>Ga0172378_10004731_pt1 | contig 12732 bp, 7 predicted proteins | sample GrowelOW332metaG_FD_119755 | JGI IMG/M metagenome (GOLD analysis project Ga0172378, IMG submission 119755) | Groundwater microbial communities from an aquifer near a municipal landfill in Southern Ontario, Canada - Pumphouse #3_1 metaG | ecosystem: Environmental > Aquatic > Deep subsurface >...
AGGAAACTACACTTTTGAAGAAAAGTATGGGAATAATTAGGGATGGGGCTGATATGATGTTTATTAAAGAAAGGAGAGCAGCGTAAATACCGCTCAAAATGCTATGGAAAACGTTCAACAAAAGAAAAGCCTGTTCAAAAGTCCGATTCTGAGTACGAAAATTAAGTCACCAAATGCCAAAGTCTTCCCTGAAGGAGTCTTAGGCTATTTCGTTGGTCCGACTCTGGCACTTCTTGCCAATTCGATTTTATCCGGTTATCTGAATACTTATTTCACCAATGTTTTGAATATGACAGCCTGGGCTAGTACCTTCCTTACTTTACTTCCGGTTATTTCGGTTATCTTTGTCGTTATCGGCAATATTCTTGTTGGTAGACTTATGGATCACAGCAAGACTAAGGCTGGCAAAGCCAGACCTCTTCTCTTGCTTTCCTTGCCTCTTTCTATATTGGCTCTGCTGATTCTCTTTGTCTTCTCACCGCTAGTCAGTGATGCTTCCGACCCTGGTCAGCAAATGCTGGCTCTGTGTCTGATTGCTGTCGGTTACAACCTTTGGTTTGCTTTTGCTTATCCTTGCTACTATACCTCACATGCTGCCTTGATCAATCTTTCGACCAGAAACAGTAAAGACCGTTCTCTCTTAGCCACTATCTCCAATGCCACTGCCTTAGCAGCTATGGGTCTTTGTTCGATGGTTCTTCCTTTCTTCCTTGGTTTATTATTTGTTAATACCGGAACTGAATCCAATCCTGTCTATGACGTTTCAGCTTCCTACAATCATTGGAAGATTTTCGTTATTGCCTTAGTCGTCATTACTTTTATCGGTGTTGTTATTGAATACTATTTCACCAGAGAAAGAGTCACTGAAGAATCATTTGGTCTTTCTAAGAGTAATGATACTGTTAAGAAAGCCGCTCCTATCTCTAAGCAGTTTAAAGTCTGCATCAAAGATAAATTCTGGGTTATTATCATTTTCTTCTTCTTCCTTTATCAATTAGGCGGTATGCTTAAGAATGTTTCACAGTTATATTTCTGTCAGGCTATGTTCCAAAATTCTCAGGGTGGATATGATATTTCCACTGGCGGTGTCTATCAGGGAACTTTATCCATCATCGGTGCTATCCCTACTGCCTTAGGTATGCTGATTGCCTGGCCTTTAGCTAACAAGATTGGCAAGGGAAAGGCTATCTTCTTCGGTGCTGCCATCTCTGTTGTCGGTGGTGTTATCGGTTTGATTAATCCTACCAGCTTCCCGATTGTTGTTGTCTCATTCATTGTCAAAGCCTTAGGTTCTACTCCTGCCATGTATCTTTCTATGGCTCTGTTAGCTGATATTCTTGATCATCAGGAAGCCTTACATGGATTCAGAACTGATGGTCTTACCATGACAATCTATGGTGCTATCATGGCTGGTATGACTGGAATTGCCACTGGTATCATGAATGGTATCTTAGGTGGTGTCGGTTATTCTCTTACTAATGTCTCTTCGGAAACTATCCGTGCCGTCATGCCTTGGCTGTTCATCGGAGGAGAAACCATCTGCTATGGTATTATCTTCATTCTCTTCATTTTCATGGGTGTTGAAAAGTTCTCTAAGTTCGATCATAAAGCTATTATCCTTAATCAGAAGGCTGAAGCTGAAGCTGAAGGCAGAGAATATGTTGATCCTCAGACCAGAATGGAACTTGAGGAAAAGGAAAGTGATGCTCAGATTGAAAAAGCCAGAGTTGAATCCTTGAAAGCCACTTGTGCTAAGAAGGGTCTTGATTTCGAGGCTGAAGAAGCTAAATATCAGAAAGTTTTAGCTGATAAGAAAGCTAGTGAAGAAGCTAAGAAAGCTCAGGCTAAACAAAAAGAAGCTGATAAGAAAGCAGCAGAAAAGGCTAAGTATGATGCCTTGTCTGCGGAAGAAAAAGCTGCTGTTGAAGCTAAGAAAGCAGAGGCTGAAAAGCGAGAAGCTGAAAGAACTGCTGCTGCTTTAGCTGAATTCAACGAGCTGAGAAAAGCTAATAACAGACCAGTAATTGAGTGATCTGATCTGCTATTGATACCTCCTGGAACTGCCGGTGTGAGAGCCGGCAGTTTTTCTTTTGCCTTTTTTGATTATGCTGAATTAAATCTATAGTGGCATGAATCATTGTTGCTTTTTTGATTTTTCTTTAGTGGAGTGAATTTGACTGAATTTAATCAAATATTAATAAATGAGATTTTTAAGATCTTTCTTTTCTGAAAATGAAAACGTTTCAAAGTAAATGGATTTTTCTTAAAGAAAAGTGTTTTTTTAAAAATGCCAGGCCTGATTATCAACACAATTCTATTCTTTGTACAAATTTAAATTACTGATTAAAGTAATAAAAAACTGATGAAAAGTAATTATGTAAGCGTTAAACAAATAGGTGTAAGCGGTTAAAAAAGGTAAAAAACCGGTTTTTTGGTGATTAAGGATGATTAAATGAGAAGAGTATTCGTTTTTGCGTTAATCATTTTTCAATATTAATTCAATCCCTTTGGAAGAAGTAATCTATCATTTATAATCATTGCAACAGGTAAGCGCTTTACACAATGGCCATGTGTTGTGCTTTACATGTTTATTCAAAAACTCAAAGGAGAAAAACATGATTAATTTGAAAAAGAAGAAATCATTATTCGGCGGCTTATTTGCTTTAAGTGCAACCTTCCTTTCCTTCTCTATTATGGGATCATCCCTCGTTTCTGCTTTCCGTACTGAAATTGATAATTTTACAAATACTTCCAGTACTCAAATCGTTCAGAAAGAAGGCGATGGCGGAGAAAAGTATACTTTCAAGCCTTCTGATAAATGCAGCACTGCTAAGAAAACTATTGAATACTATACTGAAGTTGGTGAAAGAATGTCTGAAGAGGGAAGTGTCCTTCTTAAGAATCTCAACAACGCTCTTCCTTTAGCTTCGGCTAACAGAAAAGTTACCTTATTAGGTGGTCAGTCAGTCACTCTCGTCAGAGGTGGACAGATGGGTTCTTCAATCCATGACAATACTTCTACTGAATTCCCTGGATATGATCTTAAGGCTGCTTTAGAAGCCAGAGGCTATGAAGTTAATCCTTCTGCTTGGGAAGGCTATCAAGGCTGTATTGAAATGAAGGCAGGTAGTTCTGGCGGTTCTTCCTATTCTTCTAGTCAACAGCGTGCTCCGGGTGTTGGTGCTGATGCTAAGTTCACCAATGCAGAAGTCCCGATTGCTACTCTTGATGAAAACACTAACAACGGTACCGCTTGGAAGTATGAATTTGCCGACTATAAGACTGCTATTGTTGTTATCGGAAGAAACGGTGGTGAAAACCGCAATTACTTACCTGGAACTAATGGCGTCTCTGATGCTGATGTTGCTCTCAACCAGACTGATCCTCTTGGTCTCAATGACAATGAAAGAGCCATCCTTAATTTAGCCGTTTCTGAAAAGGCTGCTAATCATTTTGACAGAGTTATTGTTCTTCTTAACAATACTTCCGCTATGGAAATTGATGAAATTAAGAACAACGAAGGCATTGATTCAATCGTTCAGATCGGTGCTCCTGGCGCTTATGGCTGCTTAGGTATTGCTGACCTTCTTAAGGGTGAACAGTCTGATTCTGCTCATACTCCTCTCTCTTTCTCCGGACACCTTACTGATACTTATGCTACTGATATCAGTAATGCTCCTGCTTCACAGAATTATGGCCATTATGCTTGGGCCAACAGTGAAACTATCGCTGCTGATCCTCTTGCAGCCAATTTAGGTTCTACCATCAACACTTATTTAGTTGAAGCTGAAGGAATCTATTCTGGCTACTATTATTATGAATCCCGTTATGCCGATGTTCTTCAGAATAAGGGCGATGCCGCTACTGCTGCTGGTATCAGCAAGGGCAATACCTGGGCTTATGATAATGAAGTTTCTTATACTTTCGGTTATGGTCTTAGCTACACTGACTTCACTCAGGAAGTTCAGAATGTTGACATTGACCTCGCTAACAGAAAGATTACCACTACTGTTAAGGTTACCAATACCGGCACTGTCGCTGGTAAGGAAGCCGTTCAGTTATATGTTCAGGCTCCATACAGAGCTGGTGAAACTGTAGACAAGTCCGCAGTTAAGCTTCTTGACTATGGTAAGACTCCTGTCATTCCTGCTAATGGTAACTATACTTTAACTCTTGAAAGTGATCTTCAGGATATTGCTTCCTGGGATAGTGAAGCTACTAACGCCATCAATACTAAGGGAACTTATGTCCTTGATGCCGGAAACTATTATTTCACTGCCGCTAATGGTGCTCATGAAGCTATCAATAACATCCTTATTAATCAGGGTGTCAATGAAAATTCTATTGTCGGTGAAAAGGGTTCAGCTCCTGTTGTAAAGAATTTTGCTACCAAGGATACTACTACTCTTAACAGAAGCAAGAACGGAACAGCTCTTGAAAATCAGATGGCTGACGGCGACTTAAATTACTATGTCGAAAATGAAGCCGATAAGGTTACCTATTTATCCAGATCTAACTGGAAGGATACTTGGCCTAAGACTTATAACAGTGTTTCTGCCACTGCCGATATGATTAAAATGTTGGTCAATGATGTTACTACTGTTGACCAAACTAAGGGCAGCGACGTTGTCTTTGGTGAAAAGAATGGTCTTAAATTAGCTGACCTTAAGGGTGTCACTGATATCAATGATGCTCGCTGGTCTGAATTAATGGATCAGATTACCCTTGAAGAATGTATGAAGAGAATTGCCTTTGGTGGTTCTTCCTGCAAGGCAATCACTTCTATTCAGTCTCCTGAAGTTGTTCAGAATGATGGTCCTAATGGTTTCAACTCCAATTCTCTGACTGCTAAACTTGCAGCTCAGTCTAAGGAAGGTGAGGGTGTTGATCCTTACTTCGTTAGTGATACTGATGCCAATAAGGATTTCAATGCCGGCTGTATGGCTTTACCTGGTGTAATTGCTCAGACCTTCAGTAAGGAAATGGCTTATGAATGGGGTGAGGCTACCGGTAATTATTCTATCTGGTCTCATGAAACTATTCTTTGGGGCTGTGGCGGAAACTTACATCGTACTCCTTACAATGCCCGTAACCACGAGTATTTCTCTGAAGATCCTATCCTTTCTGGCTACCAGGGTGCTATGTACATCCAGGGTGCCCAGAAATATGGTGCCATCATCGGTCCTAAGCACTTTGCCTTCAATGATACTGAAATCAATCGTCAGGGTATTGCTCCGTTCACCACTGAACAGACTGCCCGTGAAAAGGAATTAAGAGGATTCCAGCTCAACTTCGAAGTCGGTGAAGCTTTAGGCGGTATGACCACCTTCTCCAGAATCGGTGTTACTCCTATGAACTCTCATAAGGGACTTACCTACAACGTTCTTAGAAAAGAATGGGGATTCAAGGGTATGTTATCCACTGATATGGCTAACAATAAGGCTTACTTCTCACCTAAAGAATGCGCCAACGTTGGTGTCACTATGACTACCAATACCTGCGATGAAACTAAGACACTCGATGAAGTTATCTCTGATTCCAAGAATGTCCTTTGGTCTTATTGGACTGTTAGTCAGGTTGAGGGTGATGGCGATATGGAAGCCAGTGTTAAGGAATGTATGTTATGGCAGAACTATGCCATTGCTAATTCCAATGCCATGAACGGTATGAACTCTAACACTGAAATTATTACTATCAGAACTTGGTACGATAACCTTCTCACTGCTATGCAGGCTACATTCGCTGTCTTGACTGTTGCTGCTGTTTCCTTCTATGGTCTCAGTGTCTATCAGTCAAAGAAAGACTAATTGGGAGGATAATTGAAAATGGAATACATTAAAAAAGTCGGCGTCTCCGGATTCATCTATTTAGGAACTTTGATCCTTGCCATTGTTGGATTTGCTATCTATATGGCTACAACTGGTACTCCTTACTTTGTAAGTTATGGTGTTGATCCGTTAGTTGTCACTATGGCTATTCTGACAATCATCGTTTGCTTAGCTGAAATCGCTCTTCCTGTCTTCCTTCCTAAGCTTGATTATGTTGCCTTAGTCTTAAAGGTTGCTATCTGTGTCTTCTTGATGATTGGTTTATGCGAAGTTCTTCTTGTCAGACTTTACAACATCCCTACTCTTCTGACCTTTGAAAACAATCCTGCAAACAACGCTCTTGCTATTCAGTGCATCGTTGGCATTGTCTTCTATCTTCTTGCCATTGTTGCTGCTGTTGCCGGCGCCTTCTTCAAAACTACTGCTGAAGAACCTGTTGCTGCCAAGTAATCATCTTTAGATCCGAAATATCAGAAAAAACACAAGCCTCCAATATATAATGTATTGGGGGTTTGTTTTTAAGAAAAAATGAAACGTAAAATCAACAAAAAACTACTAATTACCGCACTTGCTGTTTCACTTACAGTCCTTAGTCTTCCAACTATTACTATTTCAGTTGGATTAAATCTTCCTGCCCAGTTTGATGAGTCATTCTATGGTGAACTTGTTCCTATGGTCAATAAACTCAGGAACTGCACATCCAAGAAGATTGTCATAATTGGCAATTCAAATGTTGCCTTTGGAGTTGACAGTGCCTTAATGCGTTCTTCTTTACGTTCCAGCCTTCCTGGTTATGAAGTCTGTAATTTTGGTCTTTATGGAGCTATCGGTACTAAAGCCATGCTTGATTTAGCCCGTAGCTATATCTACAAAGACGATATTGTTTTATTTGCTCCTGAATGGAATGACCAGATTATGTCTCTTTATTTAAATCCGAATGAGATATGGCGTTCCTTAGAAGGCGATTACTCTCTTTTCTTCAATTTCAACAACTCTGATAAGACCATGCTTTTGATGAATCTGAATCATCATCTCAGTGAGAAATATGAGTATTATATTTCAAATGAAAAAGCTATTCCGGAGGATATTTATGTAAAATCTTCTTTTGATTCCAACTGCGATATGAAGAATTATCCCCGGGAATACAACATCATGTATGACCTCTATGATCCTAACTACATGATAGATTGGTCACTTGATCTATACGGGGATGCTTTCTGTTCTTATGTCAATGAATTCTATCATGACATCAATGCCAAAGGTGCTTCCATGTATTTCACTTTTGCTCCGATGAATATGGGGGCAATTGTCGATAAGAGTGAAGAAGCCATAAAACATTTTTATGATTACACCGCTAATTCCTTTGAATTCAAAGTTATCAGCAATCCTAAGACTTATATGATGGATGAGGCTTGGTTCTATGATTCGAATTTCCATTTGAATAAATATGGAATGATAATCAGAACCTACAATCTTATCAATGATTTAAAGAATGAATTAGGTATTTCTGTTCCTACTAACATTGAGCTACCGGAAATCCCTGCTATTCCACCACAGGTTTTTGAAGATGGGAATGATGAGCATCAGGCTTATTTCACCTATCAGTCTGAAGGAGATCATTATGTTATTGATGGCATGACCGCACTTGGGGTTGGCAAAAAAGATATTATCATTCCTTCTACTTACAATGATTTGCCCGTCACTAGCTTTAAAGCTAATGTTTTTGCTGGCAATACCGCATTGTCATCGGTTACGATTCAGCCTTCTATCCGTGTTCTTGAAGATAGATCATTCTATGGCTGTTCAGCCTTAAGAAGTGTGTATGTTGAAGCCAACAAACCGAATAATACCAGTATCGGCTTCAATCTTCTGGATGGAACTAATGATGTCAGCATCTATGTCCAATCCGCTTCCGTTACTTCCTATCGCCATGATTATTTCTGGGGCCATTATGGAAGTCAGATCAAATCTTATGAAAAGAAATAAAATAGCACTTTTTTCCTTCATCGCTTTATCCTTAGCTGGATGCAGTTCACTTCCTAGCATTAATACTAGGATTGTTACCTTTAGCGTAGAAAAAAGTCCAGCCTTTATTCTTACTGATTACCAGTTTACTGTTAACCGAGGCCAAGACCTTTCACTGAATGTTGTTTTCAATACTTTTTACTCATATGAAAGCGTGGATTACGATGATATTGAAGTCACTAAAAAGGGAAGGTATGAATATACTTTCACTTTTAAAAATATTCAATATCCTCAAAGAGTTCATTTTTCCTATTTCATGACCAGTTCTTCAATCAACTACAATCTTAATGGTGGTGCATTTAAGAATTCTGAGTCAACTGATACTTCCTACTTAGAAAACTGCAACAAGACTCATCACTTAAGAACTAACACTGATAACGGTGAGAGAATCTCAAGAGATGGCTATCTACTTACCGGCTGGAATACGAAAGCTGATTATTCTGGTGAACACTATTCTTTAGGAAGCAAGACCTTTGTTGAGGATGATGCCCAGAAGGAACTTTATGCTCAGTGGGTAAAAGAAACTCCAGCTGAGAAATTCACCTATTCTTTGAATAATAATTATGTCACCATCACTTCCTGTCTTGACACCTCTCTTACTGAAGTGGTTATTCCTCAATATATTCAGGATAAACCGGTGACTACCATTGCTAGCAATGCTTTTGATGGCTTTGAATTATCCAGACTATATTTATCAGATAGGATTACTTCTATTCAAAGCCAGGCTTTTGTTAATTCTCAGATTGAATCAATCACTTTCTCAGATTCTCTGATGGAGGTATCCGATGATTCCTTTTCTTCAAAAATCCCTTCCTGGTCAATTAATGCTCATTATGCTCCTAGACTGACATCTACTAATGAAATCATGTATTTCAGCGATAACATCGATAACCTGATTATCAATAAAGATAAAAAGAAGATGGTTTTCTTTGCTGGCTGTTCCATGTCCTATGGTCTTGATTCTACTAGCGTTGTCAGTGCTTTCCCTGATTATGAAGTCATGAATTTAGGAATTATCGGTGGAACCAATGCTTTGTTCCAGATGAGAATCATCGAGAATTTCCTTAAACAAGATGATATTTTCATTCATGCTCCGGAGCAAGGAAGCGGATATCAGCTGTTTAATGATCTGAGTTCGGAAATCCGAATGTTTCAGGTCCTTGAAAATGATTATGATTTGATCAAGTATTTGGATATGACCGAAATAGACGGTTCATTTAATACTTATCATGAGTACAATTTAACCAGAATGGATTTAGAGCCTTCAACCTATGACAGCTATATTTCCTGGTACAATTCCTATGGCGATAATATCAAGCAAAGATATACGCTCGGTGATGATATTTCACATAATGGCGGACTTTATACATTTGATTTATCCATGTCAAACGCTGAGTCTTTAACAAACCTCACTAGTGAATATCAAAGAATAAGAGAAAAAGGCACCGAAGTCCTTTTCTCCTTTGCTCCAATGAATATAGACGGAATATCAACCGAATATATTAATGATAAAGTACCTGAGCAGTTCGAAGAATATTATACTAGCAATCTGACAAAGCTAGGCTATGATGTTATTTCTCAGCAAAAGGATTATCTCTATCACGGACGTTATTTCTATGATGCTGACTACCATCTGAATTATTACGGAGTTGAAATCAGAACTGAAAACTTAATTTCTGATATAAATGGATATTTCAATCAAAAGGGGAACTGAAAATGAAATTCACAAAGGAAATTGCTGACAAACTGAATAAGACACATTATGATTACCTTTTACTGAACGCTAAGAAGAATCCTGACAAGAAGCTTTATATCACCGAACATAGGGAATATACCTATGGTGAAGTTCTGCAAATTGTCAATTCATTGATTGTTCAGTTTCATAAGAATGGTATCAAAAATGGTACCGAAGTTGGTATCAGGACTACCAAGACTGCTGCCTGTTCGTTCATTATTATTGCTTTGGGTGCTATAGGCGCCTTAAGTGTTCTGACTGATGTTCATTTTGGCTTAGAAGAATACTTAGAAAAAAGCGGAGTCAATATTCATCCGGAGTTTTATATTACTGATGAGACTGAAATGAATGTTTGGAAGCTTTATTCTTCTTCATTCCAGGAATTGGATTCGATTAATGCTGATATTAAATATAATGATTTGGAATTAGTTAACCAACTTCATAGTCAGGTTGATCCCGAACAAGGATTCTGTGTCTATTTCACTTCTGGATCTACTGGAAAGAGCAAAGCCATTATTTTATCCCATCGTGGTGCTATTGCTAATGCTGTCGGTGAAGTTAAACCTTTTGATATGCATGAAGATGATGTTGCTATGTCCCTTCTTCCTTTGAATCATTCATTTGGTATTGCAGTTTTGACAGTCACAATTTATAACAATGAAACAATCATCTATCCCCAGACTTTCACTATCGAACATATTTTGGAATGCATTGAGAAATACCGCATTTCGATTCTTTTCTCAGTTCCGACCATGTTCCTCGATTTTATTTCCTTGATGAAAACCAAATCCTATGATGTTTCCTCAATGAGAAATGCCATCATTGGCGGAGCTGCCTGTCCTAAGGATCAGATGTTCTATATTGAAAGAAAACTCAATGTGAAAGTCATCACCGCTTATGCTTCAAGCGAAGCAATCGGAATCTGCTGCAATGATGCTGAAGAAACATCCGAATATCGATGCCGTGGAGTTGGTAAGTCCTGGGGTGGCCTTACTGAAATAAAAATCAAAGGAAAAGATGGGGTTGAGGTTCCTGTTGGAAAGAACGGCGAAATCTGTGTCCGCGGTGCAACCTTGATGAATGGCTATTACGATAACGAAGAAGAAAATAAAAAAGTTCTTGATTCAGAAGGCTTTATTCATACTGGTGATTTAGGTTTTCTGGATGAAACAGGTTATTTGATTATCAATGGAAGAATGAAGGATATTATCATCCGTGGCGGTGAAAACCTTTCTGGCGGAAAAATCGAAAAAGCTGTTAACGCCTTGGAGTATATTTCTTTTGCTATTGTTGTTCCGGTTGCTGACGAAAGACTTGGTGAAGTTGTCGGTGCTATGGCTGTTATCAAAAAGGAATATGAAGGGATTACGGCCGAAAGAATAAGAGATGATCTGAGAATTACTTTGACCAAGATTGAATTACCTCAGGTTATTTCTCTTGTTGATGCGATTCCTCTGACCTTCAGCGAAAAACCGGATAAACTGAAAATCAAATCCATGCTTAATGAAATGAATAAATAATGTCTGACTTCATAATCTTCATCAACCCAATTCTAATGCCCATTTATTCGGCGGGCTTAGTAATGCTGCTGGTTGAACTCATCTTTAAGAAAACAGGATACATACTCCCTATTTTGAGTGTCCTGACTTTCATTGGTGCCACTATCTATGCTATTTTCCTTGGCGCTAGTTATATTGAGATTGGAATCATCGGCTTTCTTTATCTGCTTTCCGGTCTGATAACTTATCTTCCTAAAAAGGAAATAGCGCCGGCAGATTCGGATAAGGAAACTAAAGATACCGCAAAAGAGGAAATTAAAAAATGACCTTTAACTCAATTCATTTTCTAATCTTCCTTCCTATTGTTATTCTTCTTTATTGGTTAGTACCTCACAAATTCCGTTGGGTGATTCTTCTCATTGCTTCTTATTATTTTTATATGAGCTGGAATCCACAGTTGGTTTTCCTGATTTTGGGAACTACGGCTGTTTCTTATTTTTCCGGAATCCTTATTGAAAAAGCCGAAAAGAAATCAACGAAGAAACTGGTGATGGCTGTCGGTGTTCTTATCTGTTTAGGAGTCTTGATTTTCTTTAAATATTCTAACTTCCTCATGCAGAGCGTCTATGACTTCCTCAATCTTTTTGGTATGGATCTTTCGTATACAGCATTAAAACTGATTCTCCCGGTTGGTATTTCATTCTATACTTTCCAAACTTTAAGCTACATTATTGATGTTTATCGCGGAACTTTCAAAGCTGAAAGACATTTTGGCTATTATGCTTTGTTTGTTTCCTATTTCCCTCAGTTGGTGGCTGGTCCTATCGAACGCCCAGGAACCTTGATTCCGCAGCTGAAAGAAGAACACTTCCTGAATAAGGATGATTTCCTTTGCGGAATGCGAATCATGTTATTAGGCTTTTTCCGTAAGTGTGTTATTTCCGATATTGTCGGAATTTTTGTAAAGAATGCTTTTGCCAATCTTGATAATGCCAATAGCTTGAGCATGATGGTGACAGGTCTTTTGTTCCTCATTCAGATTTATTGTGATTTTGCCGGATACAGTGAGATTGCAACAGGCGTTGCCAGAATGATGGGTGTCAAATTAACCAGAAACTTTGACCGTCCTTTCCTATCACAAGGATTTGGCGAATTCTTCCGTCGCTGGCATATTACTTTAGGACGTTGGTTAGCTGATTATGTTTATATTCCGCTTGGCGGAAACCGCAAAGGAACTATTCGCAAAGAATTGAATATGATGATTGTTTTCATTGTCTGTGGCTTATGGCATGGAGCATCTTGGAATTATGCTCTTTGGGGTCTATATTTAGGTGTTTTCATCTGTCTGGAAGATGTCCTAGTGAAGCCATTCCTTAAATATCTGGGATCTAAGGGTGTCAATATCAAAGGTGGGTTAATTGTCTGGACCAGAAGAATCATTACCATGATTCTCTTTATTCCGGCTTCTCTTATTTTTGCCGCCGAGGATGTTTCACAGATAGGTCAGATCTATGCTAAGCTTTTCCACTTTGAGGCTTTGAATGCTGTATATTTCAATAACTTTACTTCCTGTCTGGGATTGACTGCTATGGGTGGTATCTTCTTAGCTATTGCTTTGATTTCTCTTCCGATTGCTTATTATTAT
>Ga0172378_10004732_pt1 | contig 12730 bp, 10 predicted proteins | sample GrowelOW332metaG_FD_119755 | JGI IMG/M metagenome (GOLD analysis project Ga0172378, IMG submission 119755) | Groundwater microbial communities from an aquifer near a municipal landfill in Southern Ontario, Canada - Pumphouse #3_1 metaG | ecosystem: Environmental > Aquatic > Deep subsurface >...
CATCAATAAAAGTCTTAACGATATTGTTTCGACCTGCATTTTATATGGGTTGGATGAAAAGAATGCTACAGATTTGATTATTAAAAACACTAGCACTGATAACCAATTTGTTTTAAAAGGGTTTATCGATGATGCCCGCAATCTCAATCAATACCGCCGGATAAACACTACTTCAGGAGACAACAAAGTCTACGGGGATAGTGAGGCTTCCCGTTACTTAGAGGCTTTTAATAGCATCACGCCCAAAGAATATTTATCCTTAAGAATGAATGCCAATCCTCCCTCATTTATGTTAAAGGAATTAGAAAATTTAAAAACCCAGTCCGGATTCTCTAATCCAATAATCAATGTGGTATTGGACTACTCTTTGAAAAGAACCAAGGGTGAATTCAACGTCTCTTTCATTGAGAAAGTTGCCGCTTCTTTAAGCATCCAGGGAGTCAACTCAGCTTATGACGCGATGGTGAAACTAGATAACCGTGACTTTGAAGTCAGTCAGATAGCCAACCGGAAGTCTTCAGTTAGAAAAGATACCTCCAAGAAACCAAGTCAAGACAAACCTCAGACTGAAAAGACAGAAGAAGAATTAAAGAAACAGCAGGAAGACTTGCTGAAATTAGGGAAGTTCTTCAAAATATGATTCTCAATACCAAAGACAAAGATAATTTGCTTAACAGTGTTACTATTCCGAAGGACACTAAGATTGGCCTTACCCCGGAACAGAAAAACCATTTGATGTCTTCAATTGACAGTCTTTTAAAAACTGATCCTCTAAATGCTAAGAAAATAAATGATTGTTTAGAGACAGACAAAACTTATGACAATTCCCTTGGAAACATTTATTTTTTCTTAGATGACAACTTATATTGCAAAAACTGCAAAGGCCAACTGTCTTTGTGCCCTAAAAAAGCCAAAGGTTATTATTTAGTCCCTGAATATGACAAATACCGGGATATGATTCTTTTATCAAATCAGCCTTGCAAATTAAAGAAAGAAGAAATCAAATTCCTTAATTCCATCAGCCCTACTTACCTCAATCCTAAAACAATCGTTGACCAAAGCCTTGACTTGTATAAGAAAGTCACGGATTTTACTTCCTTTGCTGTTAAGTATCATGATACGGTCGATGGCGTTAGAAGAATTGGCTCTAAGGTTTTGGGATTTAAGGAAAAGGATTATAACCAGGGATTGGTGTTTTACAGTATCAATTCCAAGGATATCTCCAAACGTCTTTTAATGATGACGGCCTTCTTATTTGCTAAGACTGGCAAGCAAGTCAGTTATCTCATCTTCTCCGATTTGGTAAAAGGACTTTCTAACCGGATCTATAACCTTAGCCTGCCTTATCAGAATGATTTTTATAAAGCTTTGAATGTGCCGGTTCTGATTTTAGAAGGAATCGATGATTTGCCCCGCTATGGCTTAACTAATTCTTTTAGAACCGAATATCTAATGACACTGTTTAGGAAAAGAAACCAAAAAGGTCTGATTACTTTTGCTTCCGTCAATGAGAAGCGGGATCTCGAAAACTTGAACTATACTTTGTTTTCAGGCCTTGACTGCCAAGCTGAATCTAAAAAAATCTTTGCCAGTCTGTTTGATTCCTATATCAACAAAGACCTTCCTTTTTGAAAATCATTAGAAAATCTGTCCCCTGAAGCTATATAAGAGTTGAAGGGAACTATTGCCAAATGGTTTATCAAACGGCTGTATCAACTTGTGGACAGGCCTGTGTCCGCAATCTTTTAGTTCTGATTTTGAAAGATGAAGACTTTGCCACTAGCGTCATTCATCTTGATTGCGATGATTTTCTGGAAATCCGGCAGGAGTTGAAAGAACACGGATTTGTTTTTCAAGGTTATGAAGTAAATGATTTGAGCGTTATAAAAAAAGAACACTTTCCCTTAGTGGCACAAGTAAGAAATGATGAGGCCAGTCATTTTGTGGTGGTAAAGAAAATCCATCATGGAAAAGTCTTTTTGGATGACCCACAGTTTGGTGAAATGATTCTAAGCGAAAAGGAATTCAAAGAAGTCTTTTTAGGAAAAATGCTTCTAAGGATTAAAGAAGAGAAAGTGCCCTTGAAGCCTTTGATTCCGGCCTTGTCTTTTCAGGAAACATGGAGCTATTTGCTTTTAACAATCTTGGAGACCCTGTCTTTCACTGGATTGTTCTATTTTATGAATCAGGATACTGCTTTTGTCCTGCTGATTGTCTTAGGGATTGGCTCTTTGATATTGATAATACTTCAGAATTTGTTGAATTTTAGATTCCGCAAAAGACTCGAAAAAGAAATCTTGGTTCCTTATCTGAAGCTGACTAGAAATCAAAACGATTTCCCGATGATGACGAAAGTAATAAATAGTGAGGTTAATCGGGCCTCAAATCTTGTATCCTATACGGTGTTATTGTTACTTAGCTTATGTTTAGTGGTTTCAAACGGCGCCTTTATTTCCACCCTTAGTCTATTAGGAATGCTGTTCCCATTTGCCTTCGGCTTTTTGTCTAAGGAGAAAAATTATGCTGATCGTTACTGCAGCTTTAAAGAAGCTAATTTTATGCGTAGCTTTAAAAGCGCAGAAATAAATATTGGAGCGTTGAAAGAAAGTAATAAAAAAGCAATGAAAATCAGGAATGAAATGGTTTTTTCATGGATGCTAGAAATAATTGTTATCTCAATTTTAATAATACTGAAAATGACATTGAGCCACATTTCATCTCTGAATTTCTTTTTATTCCATTTAATTTTGACCCTAACAGTCACTAAAGCCGTAAACGGAATGAAGAAAACATATTTAGAAGATTATGAACGAGTGAACCAAATTAATGCTCTTTCATACCCCTTATCCTCATTTTTGCTTAAAAAGGACTTCCCATTAGGATATACTAATAGTACTATTGGAGGCTTTGTGGATGGAAGCAAATCAGCACATAATCGATTACCTAGACAAAACCGGTCAGAAAAAGAACCTTCTTGACCTTTTTAAGAAGGTTTATGACCACACCCTTGAAGTGTTAAAGAAGACCGGATCTTATGAGGTTTCCTTATCATTAGTCGGAAAAGAAGAAATGCACCAGTTGAATTTCAAATACCGGAAAGTTGATCGACCCACCGATGTTCTGACATTCGCCTATCGGGAAGCAGACTTCATTAAAGAACCTATTACGGACTTAGGCTGCATTATTCTTTGCCCAGACATTGCTAAAGATCAGGCTAAGGAATATTCACATCCCTACCTTAGGGAACTCTCATTCTTATTCATCCATGGTCTCCTTCATATCTTCGGTTACGACCATCACGGGCTTGAAAAAGATGCTCAGATTATGTTTGCTCTTCAGAATAAGATTCTTGATACCCTTCCGATTGATTTCTATACCAATATCAGTCGCCTGAAAAAAGAACTTCTTAAGGCCCAAAGCAACTCCTTAGCTATTTTCTCACATTTCAAAGTTGGTGCCGTTGTAGTTACTAAAGACCATCGTTATCACCCGGGATTCAACATTGAGAATTCTTCCTATCCGGCTACCGTATGTGCTGAACGGGTGGCTCTCTTCTCCACTTATGCCGCCGGGTATAAGAAAGATGACATTGTGGCTCTTGGCTGTATTACCTCCGCTAAGACTGTTGGCACTTGCTGCGGAGTCTGCAGACAGGTGATGAGTGAATTGATGAATATTGATTGCCCCGTCTACATTTTCAACAAAGACTGCAGCAAACATATGTATACGACTGTTAAAGATTTGCTGCCTTATTCGTTTGGACCAAAGGATCTATTATCATGAAAAAAGTTGGTTATGTCTGTGTCTATGGAAGAGCCAATGCTGGTAAATCTACTATTATAAATAAATGTCTCGGATTTAAATTGCTTCCGGTTTCCAGCAAGCCTCAGACTACAAGAGACAATGTTCATGCAATTTATAATGACGAAGACAGTCAAATCATCTTTGTCGATACCCCTGGCGTTTTCAAACCCCATGGCAAATTAGGCAGCATTCTTTTACGTGATGCCGAAAGTGCCAAAGAAGGAGTTGACGTAATTCTTTATGTTATCGATGCTTTTGAAGCTCCTAATTTTGAATTGGCAACCAAACTTAAAGATTCCACTATACCGGTTGTTGTTGCTTTCAACAAAATCGATTTGATTAAAGCTGATATTGGAAAAGAAAGATTAGCCCGTTATCAGGAACTTTTGCCTAAGGCCAAGTTTATCGAAGTATCGGCCCTTACTGGCTACAATATTCCGGAATTGTTGGCTCTATTAAAAACCTACCTTAAAGAAGGCAATGAAGAATTTCCTAACGGTGAAGTCTCCGATAGACCAAAGGAATACATCATCTCCGAAATAATCAGAGAAAAATGTATGCGTCTTTTATCCGAGGAAGTTCCTCATTCGATTTATGTTGATATGAAAGAAATCCAAGAAGAAGGCGATGGCATGGAAGTTTATGCTGATATCATTGTTGAAAAAGACTCTGAGAAAGCTATCGTAATTGGAAAGCAGGGCAAGATGATCTCCGCTATCAGCAAGTACAGCGAAGATTCTATTTCCGCTTATTTTGGCAAAAAAGTTTGTGTCAACCTTTTAGTAAAGACCGTTCCGGATTGGCGTAATTCCGATCGTTATCTGAAGAAATTCGGTTATGAAGAATGATCAGTGGGAAAACAGAAACTATCAGTGGCCTGGTTTTAGGCTATAGCCAATATGGGGACTCATCCTTGATTGTTTCGTTTGCTTCCGATAATGGCTTAGTTTCTTTGCTGGCTAGAGGAATCTACAAACCAAAAAGCCCTCTAAAACCTTTCCTAGTGGTCGGCTCCTACCTAAAATGTGACTGTAAAGTCACCGAAAAAAACCTCTATCTTCCTAGTTCAGTCTTAGTCATAAAGGATGCTTCCTTAGCTATGACTGATTATGTTTCTTCCTGTTTCCTGATGTTTTTAAGCGAAGTCTCCTTAGCCTTCTATCGTTACGGAGACCAATATCCCTATGAGGACGTTTCTTTGATTATTCAGGCCTTGATTCAAAAAGGCGACCCTTTGTCCCTAGCTTTGCTGCTTATGGGAACTTTCTATAAATCACTTGGCTTAAAAGAAGATACTGACGGGTGCTTTAATTGCGGTACTACAAAGCAGATTGTTTCCTACTCTTTAGAAGATGGCGGCTATATTTGCAAAGACTGCAATCAGGCCTTCAATAAGCCAACTAAAAGTGAACTGCAGCTATACGTCTTTAAATTCGCTTTTATGGATTTGAATGAGAAAACCTTAAGCAAAATAGTCCCTTCCAAAGAAGGCAAGTTCTTACTAGAAGACTTATTGAATAATTTGATCAGCTATTTCGACTTGCATCCAATTAAATCCTTATCGCTTTTTCTTAAAGCCCTCAATGGATAGTATGTGCTATACTTTTATAGTTTAATAGATTAAAACGAGGTAACAGAATATGGCAGAAAAAGAAAAGACTTTCGAAGAAATCACCAATCATTTGGTCACATCAGGATTCGTTTATCCGGGCAGTGAAATCTATGGTGGCTTATCCAACTCCTGGGATTACGGTCCTTTAGGCGCTTTAGTCAAGAATCATGTTAAGGATCTTTGGCTTCGTCATTTTGTCCGTGGCATTGAATACAATGTCCAGATTGATCCGGCCATTATCATGAATCCGAAGGTTTGGGAAGCAACCGGCCACGTTTCTAACTTCCATGATCCTTTAGTTGATTGCAAATACTGCCATGCCCGTTTCCGTGCCGATGACTTAGTCAAGAAGCAGCTTAAGGATGTCGATGTTGATGGCATGACCACCGATCAGTTAAACGATATTGTTCAAAGCGGCAAGATCGTCTGCCCGACTTGTGGCAAAGCTTCTTTCACTCCCATCCGTCAGTTCCAGATGATGTTCAAGACCTTTATCGGCGTCACTGAGGATCATACCTCGACTGTTTATTTACGTCCGGAGACCGCTCAGGGCATCTTTGTCAACTTTAAGAATGTCATGCGTACCACTAGAAGAAAGCTTCCGGTTGGTATTTGTGATATCGGCAAAGCCTTCCGTAATGAAATCACACCTGGCAATTTCACCTTCCGTACCCGTGAATTTGAGCAAATGGAAATCGAATTCTTCTTCAAGCCGGGCGAAGATGAAAAATGGTTCCAGTTCTACAAGGACAATTGCAAGGCTTTTGTTGAGAAAATGGGTCTTAAGGATGAAAAAGTCCGTTTCCGTGACCATGAGCCGGCTGAATTAGCTTTCTATTCCAAAGCTACGACGGATATCGAATACTTATTCCCGACCTTAGGCTGGGGTGAATTGATGGGTATTGCCTGCCGTGGTGATTATGATTTGACTAAACATCAGGAATCATCTGGACAGGATCTCACTTATCTTGATCCGGATACGAATACCCGCTACTTACCTCATGTCATCGAACCTTCCTTTGGACTTGACCGTTTGATGTTGGCTTTATTCTGTGACTCTTATGAGGTTCAGTCCTTGGATGATGGCAAAGATAGCCGTATTGTCATGCACCTTGATCCTGAACTTGCCCCTTACACGATCGCCGTTATGCCTTTAAGCAACAAGTTAAGCGATGATGCCAAGAAAGTCTTTGACGGTTTACGTGAGAATTATGATGCCATTTTCGATACCACTGGTTCTATTGGCAAACGTTATCGCCGTGAAGATGCTATCGGCACTCCTTTATGCATCACCTATGATTTCGATTCCTTAAAAGATCAGATGGTTACTGTTCGTGAAAGAGATTCCATGAAACAGGAACGTGTCAAGATCAGTGATTTAAATACCTACATTCAGAATTTCTTAGGCCGTAACAAGGTTCTCTAGAAGGAGCTTCTCTTTGCCTTATTCGAATAATCCCGGTGGACCTAACCTTTTCCAAGAGGTTAAAGATAAAGCCGACATCGTTCGTGTAATCAGCTTCTATCTGGGAAGCCAGGCTTTAGTAAGGAAAGGCAAAGTCTACATGAGTGTCTGTCCGTTTCACCATGACACTCATCCTAGCATGCGCATCGACCCGGAAAGGAAGATGTTCAAATGCTTTGCCTGTGGCGAAGGGGGAGACTGCATCAAATTCGTTGAAAAATACGCTCATCTTACCCCAATGGAAGCCTTAAAGAAAGTCTGCGATATCTGTCAGATTCCTCTTCCTAGTCAAGTTAAGGATTTCAAGCCGGTCGTCAATCCGCTGATTGAAAAATATCAGAATGAGCTTAACGCTCTTTTGGATCTGAAAAAATTCTATAGTCTGGCTTTAAAAAGCACCGATGGTGCTGCCGGTCAAAAGTATCTTTCTGATCGAAAGATACCTCCGGATATCATTGATCATTTCGGTTTAGGATTTGCTCCTTTGGATGATACTTTAAGCATTAAATCCCTGCGTGAGCACCGTGAATACAGTGTTTCGACTTTGGAAAACGCCGGTATTCTTGCTAATTCCACGGTTTTACGTGACCATTATTCTTCGAGAGTTATGTTCCCGATTGAAGACAACAACGGTTTTACCGTGGCTTTCTCAGGGCGTAAAATCGACAAAGACCAGGAAGGCGGCAAATACATCAACTATCTTGAGACCCCTCTTTTTAAGAAGAGTCAGATTCTTTACCATTACTACAAAGCCAAGGAAACCGCTAGGAAAGACGGCTTTGTTTATGTGGTTGAAGGCTTCATGGATGTCATTGCTATTGTCAGAGCTGGAATTAATTCCGTAGTCGGAGCCATGGGCACGGCCATAACGGACGAACATATTGCGGCTTTGAAAAACCTGAACTGCGAAGTCCGTTTTTGCTTAGATTCGGATGAGCCAGGTCAGATGGGAATGGAGCGAGCCCTACCTTTATTTATGAAGGCCGGGATTCCATTTAGGGTGGTCCAAAAATTCTTAGGTGGGAAAGACGCCGATGAAATCTTAACCAATCAGGGCAGCGAAAGCCTCAAGACTCAGCTTAACCGTTTGTTTGATCCCTTTGTCTTCTTACTACAGCGAGCCATGATGGGTGATAAGAAGTTCACTGATGATTTACGAATCCGCGCTTTTCTTAAACAAGCCTCACCTTTTTATTTCAAGTTAGATGAAATATCCCAAAGCCGAGACTTAGGTTATCTTTCTAGGTATACCGGCCTTGATAAAGACGATCTTTTGAAGGCGTTGAAGAACAATGATTCTTCCTTAAGTCTATCCGATGAAAAAAACGAGCCGGTAAAAAAGAAGACTTTCGATAAGGAAAAATATTCCAATTACCGTAAGAAACCTTATCAAAAAGATGAAGACAACGTGGTTGTCCAACAGGTTATGTTAGGCTCCAAATACGAAGTCACTCAGTCGGCTTTGGATCTGGTTTCGTTAATGTCCTCAACTCCCGAAGGAAAAGCCTTATTTTCCAAAGCTCCTAAACTATTTAACACCGAATGCCAGATTATTTTGGTGTTACCTCAGAATCGAGAAGCCTATGTTCAATTTGAAAGCTCCCGAATCACTCTTATCTTCCATCCCTTCTATGTCCTTGCTTCCTTAATAGGAACTATTTTCATGCAGGACAAAAACCTTACCTGCTTCGATAGCCATGCCTTCGATATGCTTTTGAAGGCGATTGTCCCTTCTTCTGATTCTAAAGAAGAAAAGAAAAGCGATGATGACGGCATTTATTTAGGCGGCATCGATGATTCTGATATCGATGACAGTGGCATTGACGATGGCGGAATTGAACCCGTAAAAGTATCACCGGAAGAAATTGAAACCTTGAAATCATTAGTCAAAATACTGTCACGGCTTTCCAAGCAATGGTTTTCTAATGCTCAATTTGCTGTGGTTTTGAAAGACCAGAGACTTGGCAGTGATCTCTACAAGTTAGACGACAAATACATGCTTAAGGGTGGCGGCAAAATCAGTCAAGATGACTTTCCTTCGTATCTTCAAGAGCGGATAAGGATTCAGAATAAAGACAAATAAGGGCTTTTTTGCTTGAAAAAAGGGAAGAATTTATTAATACTTAATGGGTGAGGATTAATTAATGAGCAAGAAAAAAGCTGCCGAAGTTAACACGGAAGAAAAGAAAACCACTTCTTCAAATAAGGCTCCGGTGAAAGAAAAGACTGCAATTTCTAAATCTGCAAATGCAAATAAAAAAGAAAAAGTTGTTAAGTCTTCTAAAAATGGAAAGACTGCTATGCCAGTAAATAAAGCAACTGTTACTTCTAAAACAAATGCTGATAAAAAAGTTATTGATTCGAAGAGCAAAACTGCCCCTAAAACTGAAGCTAAACCTGTGGCCAAGAAAAAAGCTTTAGTTAAGGCAGCAACTAAGGCCACAACCGGTATTAAAAATAAAACCAATCCTAAGAAATCCGTCAAAGACTCTTTGTCTGATGAAGAAAAAGAGGAAGATTTAGAGTTGGCCAAAGAAGATGAGATGGACGAAAAAGAAGAGGATGAAGACGAAGAAAACAAAGACGAAGATTTTGATGAAGATGTTGATGCTGTGCTTGGCAAAGAATTGTCTCAATCTAAAGCCAAGACCACGTCTTCTTTTAATGCCAAAGGCAAGAAACTGAACAAGGGCAAGATCACTGTTGCTGATTTAGCCAAGACTGATTATTCCGTCATGTCTTTGGATGAAATCAAAAATCATTTTTTGAAAGAAGCTAAGGCACACAACAATTCCATTTCTCAGGAAGAACTTAACAAATACATCAACCATTTGAAGCTTTCTGATGATGATTTCAATGATTTAGTTCTTTTCCTAACGGATCACGGCTTACAAGTAGAAGGTGAAGAAGACGATCTTCCGCCCGTTATTGAAGAAGATAAAACTGACGATGATTCCAATGATTCCTCATTTGATAAAGACGATTCAGAGGAAGAAGAGGTTGATTACTCTTCATCGGCTGACGTTAAGAATTCCGATCCTGTCCGTCAATATCTCCACGCTATTGGCGCCTATCAGGTCTTAAAGAGCAAGGATGAGGAAGTTGAATTAGCCAAACATGTTCTTGAAGGCGACCAGGAAGCCAAGGATGAGCTTATTCAGTGCAATTTAAAGCTTGTCGTTTCCATTGCTAAGCATTATGTCAACCGCGGTATGGAATTCCTTGATTTGATTCAGGAAGGCAACTTAGGTTTAATGAAGGCTGTCGATAAATTTGATTACACCCGTGGCTTTAAGTTCTCAACTTATGCCACTTGGTGGATCCGTCAGGCCATCACCCGTGCTTTAGCTGACCAAGCCCGTACTATCCGAATTCCAGTTCATATGGTTGAAACCATCAATAAGATTACCCGCGCTCAACGTAAACTGGTTCAGAAACTTAACCGTGATCCTACCGCCGAAGAAATTTCCGAGGAATTGGAAGGATTATGGTCTCCTAACCGTATCCGTGAGATTCAGCAGATAGCTTTAGACCCGCTTTCATTGGAAAAGCCAGTTGGTGAAGAAGAAGATTCCCATGTCGGTGATTTCATTGAAGATAAGGAAAACGTTTCACCTTTCGAATTTGCTGATCGCTCCATGGAAACTGAGAGAATCAATGAAGTTCTTTCTCAATTGACCGACCGTGAAGCGCGTGTCATTCGTTTACGATATGGTCTTGAAGATGGTCGAACTCATACGCTTGAAGAAGTCGGAAAAGAGTTCAACGTCACTAGAGAACGTATCAGACAGATTGAAGCCAAGGCTTTGAAGAAACTTCGTCATCCTTCCCGTGCCAAACTGTTAAAGGATTTCCGCAACGATAACTGATTTACTGTCTAATCGGCTGAAAATAGCTTTGAAATATGTCCCCTGCACCGTTTGTGTCCTCGATGTGGGGGCTGATCAGGGCTATTTTTCGTTGGCTATCAATGAAAGAAAACAGCGTGTCTATGCTACTGAGAATAAAAAAGGTCCTTATTCGGGATTAGTCAAAACCATTGCCGGATTTCCTAAAGCTTCGGTTATTCCTTTATTTCAAGATGGTTTGAAGACTGTACCTGAAGACGTTGATTTCATTGCTATTCTAGGAATGGGCGGATTGACTATCAGTCGAATTCTGGAAGGGAATTTAGAGGCCTTGAAAAGGGTTAAAGAAGTTTTGATAGAGCCGCAATCTGATTTTTCATCTCCGATTAAGACCCTTCTAAATAATGGCTTTGAAAATGATTCCGGGGAATACCTTAAGGAAACCAGGTATTATCCTCTCCTTCATTTTAAGAAAACAAATATCCGGAAAGACTATACTTCATTAGAGCTGGAACTTGGACCTTATCCGTTGAAACAGAAAGATGTTCTTCTCAAGGAATTTCTTTTAAAAGAACAGACTCGCTATAATAATCTCAACGAAGAAGGGAAAAAGAATCATCAAACCGAAATCAAATTCTATCAGGATGCTTTAGGTTTGTTTGATTAGGGATGTTTAGATTCAATTGAGGAGGAGATAGTACATGGCTGAAAATAAAAAAGCCGTTAAGGAAGATAATAGCGATGAACTTGATTTAGATACCGATAGTATCACCGAAAAGGAAATAAATAACCCAGAGGAATTGTCAGGCAATGAAGACACCTATAATGTTTTCCTAAAAGAGCTGGATAACCGCCCTCAGTTATCTAATGATGATATCTTAAAGATGCTAAAAGAGTATCGAGCCAATCCTTCCATCGATTTACGTAACGAGATTGTAGAAAACAATCTCCGTTTAGTAATTGCTATGTCCAAGCAATATGCCCATAAGCTTCATGTTCCGATAATGGATTTGATTCAGGAAGGTAGCATGGGTTTGATGAATGCGGTGGAGAATTTTGATTTATCCAAAGGCTATGCTTTCTCCACTTTCGCCGTTCCCTACATCAAGAATTCCATCCGCCGCTATCTAAGCGATAAAGCTAAACTTATTCGTCTTCCTCCACAGGTTCAGACACTTAACCGCAAAATTTCCCAGGCTCATGATGAATTGTTCTCAAAGCTTGAAAGAGAACCTTCTTATCAGGAAATTGCTAAATATCTTGGCAATGGCATTAAGGAAAGCCAGGTTCGTAACGCCTTAATCAATCAAAAGACAACTGATGTTTATTCCTTTGATTATCAGCAGAACGATAACGGCCAGAATGATGATGAAAGAAACCTGTACGATCAGGTAGCTGATTATTCCCAGAATCCTAGTCAGATTACCGAAGAAAACGACCGGGTCCGTTTGTTTGATGAGGCCTTAGAGACCTTGCCGGCTAGGGACAGAGAGATTTTCATCCGCCGAAAAGGTCTCTATCAAAAACCTCAGACACTGAAAACACTGGCCGATGACTATCATCTTTCTTTGGAACGTGTCCGTCAGATTGAAGTGGCTGGTGAAAAAAAGATCAACAATTATCTTAAAAAGAATAGCTGAGCAGTTCTTTTTCTAAGTTTCGTACTTCTTCTTCACTGACACTGGTGGCACTGGTTAAATAGATATCTTTTCCTTTTATTTGGTCAGTATTTAAGTCTTTAATTGTTAAAGCAATATAGCCGTCAAGCTTCGGGTAAGCTCTTTTTAATCCTTTATAGATCTCATTAGCGTTGGAAGAGGAATTATCCCCTACCACAATGAAACAGCTTTTATTTGGATCAACATTTTTTAAGTAGGCAAGGCATTCCAAGAAGCGCTTTTGATAAAGCTGACATATTGAAAGAGAGCCTTTTAAGGTAGAATGCTTGCCTAAAAAGCTTACGGCTTCCTGATATTTGCTGTCCGAAACAGTCGTTTGGGG
>Ga0172378_10004735_pt1 | contig 12728 bp, 13 predicted proteins | sample GrowelOW332metaG_FD_119755 | JGI IMG/M metagenome (GOLD analysis project Ga0172378, IMG submission 119755) | Groundwater microbial communities from an aquifer near a municipal landfill in Southern Ontario, Canada - Pumphouse #3_1 metaG | ecosystem: Environmental > Aquatic > Deep subsurface >...
AATTTATTATACAATCAGGCTCTTCTTATTGAAGGATTAACAATAAGCGATCCTGTAGAATTTACAAATAATATCTGTAAGATAATGAAATAAAAAATTAATCTCAAAAAAATTTACACTGTAGTGCAGATAAAAGCAATTAACCTGTACTATAGTGTATTGTTATGCCATACCTGCCATAACAAATCCAAAGAAAAGACCAGCAGTAGTGATTTCGAAAAAAATCAAGGCTGCTGCACAGCCTAAGTATTTGCTAGCTGCGCAGCAGCCTTAATTAAATTAATTATTTATTTTCAATTGGTTTCTTAATAGCTGACAGTATAAGTGCTGTAATTACAGTACCGGCTACTAAAGAAATTACATAGGGCAGTAATCCGGCAACAACATTAGGAATTGCCAATACCCATACACCGCCGTGTGGTACAACAAGTGTACAGCCAAATATCATAGATAAAGCACCGGCAACTGCAGAACCTGCCATTAATGAAGGTATAACCCTAAGTGGATCTGATGCTGCAAAAGGTATTGCACCTTCAGTTACAAAGGATAAGCCAAGTGCCCAGTTAGCTTTTGCAGCTTCTCTTTCCTCAAGTGTGTATTTGTTCTTAGCTAATATTGTAGAAAGTGCTATTCCAAGCGGAGGTGTCATACCGGCTACCATAACAGCAGCCATTATAGCTGACGGTTTTCCGGTTGCTACTGTAGCAGTTGCAAATGTATATGCCACTTTGTTAAATGGACCACCCATATCAAAAGCCATCATACAGCCCAGAATAACTCCAAGCAAAGCAGCATTAGTACCGCTTAAGGAAGTCAGCCATGCAGATAAGGATGTGTTAAATGCTGCCATAGGTTTACCAACAACATAAAACATAAACAAACCCATTACAGCAACAGAAATTACCGGAATAACAAGTACAGGCATCAATCCTTGCAGTGATTTAGGAAGTTTTACATACTTTTTAATTGCAAGTACTAAGTAACCGGCAGCAAAACCTGCTACCATTGCTCCCAAAAAGCCTGATCCATTGCTGGATGCGATATATCCGCCCACCATACCGGGAAGTATACCGGGTCTGTCTGCTATTGAATAGGCTATATAAGCACCTAAGATTGGAATCATTAAAGCAAACGCTGCCTTACCGGTAGTAAATATTGTTTCACCTAAGGTTCCGGGATTTTTAAAAACGTAAATACCTCCAATTGCAAAACCTATTGCAATTAAAATACCGCCGGCAACAACGAAAGGAATCATGAATGATACACCGGTCATAAGATGTTTATAAATACCGGTTCTGGACTGTTTATTGTCCGTTTTTATTTCGTCTATCTTATCTGTTAAGTCTTTTGTTGGCTTAGCATTAAGAGCTCTTTCAATTAAACCCTTTGAGTCCTTAATGGCATCCTTTACAGGGACTTCAATAAGAGGCATTCCTTTAAATCTTGCTTTGTCCACATTTGTATCAGCTGCAATTATAACCGCTTTTGCCTCTTTTATGTCTTTGTCTGTGATAACATTTTCAGCCCCTACAGATCCCTGAGTTTCAACTTTTATTTCGTAGCCTAATTCTTTAGCTGCCATCTGAAGTGCTTCAGCTGCCATATAGGTATGTGCTATTCCGGTAGGGCAGGATGTCACTGCTAAAATTTTCATTTATAATACCTCCTCAATAATATAAATATATTTAAGGGCAGCAGTCTAAAATAAAAACATTAAGGATTACTATGCTGTCTATTATTACAAACTGTTAACCCTTTGTAATCTGAAATTTTATTCAAAAGCTTTTATAAAGTCCTCAAAATTCTGTGCATGATTTAACTGTTCTCTTACTTCCGGATGCATTAATTTTCTGGAAATTTCACTTAATGCTCTTAAATGTATATCATTTGAATTTTCCGGCACTGCTATAAGAAAAAACAAATAAGCAGGTTTTTCATCAACTGATTCATAATCTATACCGCTGCTGCTCTTTCCAAAAGTTATTGAGGCTTCTTTTACGACAGAACTCTTACCATGAGGAATAGCTATGCCCATTCCTATGCCGGTGGAGAATTCTTCTTCTCTTTTAAGCACAGCCTTCTTAAATACTTCTCTGTCTGAAACCTTTCCATCAGAAAACAGCATTTCTATAAGCTCATCTATAACGTCATTTTTCGAAGATGCTTTCAAGCTGAAATTAACCCTTTCTTTCGAAAACATATTTCTTAAATCCATTATTATCCCTCCCTAACACTAATATTTACTTTTCCTAATAATTCTTTTACTTCTTGCAGTGTGCAGGCTTCACTTCCTTCTACCTGTACTGAAGCTGCTCCACAGGCATTAGCAAATTTCAGAGTGCTTTCATCAGTATAATTATTAATTAAGCTGTAAGCTAATGCAGCTACCATGGAGTCGCCTGCTCCAACTGTGCTTCTCACAGGAACATTTAAACCGGGAGTTTTGTAAACTTTGTCCTTTGTTATATACATTGCTCCTTTATCCCCTAAGGAAACTAATATTTTATCTATGCCTGATTTTATAATTTTTCTTGCTGACTTTATTATTGAAGCTTCAGATTCATCTTCTAAATCAGCAAGCTTTTTCAGCTCATGTATATTAGGTTTTATTATATTTGGATGTGCCTGTATCCCGCATCGTAAGAGCTCACCATCAGCATCTAATATTGTAACAGCTTCTTTTTCTTTAGCTATTTTAATTAAGCTCCTGTATATATCTGCAGGTACAGATGGACTTACTCCTCCGGATAAAACAACTATGTCTCCCTTGCTGCATAGTTTTTCAAAAGCTTTAAAAAATTCATCTATTTCTTTTGTGCTTATGTTAGGACCTGATTCATTTACATCAGTATAAACTTTTTTTATTTCATCAACGATTTTAATATTAGTTCTTGTGTTATCTTCTATACTGATAAACTTGGTTTCTATATCTCTTTTTTTAAGTTCTTTCTCAAAATATTCTTCCAGCATACCGCCTAAAAATCCGGTAGAAATTGATGCTATACCTAAGTTTTTCAGGACCTTGGAAACATTTATTCCCTTTCCTCCGATATCCTGCCTGATATTAGATACTCTGTTTACTGTACCTAATGTAAAATTACTGATGGTAAAAGTTTTATCTAATGCCGGATTTAATGTTACAGTAATTACCATATATCCTCCTGTATTTCCGTTATGATTTTCACTCCTGCTTCTTCAAAATCCTTAATAATATCTGACTCTAAATCATTGCTTGTAATGATAGCTGTAACTGCTCTGATAGGGCAGATCACAGAAAAACTTACTTGATTAAATTTAGAGCTGTCAGCAACAATCATAACCTTATTGGCAACATTCATCATTGCTTTTTTAGTTTGAGCTTCAGGAAAGTTTGGTGTGGTTACACCTTCCTCAACGGAAATCCCATTTGAACCGATAAAAGCTTTATCTACCCTGAAATTTTTTAGTATACTTTCTGTTATACTACCTACCATTGCTCTGGTGGTTACCCTTAAAGTGCCGCCTGCGACTATAAGCTCAATATCATTTCTGATAGAAAGTTCCGAAGCAATATCTATAGAGTTAGTTATAACAGTAATGTTTTTGGCCTTTAAATGCCTTGCAATCTCTAAAGTAGTTGTACCCGAATCAAGTATGATTGTATCTTCATCTTCAATCATGGAAGCAGCTATAATTCCTATAAGTACTTTTTCATCCTGCTTTTCATCTTCTTTTTCTTTAAAGGTAGGCTCAAAATTAGTTTTTTTTATGCTTACTGCCCCACCGTGGGTTCTTGTTAAGAGACCTTGCTCTTCCATATCCTGAAGATCTCTTCTTATAGTAGATTCTGATACGTTGAAAATATTAGATAATTCGTTAACTTTTATACTGCTTTTAGCTTTTAAAGCCTCAGCAATTTTTTCCTGTCTTTCTTCTGCAAACATAAACGTTCACTCTCACTTTTGATTATATTTAAACGATTGTGCTTATTACTGCTTGTATATGCTTATAATAAACCTTTTCAAATCAACAGTCAATACGTTTACATTAAAATTTTATACTTATTTTAATCAAATATGATTGGGGTAATTTTAAACGATCATATATGGCCAAAACCTGGTTTTTATTTTTATCAGGCATATTTAGTATGGTTCTTATGGCATTTATTTATGCATAGAACACCCCTGGGGCGGGAAAAATTGGAATTAATAAAACAGTTAGGTGAGCAGGGAACATCAGGACTTAATGAATTGAAATTTGACCAGTTTACAGGTGAGACATGAAAAGGTAACAAAAATAAGGTGGCTTTATCGGATTTTTGAAAAGTATGCGGCTGGCAGATTGTTTCATAGGGCTTTCAGTCCAGCCGGCAATCTAATCCGGCGGACTGATTTTATCCAAGTTTCAAGATACCCACTTATAAAGTTAGTAATCCTATAATTCTGCTTCAGGTGGGGCAGAATTCTCTGAAGACGCGACGCTTAGCTTTAGCTAAGCGAGTTCACTGAACCAGCCTTATAGGTATATATCCCTGACTGATTAATTTACTTTTTGCTCGTACAGCCTTTCTTGCGGCAGGTATGGGCTCATAGGGTACTGCAGTTGGTATATTTTGTTCATATACGGTTAAGTTATCGTTATCACAGCTTATGTATAACATAACATGTCCCTCACCACCCGTTTTATTTAATAGTAAGGCATCCCCGGGTTTTAAATCATTCCAGGATATTTGCTGTATGGATTTTTGGTTTATTTTAATATTATTTTTCATGGCATTGTAAAGGGTATAGGTAGTCTGCCTGCTTATTCCCCAGGCTGCACTGACAAAACCGGAGCAGTCATTTCCGTAAATAACTTTACTGTTACTAATTTTTGAAAGAAAATCATCCGGGGTGGATACCTGATAAAAACCCATGCTGTAGGGTATTCCATAATAGGTCTTGCCTTTTATAAAAGTGTATGAGGCTTTTTCACTGACTAAATTATAAGATGGGGTCCATTTTACATTGATCATTGCCTCAGCTCTTTTAATGACTTCACTGCTGAAGGCCTGAGTATTATTCAAGCATGCCTTTGCCTGAGAAACGGAGGAATTTTCATTTTTGAATATTATATCTTTTTTATTCAGAGAAAAGGGAAGGATAAGCAGCTGATCATTTAAGGTTGTTTTATTGCCCTCAGGATTATAAGTTATTGTAAGTATGATAATAAAAACTAAGGACAGAACAATTAAAGCAAAAAGTTTTAACAGAATCAGTTTTATTTTACTTAATAACATTTGCACGTATTTCACCACTTTTAATTGATATATTATTTATATTTTTAAAATATGAAAAACATTCTTGTTAATATTAAAACTAAAGTAAGAGTAATCCAATTATTTAATTGCGTATTAAGAAATAATACTGGAGGAAATGATGGATTAATTAATAAATTTGTTGGTAAGATTTGCTCCAGTGAACTCGCTTAGCTAAAGCTAAGCATGGAAACTTCAGGTGGAGACTCTACCCCGCCTGAAGCAGAAATCTGAACCTCCACTTATAGAAACGGAGGTCTTACAATTTAGATAAAAAACTTAATAAAAAAGGAAAATTATTTGTGTAGAAGCACTTATTTTGAATATAGTGTCTCTTATACCTCTTTTCACTATATGACAAACCATAAGACTATATTGTATAATATTATAATATACTAAAAATTTTAGGGGGAAGGTTAGGATTAACATGAAAAGAATAAATGAAATTTTTAGTGATTATGAAGCAGAAGGTAATATAAATAATGCAATTGTTGAAGGGGTAGTATTAAGGAAAAATACTAAAACCCTGGGTTTGAATATAAGTTCTGATAAATATATTGAAATAGGGGAACTTGAACGATTAAAAAAATTTATAGGTAAAAGATTTGCATTAAAAGATTCCGAAATTACTGTAAAGTATGCTGAGGGAACGGAAAAAAAGCCAATAGATATGGAATTAAAAAATATTATATTAATACTTACGGATAAATATCCTGTCTTGAAAGCAGCGCTGAATAATTGCGAATATGAAATAGATAAAAACACCATAAAATTTAATTTTAAAATAGTAATATCAAAATTTTTAAAATCCATGGATTATGATAAAAAAATCCAGAAGTTTATAAATAATATGCATGGCACTCTATATCAAATAAATTTTGCTGATAAAGCAGGCAGTGAAAAATTTATACAAGAGGATACTCATGTAAAGGAAATGCTTTTAATTCAAAAGGAAGCTAAAGACCTGTCAGGTAAAAATGTCCCTGATATGTCTAAGAAAGCTGCAGAAATTAAGCAGGAAATAAATGCAGAAACCAGCGGGAAAAAAGGTAATCCATTCCTGATATTAGGCAGAAGTGCTAATATAAAGGACCCAATAATTAAAATTACTGATATTACGCCGGATGAGGGGAAGGTAGCTATAGAGGGCGAAATATCCAATATAGAATCAAAGGAATTAAAAAGCGGAAGAACATTAATTTCCTTTGATTTATATGACGGCTCAAGCTCGCTGACCTGTAAATCCTTCTTAAGGCCCGGTGATAGCGGTGAGGTATTGTCCAGACTAAATAAGGCTAAAGGTATCAGGCTTTCCGGAAATGCAGGCTACAGTAAGTTTTCCGGAGAAATTGAGATTATTGCCAATACTATAATAGAAACAGAAGGTGTGAAGAAGGATATAAGGCAGGATAAGGCCAAGGTGAAGAGGGTAGAGCTGCACATGCATACACAAATGAGTCAGATGGATGCTATGACCAGTGCCACGGATTTGATTAAAAGAGCCATGAGCTGGGGCATGAAATCCATCGCCATAACAGATCATGGAGTAGTTCAGGCCTTCCCTGAGGCACATAAGCTTCTCGGACGGGATAACCCGGACATGAAGATTATATATGGAGTGGAGGCTTATCTGGCACCGGACAGGCAGCCATCTGTAACAAATCCTAAAGGACAGAGTATCGATACGACCTATTGTGTGCTGGATTTGGAAACCACTGGTTTTTCACCGGTAACTGAAAAAATTACTGAAATAGGAATCATGAAACTTAAGGGTGGAAAGGTAATAGATGAATTCAGCTGCTTTGTAAATCCCGAAAAGCCTATCCCGGCAAGGGTTGTGGAAGTTACCAACATAACCGATGATATGGTAAAGAGTGCGGAAACCATCGAAAAGGTATTCCCTAAAATGATGGAATTTATAGAAGGCAGTGTTCTGGTTGCCCATAACGCTGAATTTGATGTGGGCTTCTTAAAGCATAATGCAAAAGTCTTGGGTTATGACTTTGATTTTACATATTTAGACACCCTATCTTTGGCAAAGGAAATCTTCCCTTCTTTTAAAACTTATAAATTGGGAAGAATCGCTAAAAACCTGGGTATAAAGGTGGAGGCTGCCCATAGAGCTTTAAATGACGTTGATACAACTGTTAAGATATTTAATGAAATGATTGAAAAACTAAAAGAAAGGGGAGCCGAATCCCTTGAGGATATAGAAAAATATGCCTCCGATGAAGAAGCATTGAGGGAAGAATATAAGAGGCTTAAAACCTTTCATGCAATAATACTGGCAAAGGATTATATAGGATTAAAGAATTTATATAAATTAATATCCTATTCTCATTTAAATTATTTTTATAAAAAACCACGAATACTAAAGAGCCTTTACAAAAAGTATTCAGAAGGTTTAATCATTGGCAGTGCCTGCAGTGAAGGAGAACTTTACCAGGCAATCCTGCTTGGAAAATCCGATGAAAAAATTGAAGAAATAGCACGGGAGTACGATTATCTGGAAATCCAGCCTCTGGGGAATAATGATTATTTAGTGAGAACAGAGCAGGTACCAAATAAAGAATATTTAAAGGAAATCAATAAAAAAATTATTTCTCTGGGTGAAAAATTAAATAAGCCTGTAGTAGCTACGGGAGATGTCCACTTTATGGATCCTGAGGATGAGATATACAGGCGTATACTGGAAGCAGGTCAGGGCTTTAAGGATGCGGATAACCAGGCTCCGCTGTATTTAAGAACTACCGATGAGATGCTTGGTGAATTTTCCTATTTGGGAGACGAAAAGGCTTATGAGGTGGTAGTAACAAACCCAAATCTGATATCAGATATGTGCCAGAGAATCAGTCCTATTTCACCGGAGAAATGTCCGCCTCACATTGATGGCTGTGAGCAGACCATTAAGGATATTGCCTTTGGGCGTGCCCATGAGCTGTACGGGGACCCGCTGCCGGAAATTGTTCAGCAAAGACTTGATAGGGAGCTGGATTCTATTATAAAAAACCGCTTCTCCGTAATGTATATAATCGCTCAGAAGCTGGTATGGAAATCAAACGAGGATGGCTATCTGGTAGGCTCCAGAGGCTCTGTTGGTTCCTCTGTTGTAGCATATATGACCGGTATAACAGAAGTAAATGCACTGCCGCCGCATTACAGGTGCTCTAAGTGTAAGTACTCGGACTTTTCCGATTATGGCTTTAAAAACGGCTTTGATTTGCCGGATAAAGTTTGTCCTATTTGCGGGGAAAAGCTGACTAAGGATGGTATAGATATCCCCTTCGAAACCTTCTTAGGCTTCAATGGGGATAAGGAGCCGGATATAGATTTAAACTTTTCAGGAGAATATCAGGCAAAGGCACATAAATATACTGAAGTTATCTTTGGAAAGGGTACAACCTTTAAGGCGGGAACCATAGGTACAATAGCAGAAAAAACAGCCTTTGGATATGTAAAAAAGTATTTTGAGGAAAAAAATAATACAATAAGCAATTCAGAAATAGCCAGGATTTCAAAAGGCTGTACAGGTATAAAAAGAACTACAGGACAGCATCCGGGCGGAATCATAGTAGTGCCTAAGGGCCGGGAAATTTTTGAATTTTGCCCGGTACAGCATCCTGCAGATGATTCTGATTCTGATATCATAACAACGCATTTTGACTATCACTCTATTGATCAGAACCTGTTAAAGCTGGATATACTGGGCCATGATGACCCTACAGTAATAAGAATGCTTCAGGATATCACAGGAGTGGACCCCAACAAGATACCAATGGATGACAAGGAGACTATGTCTATATTCTCATCCACAAAGGCCTTAGGGGTAACCCCTGAGCAAATAAATTCCAAGGTAGGAACCTTTGGAATTCCTGAGTTTGGTACTAAGTTCGTAAGGGGAATGCTTTTAGATGCAATGCCAAAAACTTTTGCGGATTTAATATGTATATCAGGACTTTCCCATGGTACTGATGTGTGGCTGGGAAATGCAAAGGACTTAATAGATAGCGGAACAGTTATCTTAAGTGAAGCAGTATGTACCAGGGATGATATTATGATTTATCTTATAAAAAAGGGCCTGCCGCCTAATACAGCCTTTAAGATAATGGAGACTGTACGTAAAGGAAAGGCGTTGAAGGATCCTGAAAAATGGGCTGAATATGAAGCTGTGATGAGGGAGAAGGATGTACCGGAATGGTATATAGATTCCTGCAGGAAAATAAAATACATGTTCCCTAAGGCCCATGCTGCAGCCTATGTAATGATGGCCTTCAGAATAGCCTGGTTTAAGGTTCACATACCTAAGGCTTATTATGCAGCATACCTGAGTATTAGAGCAAAGGCCTTTGATGCAGAATTTATGATATTTGGAAAAGAAAAAGTTAAAGAAAAGATGAAGGAAATTGAAACGATGGGCAATCAAGCCTCCCCTAAGGATAAGGATATGTATGATGACTTAGAATTGGTTTTTGAAATGTACGAAAGGGGATTTAAGTTCCTTCCTATCGATTTATATAAATCCCATGCCACTAAATTCCTGGCAGAGGAGGATGGACTAAGACCGCCTTTAAACAGTATATCCGGCATGGGAGGAATGGCAGCAGAAGGCATATTCAAAGCTTCCCGGGAAGAGCCCTTCAGATCTGTTGAAGACATAAGAAAACGTGCTAAAATCGGAAATGCAGCCATAGATTTACTTAAAAAGTTTAACTGCTTAAACGGCATTCCGGAAAGTGATCAGGTCAGCTTTTTTGATTCAATATAACCCGGTTTTAAAGGGAAAGGGGAGAGATAATAAATGTATTTTAGGGATTTTAGTTTTGATAATAAAGCTACTGATAACCAAAGGAGATTTATTGAAGCATTGTCCCGAAAATTAGAACATATAAATCCTCCCTTAATTGCTTTTGAAGAAGTCAAAATAACAGATGTAACAGATAAAGACGGGAAATATCTAAAAGTAATTTTACCTCATAAATCAAGAAAAGAATTTAGTTTATGGATTGCGGTTTATGATGAAGAAATAATTATATTTTTCTTGGATGCACATGAACATTTTGAAATGTATGGTAAGAATGATGAATGGATTATTGATGCAGTTTACTTTGTTTCTCAGATTTTCAGCGGAAAATTTGAAATACATACTTTATATAAAGGAAATAAAGTAATTAAAACAAGAACTTATATTATTGACAGCAATGGAGAGAAAGAATTCCTATCTTCTTGCAGCTACTTAACCCCTGCGCTGTTAAACCCTTTTGCCAAGGTAAGAGAAAAAACAGAGCGAGTATCATTTTTTGAAAATGATAATGAATCTTTATAAGATATGGTGAATGTAGATTATTGATATTTGGGGAGGGTGTCGGAATGGACAAGAATTCTGTTTATAAAACAAACAGCTTCTATTGGGATACAAAAGGAAACGATTTTTTAGGAGCAATAGCGCTTCCTTTGTACGGAGCATTTGTCTCAGAAAAAAAATGCCAACTTTTTGGTGATGTATCAGGAAAAAAGATGTTAGAGATAGGCTGTGGAAACGGTCAATCCTTGCAATATCATGGGAATCGCAAAGCATCTGAACTATGGGGTATGGATATATCAGAAAAACAAATTGAAAAGGCAAAGCAACATTTGACGGCATGCGGTCTTTCAGCAAAATTAATCTGTTCTCCCATGGAAGAAGAATGTGATATACCCGTGGATTATTTTGACTTTGTTTATTCGATTTATGCCATAGGCTGGACAACCGACCTTGAGGGTACTTTTTGTCGAATCGCTTCTTACTTAAAGAAAGGTGGCGTATTTATTTTCAGTTGGTCTCACCCTATACACAAATGTGTTGTCGCTGAAAATAATATACTTGCTTTTAAAAAATGTTATTTCGATGAATCTTGGTATTCAGTATCTCTTGATGAAGGTGCGCTAACATTATCGGACCGTAAACTATCAACCTATGTGAATGCGTTGGCAAAAGCGGGATTTGTAATTGAGCAAATGATTGAGCAATCTGATGATGAAATTATGAAATTGCGGGACGATAACAGCGATTTTGCAATAAAAGCAAAGATGTTTCCTGTAACTTTTGTAGTCAAAGCAAGAAAACTATAAGAGTGCAGTTATATGCATTATCTACATTCGCTTTCTTCTTTTGGTACGCTAAAAGGAACATTTTTAAAAAAATATAAATTTACTATCAATAATAATATGCAAATGGAGGATTGATGTTATGGGAGAATTATCTTCTCTGCCTAATATTGGAAAAACAGTTCAGCAGCAGCTGAATGAAGTTGGAATAGAAACAATAAAACAATTAAATGAGGCTGGAAGCAGGCAGGCCTGGCTGAGAATAAAAAGCATTGATGACTCTGCATGTATAAACAGGCTATATGCTTTGGAAGGTGCAATACAGGGAATCAGGTGTCATAATCTTCCACAGGAAGTAAAAGACGAGTTAAAAGAGTTTTACAACAATAATAAGTAAAAGCATAATCTTGAGGAGTAAAAATATAATAAATCTCGGAGGTGGTTATATATGTTAAAAAGAATTATACTAAGAAATAGTCTGGATCAAGCTTCATCCCATGCAGAGTAAGGTATAGTAATACTATTTCTGTATGGGGTAATAGATTTACTATCTGCTGAAACTCTGCACTTTGTTTATAAACTGGTAAACAAGGAGTGGATATTATGAAGTATTTAAATGCAGCAGAAGTATTGCCGGAATATTTGCTGATGGAAATTCAAAAGCATATAAGAGGTGAAGTCCTATATATACCAAGCGGTGATAAGCATAAAAGCTGGGGAGCAAAAAGCGGTTCCAGAAGCTATTTTGAAAACAGAAACCGGCAAATTAAGCTCCGGTATCAAAATGGTTACAGTATAGAACAAATATCTCTTGAATTTGGATTGGCATATGATACGTTGCGTAAAATTGTATATAAAAAATAGAACTAAATGGACTTGAGTATTTTCAGGTCCTTTTTCATTAGGTATAGATTGATTATAAATAAAATTGGAATATATATCATGCTATTATAGGCATATAATAAAAGATACAAGGGGGGTATGCTTATGTCAATACATTTTAGAAATTATACAAATCAGGCAGGCATTACTGAAGATTATCATAGTGTCAGGGATTTCTTGGTAAAATTAGGATATGCAGAATATACCTACACCAGGTGGGACTGGATGACAACACACAGCTACCTGGACAAGAGTGCTGTAGGTAAAATTGGCATATGGGAAGATGAAAAACAAATTGTAGGGATAGCAACTTTTGACTGTGAGTTAGGACAGGCGTTTTGCTTAACTTTTCCGGAATATGCTTTCCTGAAAAAAGAGATGCTGTTATACGCAAAAGATAATCTTTCTAAGGATGGAAAATTCGGCGTTATAATTTCAGATAATGACTTATATTTTCAGGATATTGCAGCTGACCTTAGAGGCTCTG
>Ga0172378_10004736_pt1 | contig 12728 bp, 5 predicted proteins | sample GrowelOW332metaG_FD_119755 | JGI IMG/M metagenome (GOLD analysis project Ga0172378, IMG submission 119755) | Groundwater microbial communities from an aquifer near a municipal landfill in Southern Ontario, Canada - Pumphouse #3_1 metaG | ecosystem: Environmental > Aquatic > Deep subsurface >...
ATACCGTCTACCATCAAACGTGTAATAAGTACGGTGTATCTCGTCAGAGCGTACCACCTCATCATTAACAGATAACCCTCTCTTATCCGTGTTAAAACAACAGAGCGAGCCGCCATTCGTGCCAAAATACAGTATTCCATTTGCTTCAGCTATTGCCGAAGCAGGTGAATAAGTGCCTCCAATTTTTTCACCGTCGGTGTCAACAACATAAGCGTGTCCATCAACATATTTGACATATACATATATGCAATTAAAATTTTCATCCACGAGCATATGATAAGCTCCGTCGGAATAATAAGACGGTATTATGCAGGATTGTTCTCCTGCTCCTATATATTCATCGCTGTCTAAAAATTCAAGTGGATAGCAATAATCTCCGTCTTTGTCATAGAGTTCTTCAAGAGGATAATCTATAGAATTAAATGTCGCATATCCCGATTGAATATATCTATAACGGTCAACTTGACCTATATACGTGCCTATGTCAAACATACAGTACCACTCATATTCAGGAGTGCTTTCAACACCAGTAAACAACTGTCTGCTGTCAGCGAGATATATGCGTGTATTATCGTTTGAAGGGCAGAGAATACACAAATATCCGTTCCATTCACAAAGGCTAACAGATGAAAGGGCTTCTTGCTTGAGCATGAAGTCAACCATTGAGGAACGATGCTCAACTGTTCTCTCTAAATTAACCGTTTCTTTGCCAATAGCATCAAGACCACGTTTTGAAATAAACACTGCATCATCAAGGAAGTTACAAGCTGATCCGAGACAGCCTATTCCTGCAAGTCCTGCGCTTGATGGATAAATTCTCGGTATTAAGTCATTTTCGCTATCAAGACCGCTGTGATAATAAACAGAGCCGTCTTGCACTGTGTCGCCCTTAAATACCATTAATAATGATGATGTTGCTATCATCGCAACATTTTCCGTGTTGCCTGTGCCATCATTAATATAATTAAGTATGCCTATGTATGAGGGGTTTGTGTGGCCTGTCAAATCACGCTGTGCATAGAATATCGTGTTCGGAAGTGTAGAGTTACCTGTTAAAAACACTCTTCCGTCAAAAATACAAGATACTGTGCATTTTGTAACAGCCTCATAAGCGCTTCCCGAATATTCAGGATTGCTTTCTTTATATGTGGTTTGCTCGGCAATGCTTGTAAATTCAGATGCGAAGCCGGTGCCATAAATTTTCAAATCACAATCAGTCAAAATATCAACCGCACTTGCCAAAAAGACTATACTTGTTATATATTCGCCTTCGTATTCAGCTTTGTATGATATGTTACTACTGTTAATTTCCACGCCTTCAGTAGTAATCTTATCAATGCTTTTGCATGGGTCATATAAAGGGAAAACATATTCTTTATAGGTGTTATCAATAGGTGTTGCAGTACCTGTGACATTATAGAACACTTCAACATCATCAGAAGATTCATAATATTTTAGAAAAATAACAAAACCAACACCATTTGCAATTAATATTACATTCGTTTCGTTACTTGATAAGGAAGCTAATCCCCCGTAACTTTCAAAACTAGATGCAACAAATGTGGTATCATTTATAATGGTTTCAGAATTCAGTGCAATATTATTTATAGTCGTTTCATACGTTATTGTGCATTCCTCAATATTAGATACCCAATTTATTCCGAAAGTTATAGAGTTAAACGCTGTTTCCGTCATAACCGTATATATGTTTGTTACAGCTTCGCAACTATAAAAAGCTCCATTACCAATCGTATTAATTCCAGAGCCAAAAATTATTTTTTCAAGATTTGAATTGTTATAAAAAGAATACGCTCCAATATCAGTGCAAGAGTCAGGAATATAAATACCTTTTATATTACAACCATTAAAAGCTCTGCTTTTAATGGTTTCAACTCCGCTAAAAACAACTGTTGTAAGATTTCCACATTCATAAAAAGCATATTCACCTATAGTTGTTACTGTAGGTGGAAGAATAACTTTTTTAACTTTTATATTACTTATAAACGCTTCATCCGCAATAGCTGTAACAGAATAGCTTGTACTGTTATATTCAACGCTTGTTGGTATGATCATGTTTTCTCTTTGTTCCACTGTTCCGGTTACTGTAGCAGTAGAATTTACATCATCATATGTATATGTATATATATCAGCATCGCGCCCAAACGTTTCGGGATCTACAACATTGAATTTATTTATAAACTTGTCAGAGAGCATATTCCGCTGTTCGTAAGGTTCGCCATCGGCATATGATATCGGAACATAGGCAACGTCTGAGATTGAGGAAAGTCCATTGTCATCAAGTACAAAATATCCCGCCCCATCAAGTAAATATAATTTACTATTAAATATAAATGCGGATGAGCGGTTGTTTGCTAACCCACTATATTCAGTTGGAGCGCTGACGGATAAATTATCTCTGTCAGAATGAGCAAATTTATATAAGTTTGTACCTGCGTGAATAACCATATAATCTATGCCGTCTATCGAGCGATATTTATATATACCGTTTATCTTACCGCCAAAGTCATATAAACGGCGATATCCGGGAACAGTCTCAACAGCAGCACCCATTTCGCTGTCATAGTCACGGTACATGTTTTCAAGATATGAAAACCGCTTTGTAGAAACATTCGCTGCGTCGTTAGTGAAATCAACTCCGCAAAATCCCGTGTAACTTTTGCTATATTCTGTTCTACTTTCAAGCTGTATTGCCATTTAATCACCATCCATTTGATATAACTCTGTTTTTAGTAGGAGGAACTGTTTGCTTGCGAAGCAGGAGCGCCCTCTGCTCCTGATAAAGACTTGTAAAATAGTTAGATTTCTGTATATCGTCATCAATATAGATATAAGATGCCACAAGCAAAGCATATAAATCTATAAGGTTGCCATCAATGTCTATTTCATCAGTGTCAAGCGTAACCTCTGTGGGCTTTATCATATATTCAAGCTCATATAAACCGCTGTCAAGTGTGGGGAGTTTAATTGTGTCCCCATAAAATAAATAGTCGGTGTTATAAACAAACTCGCCGTCACGCAGTATTGGCTTGCCTGACAAGCATAGATAGTCGCTTATTTCGGTCTTGAGGTCATATTCGATATAATCCTCATATGGAACTATATCTGCCACCTTATCGCCTGTACGCGCGTCATACACGGTAACGTTTTTTATCTGATAAACGTAGTCACCAGTAAACTCAATATAAATGTTTGCGCTTGAATACCCTAAAAATAGACTTGATATATAACTTTTGTATGTAGTAAATGATGAATTGTCAAAATTAACCGTGTGCACAGCCGAATTACTCATATTAGTTATCTTGCAAGATCCTTTTCCTTTAACCGTAAAGCAAAGGGAAACAGCACCGATAATATTCGTGGTGATATCGTTAATCTTATGTATTTGTAACGTGTTTGTGTAATAGACGGGTTCGAGTGGATAATGTATGATATTGTATTTGTTTTTTTTTGGATGAACTCTTGCAATTTCAAGCAACGCTCGATTCATCGCATCTATCAATATGTTGTCGTTTGCTATAACATCATCAAGCTGTGTTTCCGCTCCAAGTGAGGCTATATGACGCTTAAAATCACTTATATTCATGAATTGCTCCTTTGTTCAAAACGGCTGAAAACTCTATTCATTTTCAGCCGTTTGTATTATTATTCTTTTGCTTGAAGTATTACAGTACTATAGCTGTTGAGTTGCTTACTGTGCTTCCGTAAGCGACTGATTCCCAACGCATGATATGTTTGTATGAGCCAAAGCCCACACCAAAACGTGCGCTTCCTGTAACATCAAGGTTAAGGGTATGAGGATCAACGGTGTTTCTTACCGTCAGAGGTTTTCTGTCAAGGAATATATTTCCTTCCAGTGCCTCATTTGCGTCTTTCGACATTATGTATATTTCATCTTTGCTTGACTGCCAAAGAGGAAGTATAACTAAATTCCAGTTATTGTACTGGGTGTTGATGTTGTTGTTAGCCGAATCGTTTGTGTTAACAGAGCCGAGAGCTTGTCTCACATAAGTTTCAAGTGACGGCCTGTTTCCAGGTATGATTACTGTGTCAGCAATATAGCCAAGAGGAGTGCCGTCATTGCCCTTAAGTCCTCTCATTTTTACTGAGATTGCAGCGAGCGCAGATTCAATGTCAGAAGCGTCAAGAGAAGCTCCGCTTGCACGTGCGGTATAATATGCGTTAGACTGTGTATCTCCCTCTGCACCATATAAATGGGCATCGTAGAACAACTGGAAACCGTCAGCGGTTGTCAAGTCAAGGGTTCCTGTGGTGTTCTTGTACTTATAACTTGTGCTTGTTGCGTTTATGAGTGCATACTGCGCAATTTCATGCTGTGTCTTATAGAAAGAACGCATAAAGTTCTTAGCGCGCTTTTCTGCTTCTCCTGCAAGCCCGTAGTTAGCATCATCCATCATTATTTGTGTGATGGAAAACTGGTTAAGGAACCATATGTTTTCAAGAACCTTTTTGCGGAGTTCACCGGCAGAGAAGTTTTCGGCTCTTCCGCCCTCCTCAACAGGTGTCATTGAATCAAAGCCATATTGTTCAACAATAGCCTGATATTTGGTTTTTGATTTTACAGTATTGAAAAGCCAGTCACGAGGACCGCTTTTTTTAGCGAGCAGATCGCTTTCATGCTCCATGACCATGATAACGTCCTGCGCAATAAGCCCAATTTGAGCATTTTCGGTCTTACTAAGACCGGATAGTATAGTTGAATAAACTGCCATATCTTTTGTCTCCTTTCTTTATATTTATCTGAGTAAACGAACTCGAACCTTGTCTCCTGCAGCAGAAGCTGAACACATATCAACTATATATGCGCCCTTTGCAGCAAGAGTGGTTGAGGTCGTAGCGGCTGCCATAACTGCGGCTGTTGATGTTATCTGCAAGCCGTCTGTGTGAAACGTAACTGATAGACCCGGCTTTTGTGTCGTCGCACTGTATCCTTGGAGCTTTGTCTCAAATATCATCCCGTTTGAAATAGGATAACAGAGAACTGTACCTCCGCTTGCGCCTGTTTTATCCTCAAGGCAAATGTGGGTAGCAGTAACGTCTCCACTTGCAATAACCATAGCGCCGCTTGAAATTGCAAGTGCCATGTGCTTTTTATAAGCAACCGAATTGGTTGCGGGCATAAGCTCGGTTTCGCCGACGTTGTTTGAGCCATAGTCATTTTTTAGTAATTTAAACATTGTGGTTCTCCTTTCTTTTTTTAATTGACAAAGCTTGATTTTGCAATCTTGAGAAGACGAAAAGCGTCTTTGTCAGATATTTTGTTGTCAAGTTTGTCCTTGACTGTGTCAAGGTCTCTCTGTGTAATAACCGTTTTACCCGAATTGCCTCCAGGTATCTTTTTCAGATGGTCTTTGCTTGCCGCGTTTTGTTTTGCAACGCTCTCAGTAAAATCCTGTATCTTACCTGCATTGGTGGCTTTGAACGCCTCCTCAACAGATAAGCCGAGGTCACGGAGTTCCCCATATCGTTTGGGGTTTTCAATGTCACGCAAACTCTTTAAGTTTCCTATTTGAGGAAAGAGCTTGACTATTTCCGCACGATCAGCAGCCTCACGGGCAATAAAGGCGCTCATTTTTGATTTTGCGTCGTCAGCTTTCTTGTCGTCAACTTTGCTGTCGTCGGCCTTATCCGCTGGCTTATCGTCTTTTTTGTCTGTTTCATCAGTTGATGTTTTTTCATCTTTTGAGTCAGACTCGTCATCTTTGCTTGTGTCGGTGTCCGTTTCGTCAACCTTACCTTCGTCTTCTTCTTCAAAAATAAAGTTGTCGTCATCTATCACTTCGGCATCAACATCAGCATTCGTTTGTTTGTTTGTGTCAACTTTCATCTTTCAATCCCCCTCATTTACCTTTACGCACACGCAGGTCAGTTCCTGTTTTAACCGTTGCTGTGACTGTTTTCGGGGTAGGAGACGGCGCCTTAATCGGCTCTCCTGAATTGTTTGCATATACAGATTTTTCTTTCATGATTATTACCTATCCTTTCCTTTATTGTAATTTCAATATAACATGTGCCGTTGTCGGTGGAATACGGCTTTTCCTCTCTTGTTGTCGGTGGAATATGGTCGTTTTAACAAATAACGAAAAAAGGCAAGCATTTTGTTGCTTGCCCCTCTCGTTTGAGTAATTATTTAATTCCAAGTGCTGTCAAGTCCTCGGCGGTCAGATTGTCACTTATCGCATATTTTTCTATTTTGGCCATAATCTCATCTGTTTTGTACCCGGCACCATACAGAATAATATATGAGGTTCTTGCATCAAGCTTTAAAGACTTGATATATGCGATAACTTTTGTCTTGCGTGTGCCTGATATAGCGTTTCCGTCTGAGGTGACATCTGCTTTGATATCGGCTATGTATGCAAGGGCAGGGTATATAACTTCAACGTCTGCCATTTTAGAAAGAACAACTGCCTTTGTGGTAGATGCTTCCATAACCTCATTCAAAGCAAGATCATAAAATGTATTGTAAATTGTTCGTATTGCCTTTGCTTGTTGTGCATCTGTAAGTTCCGCATATATGTCACCCTTAACAAGCGCATCAACAAACTCATCACTTTGCGCATATATCGCTTTAATCTGCTTAAACTGCTTTCTGTCAAGCGTAATCTCCACACCGTTAATCGTAACCGTATCGTCAAGCGTAGGAGGTAACACATTGTATTCAGCGTTATAAAGCCTAATAAGCTCTTTCAGTGTCTCGTCGCTTGAGCCGTCACCGGTCTTGTTGTCTTTCATAAGCTCATCCATAACGGTCATAGCAAGTTTTTCATCCCCGGATGCAAGTGCGTTCTTTATATCTTCGGTATAACTTGCGTTATAAAATAACGTGTCATACTTATAAGCCGTTGATGGGCTGAACCTACGCACCATACCCGAAACAAAGTTGTTAAGGTTTCTTGCAGGTATTCCCGACATTTGCGAATACGCATATATGAAATTGCGAATAGGAAGCATAACATTAACGTCAGTCATAACCTCTCCTGATGAGGCTTTGCTTACCATTTCAATTAAATCATTTGTTGAACTTATAACATTGTTGATTCCGTCATAATAAAATGAAGATACCTCATACCCGTTAGCAATATAATTATATATTTCTTTTAGAATAGGGAACATACCTATATATGTTGCTGTTATATCGCTTAGCATTGAAGAAAATACGTTTTTATCGTCATCATCTTTGCGGTAGAGCCACTTGAAGAACTGTCCCATCATAACGTACAATACTGTTGATGAAAGAAGAGCTGCCTGTGCGCGTATCGCTTTATTTTTAGCGTCTTTTGCTAAGCTTTTGTATGAAGCATCCGTTTTTGCACGGTAAGCATAAACAAGTGCTCTTTCAGCAGATGATAGGGTATAGGATAAGTTTTTCATTCCGACAGTTGTAAACATGGTTAATGCTTTTATAAATTCGTTTGAGTTGCGCATCAAAGCAGAACGCTGTGCTGGTGAATATTGCGGCTGTGTCCTTCTGCAAGTCTCCTCAAACAGCTTAACAACCTCTTTGTAATATTCCTCACTGCCAGCTTTATAACTGGTTTTGTCAGCAATTTGAAGTTTGCTTGCTTCCCATATCTTACCTATTGTCGCTTTGTCCATCCATGTTATACCACCGGTAGCCTTGCTTCCAAAATCACTTACTTTGTCAATTACGCCTTCAGCTTTTACAACTCCTTTGTCGTAAAAACGCGCATATGCCATATCTGAATATTTAACCATCTCCTCATGGGATGTCTTTTTTATCAAGGCTTCGGAAAGATATTTCATGTCTATGTACACATATGCAGAACAATATGAGGCAGACTGTGATACTATTACTTTAGGGTTAAGCGCAAGTGCTGATATTGCATAAAGTGAACGCATTTTATATATTGACCTGTCTCCCCAACTATAACCTTTTCCAACACCTTGAATATTAGCGAATAGATTTGATAAATAGTTGTCTGCATCCTCCCATGTCTTATTAACAAATTCCTCACGCACGCTTGTCGCTATAATACCCTCTGTGCCAAGCCTTTTGTTATAAATTCGGTCAAACGTTTGCATTGGCGTATAAAGATGAGTATAGTTTGCAAGCCCTTTTGCATGTGAATTGATAACGTTATAAATGTTTGAAATATAAAGTCTGTTCTTAGCGCCCTGTACCGTATTTTGATTAAATGATTGATTGTATACGGTCATAAACTGCTTTGCGCTGTCTCGTGCATCGGTTATCTTTCTGCCTATAACAACTGGGTCACGCCTAATAGGGAAGTAAAACGATTCAACAACATTGCTGTACCCTAAAATTTCAAGGTCAGCTTTCATTTTTGTGTCCTTTGAAATTTTATTGAAAAAATTCTCTGTGAGTTTAATAAACGCCTTGTCTTCTGCACTAAACTGCGAATAAAGTTGATTTATATTATCAACAGTCAACTTTGTTGCAGTTGTTTTTTTGCCTTTATCATTTTCAAACACAATACCGGATTTTTCAAGTCCAAGTTTTGCCTGTTCACGTTTTGAGGTTTCATATAAAGATATCGCGTGCCCAATAGATATTTCCTTACCGTCTGGAAGTCGCACGGTGTCTCTTATCAAATGATGTCTGTATTTTTTATTTTCCTTTAAGAAGTCATCAAAAGGCTTCATCATTTCATCATAAAGCCTCATAGCTTTAGATTCAGCATCAACAATCTCTTGAAACGCTTTAACAATAATACTGTCTTTATTATAGCCTGTTACTGATTCAATAGTAGACATAGGATCAACAATATTATATAAGTATCCTTCTTTGACGGTTTCTGCAATCTTAGACATAGCGCCAAAAATGGCGCCGTCATGCTTTATTTTTCTAAGTTCTTTGTCATTGTAGTTGCGTGCAAGCATATCAGCTTCTTTTTGAGCCTCATCTTTAACTATAATAGCCTTTCCGTTAAGTATCGCCTTGTCGTAGTTACGGAATAGCTTTGCAGCGCTTCCGAGTATCTTGTCAAGGTCAGCAAGCTCATCATATGAAAGCTCCTCTTCGTTGTCAACATTGCGTGAAATACGCTGTATAGCCGCAACAACATCAGGGTCAATATATGAGCCGTGTTCGCCAAGTTCACCCTTACCACCAAGCAGAGCATTTTCAGCATTGTAATAGTTGCCCCATTCCTTAATAACCTGTCTTGCTATTTTTTGATTGATATCAAATCTGCCTTTAATATTTAAAAGCAATTTGCCAAAAGCAACCACTTCGGGAGACATTAAATCAGAAGCAGCTCGATACTTGCGTTTTACAATATAATCTTTTAGGTAATTAAGGTTACCCATAATTCTTTCTGTTCGCATTGTAACTTTTTGCTCTTGCGAAAGTTTCGTGTTGGCTTGTGCCGTCTTACTCGCCCAAAAGGCCCGTTCCTCTTTTGAGTTTTCCTTGTATTTCTGTTGTTGTTGCTTGTTTTCCTCTTTCAGCTTTGCAAGTTCCGTAGCCCATATAAATTTTTGACTGGTAAATTTCTTTTTATACTCCTCACTCATAACTTTTTGACGTGCGGAATATGCTGCTTTTAGCTTTTCAGCTTTGGTCTCCACTCCACCGTCAACATAAGCCTTCATTATGTCGTCTGCAATATCTTGACGCATTGCCGTAAAATCGGCTTCGCTGCCATAATATTCTACTGCCTGCATCTTATAAATGTCGTATGAATACTCTCCATTTTCTGTCATAGTGTCGTATTGATACTCAACCATAGCGTTTGATATAATGAAATCTGCCATTCGCAACGAAAGCTCGTTTATTTGCTTTGTGGTGGTACTCGGCTTATTGAATGTAATATACAGCTCACTTGTAACAGCATCAACATCCTTACCTTTAAGGGCAGCATTAAGTTTTGCGTTTGGACTTGCAATTCGATCAGCAAACACAGTCTTAACCTTTGCTCTTAGTTCCTTTTTGGTGTACGCTTTTTGATTTTCACCATCCTGCTTAGATGTTTGCTTAAGCGAATAACGTATGTCGGGGTTTTCGGTAGGATTTTGGTTGGTTGTGAGTTTGATTTGTTCGGGAGAAGTTGTAGCATACATTTTAGCATTATATTCTATACCAGTAATGCCATCATAACCATTATCTTTTAAAGCTTCTGCAAATTCAACTGTGTTTATAATATCATATATTTTAGCGTTCCCCTCTGTGTTTTCAAACATATCTGAAATATAAGTTTCATCCCATCCGATAGCATTTGATATTTTTTTCATTTCAGAAGTTAATTTAGTTGTTTCATATTGATAAACATTAGCAGAGCTATAATCTGTTTTTCCAACGTCAAGAAGATTTTGAATGTTAAGATAAACTTTATAGATTTTCTTATTTTTATATTTATATTTTGATGTATATGCTTTAGCATACTCTTTACTTGTAGAAAAATAAGATGGTCTATTATAACCATTTTTATCTTTCCCGAATGTTGTAAATTCTTCATTTGTCCCATGATACACCACCAACAAATTACCGTCTTCATCACGAACTTTACTGTCCTTAAAAAACTCCGCTTGTTCTTTGGTTAAAGTGTTGCCCTCGCTGTCTTTCTGTGAAACAAGTTTATCTTTTGGTAAATCATATTTTTCGCTTTTACCCTCAGGCAACGAATTACTTTTACTTGCTTTATCCTGCATATTAGAAAGCTCAAGAATAGCCTCAAAGGTGCGCGCTAACTTAAAAGCTTCGTTATAAGCAGTTCTGTCTTTTGAGAATAAACTCTTTGCAAGATGATTGATTGTCTTGTAACCTTGTTTGATGGTTGAAAAAACCTTGACACCGTTTGCATTCCTTTGGTAACGCTCAAAGAAATTGGTACCGTCAAGCTGTTTACCAAGATAACGGGCAATAACTTCTGATTCAATCTCCGCATCCGTTATTTCGTCCTTGAATGCTTTTTTGTATTCCTTTTCAACCTCGTTATAAAACTCCTCGTCAACTTCCGCAAGGATATCACTTGCAAGCTCATCATAGCCGGTTGAGTTTTCCATATCATGCGTAAGCTCATGTATGAACGTCTGTCGCACGCTATCAGCCTTGTGGTTAAGGATAATAAGCCGTGTTTTGTTTTTAGCGTAATAAATACCGTCAGCAGAAACATCCTCCGCAAACCGCACATTCAATCCCTTACGCACGGTCATTATGTTAGCTATTGATGTAATAGTCTTTGCATTAACAGGGACAGGACTATCAAGCGCAGTAACAACCATACGCATAATAGCGCGTTTTGTATTAATATCTAAAAGGTCAAAGCCTTTGACATACTTACGCGCTCTGTCCTGCACCTCAGCCGAAAACTGACGGCTGTATGCAGGCATTTCTTTTGTATCGTCCGATACTTCTGTATCAATCTCGGTAATATAGCCCTCAGCCTCCGAATTTTGCGCTTTTTCGGCAGTTTCACCATCATCCTTAGATGTTTGCTTGTAAGGAACTTTTTTATCGCTTTTGAGCGATTTTTTTATTGTCTCGTTTTTATCTGTGGTTGTCTTCTGCTCCTGATTGTTCTTCCAACTCTCAACAGACTGTTCAACAATACCATCCAGCCAACTGTCCCTCTCACGTTCGGAAGATAGCATGTCCGCAATAGCCTTAGCGGAAACACCTTTTTTGGTATAATTAATCTTTTTAGTGCCGTCAGCTATGTTCCCCGTACCGTACTTGTATGTACCATCAGCTTGTTTCAACACAATAATAAACTGATTTTCACTTGTCTTGTACATAGCTTTGCTTTGACCATTCCAACTTTCTGACGTGTCAATAGACTTAAGCGAAGGAGTGCCGTCATCAATGTTTCCTGTCACATCAGTTTTAATTGACGTATCAACTTTAACCGACGCTTCGGATTTAAACTCATTTTCCCCAAGCGATTGGGATTGTGCTGTTTCCGTTTGAACGGTTGCGTTTTGTGTAGCTGTGGCTTGAGCCTCCTCGGATGCTTTTTTAGCACGAGACTGCTCCTGTTCCTTTAATATCGCATAACGTATCTCCTGCTCGGTGCGTTCGTCCTCTGTGTCGGATATAAAGCCCGATGCCCAGTCATCAACTGCAATAAGCGTAGCATAACCGTTTTTGTCGTTTCTGATGTCGTCAGCCGTAACCTCTACACCATAACGCAACGTGGCATATTTCGCAAACTTTTCCATGTCTGCATCATTAGAGGTCATTAGTTTTTGCAACGAAGAGTCAACACCAGCCTGCACTTCGATAAGAGCGGTAGCCGTATGTATTTCACCGAGTATAGTTGCCGCTTTTGCACTGCTTTTATCGCTTAGCTTATTGTACGCATCAAGAGATCCTTTTAAATCCTTAAAGGTCTGTGAAAAGTTCTTTGAATTGATGTTTCTTGTTTCAACATTGCTAAGCACAGCCTCAGCAGTCTTAATCATATTGTCTGCATTGCCATTGCTTATTAATTTTTTACCGTCTGCCATATTTCTCACACTGTTAGCAGTAACTGAAACGGAACCAAGCACACCGCCACTCGCAAATCCAATAAAGCCTTGATGTAATGCATCATATAAATCAAACTTTGCGTTTGCATCAACACCTGTTATACGTCTTACATAAGGATCAGCAGCCGCACCGAGAAACTCCTCAACAAACTCACCTGATGCGGAGGAAAGAATGTTCTTAAAAACACCCTTGCGAACCGCACCTCCGAATACCGTGTTTTTAAAAACGCTCTTTG
>Ga0172378_10004737_pt1 | contig 12726 bp, 13 predicted proteins | sample GrowelOW332metaG_FD_119755 | JGI IMG/M metagenome (GOLD analysis project Ga0172378, IMG submission 119755) | Groundwater microbial communities from an aquifer near a municipal landfill in Southern Ontario, Canada - Pumphouse #3_1 metaG | ecosystem: Environmental > Aquatic > Deep subsurface >...
AACCGCCTGAAGAAGATGTATCAGGCGGTCCAGACGAAATAAGGATGCGGCGGGTTTCCCCGCCGCGCTTGTTCAATAGGCCGCAAACGGATTCTCGTTGGGATACGGGACGTTCTTCGGACGGTTGTACCCGATCTCCTTGACGCCCAGCATCCGGAACAGGCTGAACAACGACTTGCCGTAATGGCCGAACGCCACCGCCCCGTGATGGGGGAAGTGCTGCTCGATCAACACATGACGGTAGAAACGTCCCATCTCAGGGATGGCGAAGACGCCGATGCTACCGAAGCTTTCCGTCGGCATGTCCAGCACTTCCCCTTCGGCCATGTAGGAGACCAGCTGGCCACGTGCGTTGCCCTGCAGGCGGTACAGCGTCACCGCGCCCGGTTTGAGATCCCCTTCAATGGTGCCGCGGGTGATGTCCGGTTCCCCGTTCGGCTCCAGGCTCCGCTTCATGATCAACTGGTAGCCCATGTGGGGATGGCTCAACAGGCTGGAGCAGGTGTTCCCGCAGTGGAATCCCATGAACAGGTCATGCAACGTGTACGGAAGCTTCTTTCCTTTCAGATATGAAGGAGGCACCGTGTTGTTGATGTCCAGCAGTGTCACCGCTCCACCGGAGACGCAGGTACCGATGTACTCGGAAAGAGCCCCGAAGATATCCACCTCACAGCTTACCGGAATGCCACGACCGGCCAACCGGCTGTTCACGTAGCAGGGAACGAACTTGAACTCCGTCTGGAACGCCGGCCAGCACTTGTTGGCGAACGTCACGTACTGGCTGGAGCCTTTGTGCTCCTTCGCCCAATCCAGCAACGTCAGCTCATACTGGGCCAACCGGGGGATGACCCCGCTGTACGGGTTCTTTGGTCCGAGCTCCCGTTCCATATCCTTCTGCACCTCGGGGATCCGGGGATCGTCCTTGTGCTTGTTGTAGGCGACCAGCAGGTCAAGCTCGCTGTTCTCCTCGATCTCCACACCAAGGTCGTACAACGGCTGGATCGGCGCGTTGCAGGCCAGGAAGTCCTGCGGCCGGGGACCGAAGGAGATGACCTTCAGGTGCTTCACCCCGATGTACGCCCGCGCGACGGGCAGGAACTCTTTGATCATCCCGGCCACATCCTCGGCACCACCAACCGGATAGGACGGAATGTAGACATGATCCAGCGAGCGGAGCCCCAGGTTGTACGAACAGTTCAGCATGCCGCAGTAGGCATCGCCCCGTCCGTCATACAGGTTTCCGTCCCCTTCCGCCGCGGCGGCGATCATCACCGGTCCATCAAATTTCTGGACAAGCAACGTCTCGGACGTCTCAGGGCCGAAGTTCCCCAAGAACAGGATGAGCGCGTTGCAATCATGGGCTTTCAGGTCATCCAACACCTGGGCCACCTGGGTTTCCTTCTCAATGGTGATGGGACATTCATACAGGCCATCGCCGTATGCCGCGCTGATGGCATGACGGCGTTTTTCCGACAAACTCACCGGGAAACAGTCCCGAGAGACGGCTACCAACGCCGGTTTCACAACCGGAATATTCTCCATAAGTGCACTCCTTTGCGTTAACGTACACGTACAGTATTTTCCCCTTTTGCCCGGTTGTCAACCTTTTCCGACAAAAACCCACCTCCATCTCCGCTCATCCCGAGGGGGGGCATCCCCCTCTCGGGAGAATCATCGAGTTATTCGTGCTGGCGCTTTTCCCAAAGGGCGGGAGACTGTCCCCATGCGACGCACCACCATCATCCTTGTCATCATCATCTGCCTGACGGCCGCCCTGGCCATCTGGAAGAAAACGGGACCGGAACTGCCCGATGGCGACATCCCCTCTCCCACGTTTCTGGCCGCAACCCGCTGGACATCTGAGGGAGGCGCTTCCTCCCCGACCCTTCCCGAGGTGGGGTGGGTCATCAAATCCATCACCTTCTCTGATGGCGGGGATGTCATCACCCTTTCCGCCACCGGAAAACGGGATCTTGTCTTCCGGATTGCCAATGGCACGTTGTATCGGGAAGGAAAAGACAGCGGGCTGCGTCTCCGCAAGGACGGGACGGCGACGAATGTCCTGTTCCTTTTCAGCACGGAGAGCAGAAAGCGTGTATACTTTGAGACATCATGAGCACCACGTACCTGCTGGTCCCCGACTTCTCCGACCTCGCTCCGTACCTCAGTCCGCTCCCCGGCGTAGCGATCATCCCGGTGGAGCCGAAACGGAGGGGCGACGCCTTCACCCCATGGCCGGCGGTCATCCCGGCGCTCCACGGTGGCGGCCGCTTCGGAGGCAAGGCAGACGCCTACCTGGACAAGCTGATGAAAACGATCCCCACCGATGGGAAGCTGGGGATTCTCGGGGTGTCGCTGGGAGGGTTGTTTGCCGTGTACGCAACCATCACCCACCCGGTCTTCTCGTTCTGCGCTTCCATTTCCGGGTCGTTCTGGTATCCGGGCTGGACGACCTGGCTTGTCGATCAGCCCATTCCTCAGACGTCGTACTACTTCTGTTCCGGAGAAAACGAGGGACGGGGAAGAAAAGACGAGTTGCGGGAGAGCAGGACGGCGACGGATTTCACCAGCACCACGTTGCGGGGCACCTACCAGACCGATCCGTACGGCCACATGCACGCCTTGGACGTACGTATGGAACAGACGCTCTCGTGGATACAGAGCCAACTTTCTCCCGTCACGCCCTCGCCTTCAGTCCACAACCGTTCAGGATCATAGCGACCACGTCATGGCCCAATGCGGTAGAGGGAGCCGCCGGATAATACGCATACCGTCCAACCTTCACCGGGGTATCGGTGCGTTTCCTCTGCTCCATGATGGCATCCGCACAGGAGATCGCATTCCGCACCGAATCGAGGGAGAGCCGGCCCAGAATCTTCTGCTTGAAATTCCGTTCTCGCTTATAAGCTTCCATTTGGGAAAAACTGCACGAGAACGTTTGGTTGATGACCTCCAGATAGTGGTTCCTGGAATCGACACGGACACGAGAAAGTTTCTCTTTGGGGAGGTTATGGAGGATGATCCAGAGATCAAAGGTGAAATTACTGTAGCCGAAGATGAAATTCACCCCTTTTTGCTTTTGCATGTCACCCAAGCAGGTTCTGAACGCGGTTTCCTGTTCATGGGTGTCTTCCTCATAATCACAGAGATGAATGACAGGGGTATGCCCGACCAGGTAGGATTTGACCAATTGCGACGGCAATCTGCATTGTTTGATGACAAACCGCACGTTTGCCGTCGCCGCTTGTTCCTTGTTGATCTGCGCACACAACCACTCCAGGTACCATTGTTCTGTAGACCCTTCCACGGAAAAGTAAAACAACTTGGTTGTTTTCTGCCGGCCGGGTTTCAACTCTTTCTCCCCTTTTTTCCATCCGAACGAGATTGCGCCTTTTGGGTGAAAAGCGGGGAAAGATCAATATGACGAACCGCACCATATTTGCCGATGAGATAATTCTTCAGGTAATCCTCTCCTTTCCGTACCGCATTCGCTCCCGTGGTGGGGAAATCGGAAAGGGCATACAGCGTACTGGCTTGGGTGTGTTCATCCCGATCAATGAATTTGATCTCATCCCGCCGGAACAATTCCCCGTCCAAATACAACGGATTTTGGGTGTTGAACAAAAGTTGGGCTCCGTTGGTATTGATTTCGTCGTTATGGAAGATTTTGATGATGTTCATGACGACGAAGGAATGCAATGACGCGTCAAATTCATCGATCACCAATGTCTTTCCGTGTTTGATCGCATCGGAAAGAAGAGGGAACAGGTTCATGAAACGTACCGTGCCCAGAGATTCAAAGGTCTCCGCGGGAAGAATGCAGGTTTTCTTGGGGTCCTGAGGTGACGGGATCAGAGAACACAACTTCGCATCCGTCTCCCCTTTGGGAGTGAAGTATCCCAACGCGTTCCCGGTAATGCCGAATTTTGGCAGTACCGGTTCCAGAAGCCGGGTGACCCGCGGGCCATTTTGGGGCGCTTGCGGGAGCAGAGGGCCGGAAGCGAGGGTGTTCGAGGAAAAGAAAACCAGCAAGTATTGACGAAACCAGTCCTGGATCGCAGCTACTTGTTTTGCTGCGTACAATGATTTGAACCCACCGGTGAGAAACAGTTCTTCAGGGTCAAGATTATCAGAACTCGCCTTGCTGAGCACAATTTTATCTTTTTGGGAAAGGGTACCTTGGTCAGAAAAGGAAACGGAAAGAGGTTGTTCCGCTTCCCTCCGGAAGGCTTCTTTTCCATCAACGACCAACACTTCTTCAAGGATTTCCCGCTTGGTTTCCGTATCAAGGAATGTGCCAATGAGAAAAGAAAGATGATACGTATAGTGATGTCCAAGATGACAGAAGGTAATGGAGAAACTGGTGGGATGTGGTTCTGTGAAGGATTGGTTCGGTATCAATTCCAATCGTTGCGCTGCGGCATCAGGATCGGGAGCGTCAATCTTGTTTCTGATGTTTCCTCGCAGAATGATCATCTTGAATACATGCAGGGCGCAAATGACGTTCGATTTTCCAGAAGCATTCGGACCATAGAAAACCGAAGAACAAAGTCCCTGGCAATCCTCCTTCCCAACGTGGGTATGGAGAATACTGTACAAAAGGTCCTTTTGCTTGATCACCGGCTCCAAAGAGAGCTTTGTCTCATCACGAAAAGACTTGAAGTTCGCAAAAGAAAAGCTTACAAGCATATCAGCTCCTCAACTATCTTTGTATTATTCTTTGCAATTATTCGCTTATTACACCGTATAATATAGGTTATATTGGAAAAGTTTGCAAATATTTTGCAAGTATAAGATATCGATGGACACTCACGCAAGATGAATCCCTGCAGGCAAAGGATCAACCATCCAGTGGGTTCAAACCCAATGGGAGAGCATGATCCCCACGGCGACGGAGACGTTCAGGGAACCTTTGGTGCCGGAAAGCGGGATGGAGACACGTCCCAAGCTGTGGTCACAGAGGGAGAGCAACGCCGGTGAGACGCCCATCTCCTCGCTGCCGATGACGGCATACCCTTCGGAAGGGAACGGAAAGGAATGGATGTCCGTCCCGCCCAGTTCCAGCGCGAAGACCGGCTTGCCACGAAGCAACGAAACCATCGCATCCTCGGAGAGCACCTGGTGCGCCACGGTGTCCACCGTCCCACGGGCGGTTCGGACGCACCGGGGATGGCTCACCTGTGCCGTCCCCTCCACCATCAGGATCTCAGCGATGCCGAAGCTGTCCGCCGTCCGGAAGATGGAACCGACGTTGAACGGAGCGCGAAGACGATCCAACACCAACGTGTGGGGTTTGATGACGCGCCGCTGGGCATCCAACCTCCCCTCCGGATCGGTGAAGTCCCAATCGGACGGTTCGGCCCCCAGCACGGAAAGAAACAATTGGGAAACATCTTCCAGGGTGAACGCCAGATCGCGGCCTGTTCTCGTTTCCATCAGGACGGCAAGGCCATCCAGACGCGCCAGAGCCGAAGAAGACAGGAGGGCGCGCACCTTGGGCAACGCAAACACCTCCCGAATCGAGCGGACATAGCCCATGTCGACGGGACGACCCGCAACCAAATCCATCGCCGCTTCGTGCAGCACGATGGCCGTCTTATGGACGCACACCCGGTCGGGCAGCCCTTCAAGCTTCCTCAGGGTAATCATCTTTCTCCTTTCCGGGGCGCACCAGAACGGCGAATTCCCCTTTGACGGCCGGACGGGAGGAAAGGTCATCCGCCACCTCCTGTGCCGTGCCGGTCAGGTACTCCTCATGGATCTTGGTCATCTCCCGGCCGACGACCACCTGCCGCGTTGCGTCCAGCTGGGCGATATCCCCCAGCGTCTTCACGATGCGGAACGGAGACTCATAGATGACGAACGCCTCGTTTCGGGCGAGCAGTTCGGTCAGGCGGCTTGTCCTTCTTCCCGCTTTGGGGGAGAGGAACCCTTCGAACGTGAAGCTTTTACCGGTGAAGCCGGCGGCGCTGACCAACGTGACCACCGCGGAAGGCCCGGGGATCGGGCAGACCGGATAGCCTGCCTGACGGACCGCTTCGGCAAGGCGGGACCCAGGATCACTGACCCCCGGGGTGCCGGCGTCACTGACATAGGCGACGGACAGTCCTTGGGCAAGCAGACCGATGATTCCTTTGGCGCTGTCCGTCTCATTGTAGGCGTGACAGGCGATCTGCCGCTTGTGGATCTCATAGTGGGAGAGCAGCAACGCCGTGTGGCGGGTATCCTCGCAGGCGATCACATCCACCGCCTTCAACGTCTCCACCGCCCGGTAGGTGATGTCCCCAAGGTTTCCGATGGGTGTGGCAACCATGTACAATGTCGCGCTCACGTCCGCTCCTCCCCAAGCCAGTATAGGAACGAAAAGAACTGTTTGCAATCCGCAATCCCAGAGAGTATACTCGTACGTGTACGTTTCCAACGCAAAGGAACAGTGATGACGATCAAGGAAATAGCGGAAAAAAGCGGAGTCTCCATCGGCACGGTGGACCGGGTGGTCCACCAGCGAGACGGAGTGTGCGAAGAAACCCGTCGGCGGGTCCAGGCGATCATCGACCAGAGCGGGTACAAGCCAAACACCTACGCCCGGAACCTCAAGCTGGGCAAGCACTACCACATCGCCGTACTGCTCCCCTACCTGCAGTCGGAATCACGATACTGGGATTTGGTGGCAAGCGGCATTCTCAAGGCGGCGCAGGAGCTGGAAAGCTTCAACGTCGTGGTGGAGATCCATCAGTTCCATCGGGAAAGCACGGCGGATTTCCTCGCGCTGTTCCAATCGGTGATGGCCACCCATCCGGAAGCGGTATTGCTTCCCCCTCCCAATTCCGAATCAATGAAAAAGATCAAGACGATGGAGGATCTTCCCCCCGTCTGTTTGATCGACTCGGCCTATCCTGACTTCCCCGCCCTGTCCACCATCGCCCAGAACGCCTACCGCGGCGGATTCGTCGCCGGCAAGATCAGCAGACTGCTTACCGGCTCTTCCGGGCGATACCTCTGCCTGCAGATCCATCCGGATGCCTACAACAGCAGGCAGCGGGCCGCGGGGTTCCGGGCCAATCTGGAAGGACAGCCTGGCAATCAGGTCACCGACGTCGTCTTCCCCACCGAGCAGGCGCTCCCCGGCATTTTGGACGGAGTCTTCGCAGAGCATCAGGACATCCGGGGCATTTTCGTCACCTCGTCCATCACCGGCGCCGTCGCCTCCTATCTGGTCTCCCGAGGCAAAAAACAGAACGTCGTGCTGGTCGGCTATGATCTCGTTCCAGAGAACCGCAAGGCGCTGGAAGACGGAGGCATCGACTGCATCATCAGCCAACGCCCGGCGTACCAGGGGTACACCGGGGTGTACCAGCTGTACAAACAGGTGGTGCTCCAGCAGACCCCGGAACCCAATGTGCATATACCCATCGACATTTTCTTCAAGGAGAATCTCGTCGATACGATTGATTGAAAAAGGAGAGGAACGAAATGGATGTGAAACAGGTAATTGAGGAGGGGAAGGCGGTCGTCGGCATCGAATTCGGTTCGACCCGCATCAAGGCGGTGATGGTCGACAGCCACAACACGCCCATCGCGCAAGGTGGGTACGATTGGGAAAACCAACTGGTCGACGGCATCTGGACGTATGACCTGGCCGAGGTCCGCCATGGCCTGCAAGCCTGTTACGCCAACCTTGCCAAAGAGGTCAAGGAGAAGTATGGCCTTCCCATCCGTCACCTCCGAGCGATGGGGGTCAGCGCCATGATGCATGGCTACCTGGTCTTTGGCGCACACCAGAACCAACTGGTCCCGTTCCGCACCTGGCGGAACACCATCACGGAAGAAGCGGCACAAAAACTCACCGCACACTTCAACTTCCCCATCCCCCAACGCTGGTCGGTGGCGCACCTGTACCAGGCGATTCTCAACGGAGAACCGCACGTCAAGGAGATCGCCCACATGACCACCCTCGCCGGCTACGTCCATTTCCTGCTGACCGGTGAGAACATCCTGGGCATCGGGGACGCGTCCGGCATGTTCCCCATCGACAGTGAAACGAAAGACTACCAGGCGAAGATGCTCACCCAGTTCGATGATTTGGTGAAGGACCACCACTTTGGGTGGCGCATCAAGGAAATTCTTCCTGAGGTCCGTGTCGCCGGACAGCCTGCCGGCGTGTTGACGGAAGACGGAGCAAAGCTCCTCGATCCAACCGGGACGTTGCAGGCCGGTGTTCCGTTCTGCCCTCCCGAAGGGGATGCGGGAACCGGCATGGTGGCGACGAACAGCGTGGCGCCCCGGACGGGAAACGTCTCGGCGGGCACCAGCGTCTTCGCCATGGTGGTGTTGGAACGGCCCCTCTCCAAGGCCTATCCCGATTTGATCGACCTGGTCACCACCCCGGACGGACTGGCCGTGGCGATGAGCCACGCCAACAACTGCACCGGCGAGTACGACCACTGGATGCATCTGTTCCAGGAAGTGGTGGAGACAGTTACCGGAGCAAAAGTGAAGAAACCGCTGTTGTATGACGCCCTGCTGGAGACGTCCCTCGATGGGGACAAGGAGTGCGGAGGACTGCTTCCGTACAACTATCTTTCCGGAGAAGCGATGACCGGCATCTCCGAAGGCAGACCGATGTTCATCCGTGAGATGAAGAACTCGTTCACCCTGGCAAACTTCATGCGCGCCCAGCTGTTCACCGCCTGCGGAGCGCTCCGCATCGGCATGGACATCCTGTTCGATGACGAACAGGTGAAGCTGGATGCCATCAACGGGCACGGAGGATTCTTCAAGACGGCCGAGGTGGGCCAGCGGATGATGGCAGCCGCGCTGCACACCCCGGTCTCCGTGCTGACCACCGCCGGGGAAGGCGGCGCCTGGGGCATCGCGCTCCTTGCCGCCTATCTGGCCGACGGAAAACGGACAAGCCTGCCGGACTGGCTGAACAAGAACGTGTTCGCCTCGGCGAAAGCCAGCACGCTCGCCCCGAGCAAAGCGGACGTGGACGGGTTCAACCTTTTCCTCGCCCGATACAAAGCGGGATTACCGGTCCTGAAGAGCGCCATCGCCCACGTGAAGTGACGCATCGCCGGCGGCATCATGGCGATACCGCCACGCGGCGAACAGACAGACAAGCAACGTCGCAAGCGCCACCAACCCCTCCAACGCCATCACCGGCACGGAGAGGATTTGGTAGCGGTACAGCATGGCCAGACTGTCCACCGCGGCGTGGAGTAGAATGGCAAGCGGATACAGCCAGACGCACCCTGGGCGCTTGACCGCTTGGAACACCAACACGCTCAAGGCGATGTGCAGGGCGATGGCGATGATCCGCTCGATCCCTCCGGCAAGCAACGTCGGAACATCCCCCGCCCCCACGGCGGCGACCGTCTGCTGGAATGCCGGGGAAAGGATCGCACCTGCATTGGAACGCAGGACGACCACCAACGTCACCAGAAGCGAAAGGCCGGAGATCAACACCGACTCCAGACCCCCGTGCCCGATGCCGTACATGATGGCGTCTTCCTTCCGGTTCTGCCGCTTCAGCAAAAACCGGAACCCGACGTAGCGGCCGGTCTCCTCAAACACGCCGGCGGCAAACGACCCGTACAGGATCATCGCCCATGGGATGGTGGGCACCGGGGTGCGCCACACCACCATGTGGAGCAATTGCTCCAACACCAAAGCGAATACGAAAAAGACCAACGCCCCCACAGCGGCATCCCGCCAGGAAGCTTTGGTCCGTTTGTGCCACCACAGAAGCAACGCCACCGGCAGCCCGATGGCCACGATGACGCTGCATCCCAACGCGAGAATCTTTGATGTCGCCACCATACCCTCCCCCTTTCAGGGGACAGTATAGATGCTGTTCACTTGTGTAACAAGCGAGCCAGATCATCCTTCGGATTGGTCACCGGAGCGATGCCGTACTGGGTGACCAGGAAATCCAGCACGCCCGGAGAGACAAACGCGGGAAGCGTCGGCCCCAGGACGATCCGCTTGACCCCAAGGTACAGCAACGTCAGCAGAATGCACACCGCCTTCTGCTCGTACCAGGACAGGACGAACGAGAGCGGCAGGTCGTTGACCCCACAACCAAACGCCTGGGAGAGCGCCAACGCCACCTGGATGGCGCCATAGGCGTCGTTGCACTGGCCCATGTCCAGGATCCGCGGCAGTCCTTCGATCGTCCCCAGATCCAGATCATTGAACCGGTACTTGCCGCAGGCAAGGGTAAGGATCACCGAATCCTTGGGCGTTTCCTTGACGAAGTCGGTGAAGTAGTTCCGTCCCGGCTTGGCGCCGTCACAGCCGCCGACCAAAAAGAAATGGGAGATCTTCCCATCCTTGACCAGCTTGACCACCTTCCCCGCCTGGGAAAGGACGGCTGCCCGGCCGAAACCGGTGGTCACCGTATCTCCTCCGTTGATGCCGGTCATCCGGTGCTTCTCCGGGTATCCTCCCAGTTCCAGCGCCTTGGCGATCACCGGGGAGAAATCCTTGTCCTCGTCGATGTGGACCAGCGACGGATACTCCACCACCTCGGTGGTGAACACCCGGTCGGCGTAGCTGGGACGGGGCGGCATCAGGCAGTTGGTGGTGAACAGCACCGGAGCGGGGATCCCGTCAAACTCCTTCTGCTGGTTCTGCCACGCCGTGCCGAAGTTCCCTTTCAGCTGGGGGTGTTTCTTCAACAGCGGGTAGCCATGGGCGGGAAGCATCTCTCCATGGGTGTACACGTTGATGCCTTTCCCATCGGTCTGTTCCAACAGCAACTGGAGATCCTTCAGGTCATGACCGGAGACGACGATGAACGGACCCGGCTCGATGGTCAGGGGGACGACAACCGGCGTGGGATCGCCATACGTGGTGGTGTTGGCCTTGTCCAGCATCGCCATGCAGGAGAGGTTCACCTCCCCGGTTTTCAGCACCAGCGGCAACAGACGCTCCGCCGTCCACGAAGTGCCCAGCGCGTACAGCGCTTCGTGGAAGTACGCGGTGACCGTCTCGTCGGAATACCCCAGCACCATGGCGTGGTAGGCGTAGGCGGCCATTCCTTTGATGCCGAACAGGATCAAGGACTTCAGGCTGCGGATGTCCTCCTCCGCCGTCCAGATGTCCTGCATGTCATAGTCGTTGTGGCCGTAGACATGGACCTGGTCGATCAACTCCTGGATTTTGGCCGCGTCAAAATCGACGTTGGTGATGGTGGCGAACAGCGAGGTGATGACCAGCCGGTCCGCCTTCCGGTTGCCGGCGATGCCGATCAAGGCGCCGACCAGCTTGTCCTGCAGGTTTGCCACCTCGGCCGGTTTGCCGCATACTCCGGCACGCCCGGTGCATCCTTTGCACTGTGCCGTCTGCTCACACTGGAAACAAAACATCTCGTTCATACTGACTCCTTTGTTTGTTCGGGAAACACCACGGTGAGAAGCATCTTGAAATCCTCCACCGCGTACACCGCGTGGGGAACGCGCGCCGGCATAACGATCGTCTCCCCTTTCTTCACTTCAAACGGCGTACCCCCGACGGTGAACCGCCCTTTGCCATCCAACACCAGCACCATGGCGTCCCCACTGCTCTGGTGGGTGCTGATCTCCTCCCCTTTGGCGAAGGAGAACAACGTGATGCTCACCGCGTCGTTCTGGGCAAGCGTCTTGGAGACCACCTGTCCCTTCGCGACGGACACCTGGCCCGCCAGATCCATCACCTCGGAAAACGGGATGTTCTTGATCATTCTGCCTCCCCGATGGCCCCTACCGGGCATCCGTCCATGGCGTCCTTTGCCGTGGAAAGATCGGTGTCCGTTTCCTTGGCCACCGCCTTGCCTTGGTCATTCAGCGAGAAAATCTCCGGGCAGGTGCCTGCGCACAACCCGCACCCGATACACGTATCCGCATCCACATGATACTTCATTTGTCTCCTCCTATTCGATCTTGTTCCCGTCGATGGTGATGGTCACCACCCGCCACGGGATGAACTTCCCTGAATTCTTCAGCGCCGTCTTCGCCGCCGCTTCCAAGCCCCCGCAACAGGGGACCTCCATCCGGACGATCACCAGGCTTCGGATGTCATTCGACTCCAAAATGGCCTGCAGTTTCTCCGTGTAATCCACCGCGTCCAGCTTTGGGCATCCGACCAACGTGACGCGGCCCTTGATGAAATCCTGATGCATCGCCGCGTAGGCATAGGCCGTACAGTCGGCGGCGACCAGCAGGTCCGCCCCCTGGAAGTACGGAGCGGTGACCGGCACCAGTTTGATCTGCACCGGCCATTGCCTCAGCTGGGAGTGAAGGGCCGGCGCCTGACCGCCATCCTCCTCCGGTCTCAACATCCGCATCCGCGTGCCTGGGCAACCGGAAGCGGCCTTGCGCGCCTGCACCGCCTGCTTGTCATACGGGACCGTCTCCTTCTCGATGAACGAGATGGCTCCCTGGGGGCAGGACGGCAGGCAATCGCCCATGCCATCACAGTAGTCGTCCCTGAGCAACTTCGCCTTCCCGTTCACCATGCCGATGGCCCCCTCATGGCAGGCCTGGGCGCACAATCCGCACCCATTGCACTTCTGTTCATCGATCTGAATGACCTGACGCTTCATCCTTTCTTCCTCTCTCACCATCAAGAATAGAGGAACTCCCGTTCTTCGTATGTTGGAATTACAACATTTTTCCTTGACCGGAATGAAGCGTACCATGATACTTGAGACGAAGGAGAACCAATGACACTGTTCCACGGCAT
>Ga0172378_10004738_pt1 | contig 12725 bp, 12 predicted proteins | sample GrowelOW332metaG_FD_119755 | JGI IMG/M metagenome (GOLD analysis project Ga0172378, IMG submission 119755) | Groundwater microbial communities from an aquifer near a municipal landfill in Southern Ontario, Canada - Pumphouse #3_1 metaG | ecosystem: Environmental > Aquatic > Deep subsurface >...
TTAAACAAATGAAGCGGAAGAAAGCAATGAAGTCTAAAATTCATGATGAAAATGACTGATTCGAAAATAAAGGAAAATCCCCGATTTAATTATCAGGCTAATTTTGGTAAAGCTAATCCGCTGTATCACAATCTAGCTTTATATGAAGCTGGAGTCGATGAATTTTCACAAAAGGAATATGAATTTGCTTCATTGAATGACATTCTTAAAAACGCTGGATTTGCTAAGAGTACGTTTTATTATCAGTTTGGTGATAAATTGGGACTATATTTGGCTATCATAGATATCATCTATCAGAAGAAAAGGGCTTTTTATGAATTAAGACTTAAAGATGTTAAACAAGATGATGACTTTTTTAGTACTATCAAATCAATATCCAAAGATACGATGGATTTCATGTTTATTGATAAACGTCTATATTATTTTTCCAATAAGACCATGTTAGCTGGTAAGGAACTAATGAATATCATAATGAAGTATTTTAAATATGATTCTAATTTATTGTTCGGCAGTTTGATCGAGATCGCACAGCAAAATAAACAGATCAGTCGTAGATATTCCGTAGCGTTTGTGACAAATCTTTTAAAAGTATTATTTACTAATATTGATCAATTAGTGAATGAGAAAACTGCTGATGAAGCATATGAATCATTAAACCTAGTCTTTGATGTCTTAGAAAATGGAATTAAGGAGAAATAACTATGCAAAATGCTTTTACAATCGAGGATCTGTCATATCGATATCCATCCGGAGAGACTGATGTCATTAAAGGCATCTCATTTAATGTCAAACAAGGCGAGATCTTCGGTTTTCTTGGCCCATCAGGGGCTGGTAAATCAACAACGCAAAAACTGATGATTAAATTGTTAAATGATTATCGAGGTAGTATTAAGTATTTTGATAATGATCTTAAAGCGATCAATGAATCATATTATGAAGAGATCGGCGTTGGATTTGAAATGCCCGTGCATTTTGGGAAATTAACTGGGTTAGAAAACATGAAGTATTTCTCAAGCTTTTATAAAAATAAGGCTGATATAAAAAGTCTGATGGAACAGGTTGGCTTGTGGGAATTTCGTGATGTGCTAGTCTCGCAATATTCAAAGGGGATGAAAGTCCGTTTGAACTTTGTAAGGGCAATGTTAAATAATCCCCGAGTACTATTTCTCGATGAAGTAACGAATGGACTAGATCCTAAAAATGCCATGATCATCAAGAATATGATCTATGATTTTAAAAAGAGCGGTGGCACGGTTTTCCTAACAACGCACTTGATGAATGATGTTGAACAATTATGTGATCAAGTAGCTTTTTGTGTAAATGGAAAGCTCTACGAAATAGCTACCCCAAGAGAGTTGAAGTTAAAATATGGTAAGAAAGAAGTGACCGTGGAATATCATGAAAATGATTTGATCTTAAAACAAATCTTTGAACTTAAAGATTTAGGATTTAATGAAGATTTTCAAACACTATTAAAGTCAAACAAACTTGAAACGATTCATAGTGGAGAGACGACGATGGAGGATATCTTTATTAAAGTTACTGGAGCGATCGTTCATGAATAATATTGTCAAATTATTGAAAGGCGAGATTCAAAGATCGATCAAGTATCTGATCTTACCGGTCAGTCTTTTAACATCTGTGATCTGGGTCGTCATATTTTTGTTGATCTCAACTGATGAAGCCAAAACGATCAGTCCTTTATTTATCTTCGCAGATGTGGCGGTGATGTCCATTATTTTAGTCGGGGCATCATATTATTTAGAAAGACAAGAAGGTACGATTAACTCAGTTTTAATGTTACCGATCAGATTATCTGAACTTTTAGCGGCTAAATTTATCTCTTCAATGTCTTTAGCTTTTGAATCGGTGATCATTATCGCGCTATCTTTATATTTAATTCATGGGATAACTTTTAATTACTTTTTATTGTTATTTTATGTGATAGTATCAGCAATGGCACATACCGCACTGGGATTTTCTTTGGCATTATATGCTAAAGACTTTAATTCTTTGTTAGGATTATTGATGACTTTCATGCTTGTTTTTACCTTGCCGACGATTTTTTATACTTTAGCCTTGATTCCGGAAAGTTTCGAAGTATTCTTGTTTTTATCACCATCTCATTGTGCTAACCTGTTGATGAATTATGCCATTCAAAGTAAGTCTATTGATTGGAAAGTCATGCTATCGGTTGGTTATCAATTAGCCATTGCTTGGGGATTACTTAAATATGTCATTTATCCTAAGTTTAAAAGTAATACGGTGAGGGGGTAAAGATATGAATGCTTATTTTCAGTTATTTAAGTATGAGATAAAAACGATCTATCGTGATATCTTTCAACTTTATTTACTTTTATTTCCGTTTATCATTCTTATCATGGGGATCTTTGTTATTCCCCTGGGAATTGACGCATTAAGTGATAATCAGGATGCAGTTAAATATGCCACTTTAATCATTATCATTATATTAATATCATTTGGTACTTTTTTGATCGGGGCGATGGGTTCATTTTTATTACTAGAACATAAAGATGAGAAAACGATCAATACTATCTCCGTAACGCCGTTAGGCATTTCCGGTTACTTAAAATTCAAGATTATTTATATCTACTTTTTCGCTTTGATCAGTATTCTAATAGTATTAGGTGGAATTAAATATTTTGCGAGTGATCGTTATATCGTCAATGGTATTTCACTTTTTGATCAGATTAGTTACTGGCATGTCATTACCTACTCCTTGGTAGCTGCTTTATTTGCTCCAGCCTTATCTTTATTCCAAGCGACATTTGCAAAGAATAAAGTAGAAGGGTTTGCGATCATGAAACTTAGTAGTATGGCTGCCTTAGCACCGATCATCATGGTTTTAAATACTTTCAGAGATGGATTGCAATATCTACTGGGAATCTTTCCTAATTTTTGGAGTATTAAGGCAATCTTGAATGAGTTATATCCAATTCAAAGTAATGCTAATCTACCATATTATGGTTATTTAGGTTTTGGTGTGATAAGTAGTTTACTGATCTTGATCATCTGTTACTCAATGTTTAAGAAAAAAGTTGAATATTAGGGCATTTAAAAATACTGGTTAATTCCAGTATTTTTGATTTATCAATTAATTTATGATTGTCTTGATCAAGTGGTCTTTTTTTGTGCAACGATGATAAACCGATGTTCAGTACCTTGAAGATAGTGCTTCTGTTCAATTTCCTTTTGACACTCGCATAGTTTTGCGAAGGCAGTATCGACCGAGAAATTCGAGAATTCCCATTCGATGATCTTAGCAAAAAAGACAAGTGCACCGACATCAAAGAAACGAATTGGAGTGAAAGATTCAGCGGCAAAGTTAATCGAAAAGTTGGCTTTTTCTAGTTCAGAGATATTATGCGCTAGATCATGAGTTGGAAATTGTGGCTTAAAGTTCTCGATTAAACGATTTGAAAGATCATTATCATTTTGACCACCAACTTGTTGGGTAATGAAGTACCCACTTGGTTTCAAGATCCGTTCAACCTCTTTGGTATCAAATGATTCATGACGGTTGATAACGATATCATAGAGATCATCATCGATGGGCAGCTTTGAATCATCGACTACCTGGACAACCGTTATTCCTAAAGGCTCCAGCTTTCTTTTGCATAATTCATAATTGGGAATGTAAGCTTCGGTAACGGTTGTTAGATTATAAGGATGATTAAGGCTTAATAAAAACTCGCCACCACCTGTGCCCATATCAAGTAAGCGATCTTCTTTTTTGATATATTCATTTATTATCTTTCGATAATCCCAAGGGATTTGCTCATCTTCCCAACGATCATGAAGATGGGAAAAATCCCATCCTTGAAAAGCATAAGTTTCTTCTTCTTTCCATTTTATTCTTAAGATATCCTTATTCATAAAACTCCTTTTAAATGAATTTAAACATTATATTTTTATCAGAAGGTGAGCAGCTACCGCTAATACCAGTAATATGACGGCGAAGCGGTGAATTTTAAATAAGAGGCCACGTTTATTTTTACTGAAGTATAGTAGGATGATTCCTAAGGATACTGTTATGACCATCATGCCAGCGGCAATCAATCCGGTTGTCGATACCCATTTGAAAGTAATCTGAATATAGAGATGGATCAATAATGAACAAAGGGCGATCAAGCCAAAGAAACGGTGATTCTTGATGATGAATTTCATTAGTGTAAGATATATTTTTTTAAAGGCGTTTTCTTTTGGTAGTTTAATGATCAAGTTTTTATTGATCCATTTCGAGAGATAATTAAACAATGCTAAGGTGAAGCTAAAAGCTGTTAATATTCCGAAGAACTCTCCTAAATTTTCCATGATACTCTCCTTGATTTAGTCAATCTTCAATCAAAATAGCACAATTGGTGTTTTTATACAAGTAAGGTGAGCTTTCAGTGGAGCAAACAAAAAGTACTGTTAAGTACTTTATGGAGATTAAGATCACAACATGATTAGATAATCTGAAAGATATAGAATTTTAAATAATTGGTTTCTGGGACATTCCATAAAATTGGATGATCTGGAGCTTGTTGTCGGGCTTCAATTTGTCTAAGCTCTACACCAGCGTCTTTGGCAGCTGAGCTGAGTACTTTAATGAATAAATTCTCGCTGACAAAATGTGAACATGAACAAGTCGCTAAATAACCGCCACGAGGTAAAAGTTTCATCGCCCGGTAATTTATCTCTTTATAACCGCGCAGAGCATTATCGATTGTTTTTCGTGATTTTGTAAAGGCCGGTGGATCAAGGATAATGAATTCGAATGGCTTTTGGCCGGTTTTTTCCAATTCAACCAGGAAATCAAGGACGTCAGCGACAATAAAATCGATTTTGTCATCAAGTTTATTGGTAACGGCATTTTGTTTGGCCATTTCAATGGCGCTTTGTGAGATATCAATCGCACTGACATGCTTGGCTTTACCAAGTGCGGCATTTAGGGCAAATGAACCAGTATGTGTAAAACAATCTAAGACATGCTTGTCTTTGACTAGTTTTGCGACTGCTTGTCGGTTATATTTTTGATCCAAGAAAAAACCAGTTTTCTGTCCATTTTCCACGTCAACTTCATAGGTTATCCCATTTTCCTTGATCATTGTGATCGCAGAGGTTGGTTCAGTGATGCCTGTTAATGGAAACCAACCCTTATTTTCGGTTAAGCCTTCTAATTTACGGATCGATACATCATTTCTTTCATAAATACCACTGATCTTTTGTCCATCTTCCGTTAATACTTCATATAATAGCGGAAATAATAGCGGCTTGATCAGTTCAATCCCAATTGATAATGTTTGTGCGACTAAGATGTCGCCATAACGATCAACTGTTAATCATGGAAATTGATCGGCTTCGCCAAAGATGATGCGACAGGCATCAAGGCTTTCTGGCATAACGGTCTTTCGGTATTCCCAAGCATAACTTAATCGGCGTTTATAAAAGGCACGATCAAATTTATCATTAGTATTATGTGAGATGATCCTGACGCGAATCTTAGAATTCAAACTGATATAACCAGTACCAAGATATTTGGCTTTGTCACTGATCACATCTACTAAAGATCCATTTTCGATATCATTAGCAGCTGAGGTGATTTCGTTATCATATACCCATGGATGACCTGCTTCTAACATCAATTGAGCTTTATTAGTGACCGTTATCACAGGATAACATCTTTGTTGTTTCATATATTGATTCCTTTAATGATCTTTTCTTTATTTATAATAACATAATTTAACATGATGATTTAAATAATAATTAAGAGAATCATTTAGATTTTATGGGTATTGTTAGATCATTATCGATAATCGTGGTCATAAGTTTAATGAAACAATAATATATCGTCTACAGATTTATTTTAAAAAGATAATTATTATGATATAATCATCCTATATTATATACAGACAACGTTTGATAATATAAACGTGCGAATATATCAACAATTCAAACAAGCTATAACCAATAATAAAACAATAAAGTATAACATGATTTATGGTAAATCTAAGCTACTTAAGGATGATATAAAGATGGATATTGCGAGTTAGTCAATGGAAAATCAAACTAAAAAGATTATCTCATTTGTTAGTCAAAGATGTGATAGAGATTTAGTGTCTTATGATGAGAAATTTGTCATGAACATTATTAATAATAGAGTCATAACATTAGGATTAAATGATTTAAGTGTTTATTATGATTATATAAGGAAAAATGAATCCGAAGTTGATTTTCTCGTTCAGGCATTTAATGTCTCCTTTAGTTTATTCTTTCGCGAGCCATTAGTCTATGATCTGTTGGAAGAACGAATTCTTCCAAAAATGCTAAGCTTAAAACAAAATGGTAACGAAATAAGAGCTTGGTCTGCGGGTTGTGCTTATGGACAAGAACCTTATTCATTGGCGATATTATTGGAAGAACTTTTAGAGTTTAAAAAAGAAGTGCATAATTATCGGATTTTTGCGACAGATGTTTCTGATGAAGCACTGGAACACGCCTTGCTTGGTGAGTATGAAAAAGATAAGCTTCAAAATGTTAGATTTAAATATTTAGAGAAATATTTCAGCGGAAACTCAGCACTTGAGACGATCAAGACTGAGCTGAAAAAACATATCACTTTCAGTCATTACGATATGCTTGATAAACAATCAACAAATCCAAGTGAAAGTATCTATGGTAATTTTGACTTAGTATTATGTTGTAATTTATTGATCTACTATAAATCGGAAAGTCGATACATAATGATTGATAAACTATGGAAATCACTAGCGGATAAAGGCTATTTCATTACTAGTAGTGCCGAAATGATCTTAATTGAGAAAACACTTAATATCAAGCCAATCTATCCATCGTTTCCCATCTTTCAAAGAGCAAAAAGGATATTACCTTAAAATGATCACCTGATAGCTAGTTTTGTACCTATTGATAAATTGTGGGGGAATAAAATGTTTATTAAAAATTTAAAAATCGGAACGCAATTGATCTTAAGCTTTGGTATTGTAATGTTTTTTGTTGTTTCGTTGGGGATTATTTCTTTTATTCAAACTACACAATTATCTAAACAAGTTGAAGATTTATACAAACATCCATTTCAGGTGAGAGATGCTGCTGGTGAGATCATATCCGATATTGAAAAGACGCAGATCGCGGTTAGAGATATGCTTATCTTTAATGATGATAATGAGCAGTTTATTATCAATGAAGCATTGGTCGCGACTGCTTTTATTGATATAGACGATCAACTGGATGTGATCAAAGCAATGTATCTTGGACCAGCATCAGATGTTGAGGTTTTAGTAACAGATTATAATAATTGGCAAGCGTCAATAGATAATCGTATTGATAATATCAGAGCTGGTAATTTAAACGAAGTGAAGGATAGTCTTGGAGATGCCGGATATGTCGGTATTTATCGATTGAAATTAACAGCTAGTGCTGAAACTATTCATAAGTATGCCCAAAACAAGGCAAATCAGCTTTATACGGAATATATTAATCTATATAATACCTTGAATTATCAGTTAACTGGTCTGATCATTTTAATTATTATCGCCTCGAGTTTGATCAGTATCGTTTTAATAAGAAATATCCGTAAACCGCTTAAAGAGCTGGGTGGTGTTATCAATCGTTTTCAGGTTGGAGACATGAATGCCCGTAGTACTTATCAATTAAATAATGAGTTTGGGGTACTGGCCAGCGCTTTTAATAAAATGGCAAAATCGATCGAATCATCTAATATCTTGACAGAGAAATCAGCGAGACTGTCAAGCGTTATGCTGAGTCAGGAGGACGCTAAACATTTCTTCCAGACGGTTCTTGCCTTATTGATGAAAGATACGGGAGCTCAATTAGCAGCGGTCTATTTACTTAACAAAAATAAAAAAACATTTGATCATTTTTGTTCGATAGGATTGGATGATGAAGCGAGAAAAGCATTTAGTGTTGATAATCTTGAGGGAGAGTTTGGCAATGTGATGCTGACACACAAACTTCAATATCTTAAAAAAATACCTGAAGATACCACATTCAAATTTAATACGATCAATGGGACGTTTATTCCAAGAGAGATCATCACGATTCCCATTTTGGCCGGTAATGAGTTACATGCTATCATAACGATGGCTTGTCTTGACTCTTTCCAAGAGCAAGCCTTAGATTTTATTAATTCAATTCTTGTTTCAATGAGTGCACGCATTGAAGGGATACTAGCCTATCGTGCTATCAAAGAATTCAAGGAAACATTAGAACAACAAAACCGTGAACTTGATGCACAGAAAAACGAGCTATCAATTCAAACTACTGAATTAACACGTCAAAATATTGAGCTAGATATGCAAAAGGAACAATTAGCAGAAGCGAGTAGGCTCAAGACTCATTTTCTATCTAATATGAGTCATGAATTACGAACACCATTGAATTCAGTGATCGCTCTTTCGGGCGTATTGAATCGCCGTTTATTAAATAAAATTCCTGATGAAGAATATAGTTATTTAGAGATCATTGAGCGCAATGGTAAGAATCTGTTGGAATTAATCAACGATATCCTTGATATATCGCGCATTGAAGCAGGACGTGAAGAGATTAACCTGTCTGACTTTAATGTCGATTACTTATTAACTGATCTGATCGCATTGATTGAACCACAGGCTATTCAAAAGAATATTGCCCTCATAAGAGCAACCGATATCAAAGAATTACGTCTTGTGAGTGATGAAGATAAACTACGCCATGTGTTACAGAATATCATCGGTAATGCTGTTAAATTTACCGATAAAGGGAAAGTGGAAGTTAGTGTCAATGAATTAGAAAATGAAGTCGAGATAACTGTAAGTGATACTGGTATTGGCATTTCTGATCAACAATTACCACATATTTTTGATGAATTTAGACAAGGTGATTCGGGAACAGCTCGCCGTTATGGTGGTACTGGGCTAGGTTTAGCCATTGCTAAAAAATACATGGAGATGTTAGGTGGTAACATATCGGTTAAAAGTAAGATTGGGGAAGGATCAAATTTCAAGGTTATCATTCCGAAAAAATTCCATGATGAGACAATACCTGTAAATGATGTTTCCTTTAGTGAGAAGAGTCACATGATCGATGAAATAGATGAAGATCAGAAGAAAAAACTAGAAGGTAAAACCATATTAATAATTGAAGATAGCGATCCAGCAATCATTCAGATCACCGATCTACTTCATGAAAGTGGCATAGAGGTTATTTCAGCTCATGGAGCAACGGAAGCTTTTATTAAGATCGATCAAAAGAAACCAGATGTTATCATTCTTGATCTGATGATCCCTGATATTGATGGGTTTGCGATCCTGAAGATCTTAAGAGAAAACGAATCGACAATAGATATACCGGTTTTGATACTAACAGCAAAACATATCACTAAAGAAGAACTTAGTTTCTTACAGCGTAATCATGTAGCCCAATTAATCCAAAAGGGCGATGTTAATCATGCAAAGTTCCTTGGAGCTATCATTGGAATGTTTGACCATAAAGAAGATCAGCAAGAAAGTAAGAAAGTAACAGTCAAATCATCAGTGAAGAAACCGACAATTTTAGTAGTGGAAGACAATCCGGATAATATGATCACAGTTGAAGCGTTATTAATTGATAAATTTATCGTGCTAAAAGCACATGATGGTGAGACAGGTGTGGAGAAAGCGCTAAAGGATCTTCCTGATCTTATCTTGATGGATATTCAACTTCCAGGGATGAATGGCATCGAGGCTTTTAAAGCGATTAGAAAAGCCACTGATACTAAAATACCTGTTATCGCACTGACAGCTAGTACAATGCCGCAAGAACGTGAGAGCATTTTGGCCTACGGTTTTGATGCCTTTGTCGCTAAACCGATCATCGCTGATCAATTATGGCAAATAATTGATGAGGTTTTATATGGACGATAACATAATTAGGATCCTGGCGATCGATGATAATAAGGATAATCTGATCAGTGTTAAGGCTTTAATCAATGACGTTATTCCCAATGCGATCATTGATATCGCCCTTAGTGGTTTAGATGGTATTCGTCTTGCTCATGAAAACCTACCTGATGTTCTATTACTTGATATCATTATGCCTACGATGGATGGTTTTGAGGTATGCAAACTGATCAAAAATAATGAAGAGCTTTCTGATATACCAGTTGTATTTCTTACTGCCAGTCGTAATAAAGAAATGCGTTTTAAGGCTTTGGAGTGTGGAGCAGAAGGATTCTTAAATAAACCAATTGATGAAAGTGAACTTTTAGCACAAATAAAAGCGATGTATAAAATTCATTTAGCGAATATGCAGAAAAGATCTGAAAGACAAAGACTAGCACAAATGGTTGAAGAAAAAACCCGTGAATATAAACAAGAACAGATTAGAAGATTAGAGCTTTTTGAGGCATTGAAAAAAGAAAATGATGTAAGAAAACAAAGAGAAAAAGAGTTAACTGATGCCAAAGAGTATTTCGAGTTGGTTTTTAATACCAGTCCTGATGCCGCCGCGATAAGCCAATTAAAAGATGGGACCTTGATAAATATTAATGAAGGATTCATTAATATTTTTGGTTATCAAAAGGCCGAATTGATCAACAAGCGCATCCTAGATCTTGATATTTATCAAGACAAGAAAGATCGTCGAAAGATCGTAGCTAAATTGTTAAGTAAAGGCTATTGCGATGAACTTGAAGTAGCTCTAAAAAGAAAAAACGGCCAACGTTTTATTGGTCTGTTATCGGCAAAGTTAGTTGTTTTAAAAGGAACATCATACATCTCAAGTAATATTCGTGACATTACAGATCGTAAGGCAATGGAAGACAATCTTGAATATCTTAGTTATCATGATTATTTGACCAACTTATATAATCGGCGCTTTTTCGAGAGTAGATTAAAGGAGTTGGATAATGCAAAGATGTTGCCAATATCATTAATTGTTGGTGATATAAATGGAGTTAAGCTGATAAATGACGCATTTGGTCGAGCAAATGGGGATAAGCTTATCTTTAATACGGCAAAAGTTATCAAAAGTTGTTGTCGTGAAAATGATGTTTTAGCTCGAATGGGTGGAGATGAGTTTGCGTTATTGATGCCAAAAACTGATGGACTTGAAGCACTAGAAGTTTTAAAAAGAATTCAAGATGGTTGTAAAAAATATAATAGTAAGATTACTAATGAAGCGTTTCATATCAGTGTTTCACTAGGATTCAGTACCAAAGTATCTGTCGACCAATCATTTAATGCGATAATGAAAATCGCTGATAAATATATGTATCAGCGAAAACTCTTAGAACATAAGAGTATGCATAGTACGATCATCGCTTCGATCAGAGCCACCCTTTTAGAAAAAGATGAACAAACAGAAGAACATTGCGAAAGACTTATTAAGCTGTCAAGAAAGATCGGAAGCATCATTAAACTATCCGAAAAAGAAATGGACGAACTTGAGCTATTGGCAACCTTGCATGACATTGGAAAGATTGGCATTGATGATCGAATACTAAAGAAAAAGGGAAAACTGGATGAAGAAGAATGGTATGAGATGAAAAAACATCCAGAAATAGGACATCGCATAGCTTTATCATCACCAGAATTAACCCCGATCGCGGAATATATACTATGCCATCACGAACGTTGGGATGGTAATGGTTATCCACAGAATTTAGCTGGTGAAGAAATTCCCTTGTTATCAAGAGTTTTAGCGGTCGTTGATGCTTATGATGCGATGACAATGGATCGAACTTATCGACGTAAAATGACTAAAGATGAAGCAATTAATGAGATTAGATCAAATGCCGGTACGCAATTTGATCCGAAGATCGCGATGATCTTTATTGACATCGTGACAAAAGAAGATATTTAAGGATCGTTTATTATTAATAATGTAAAAAACTGCTTATGGCAGTTTTTTGGCTTATCTTGTTATTTCGCTTTTTGTGGCTGATTGTCCATTTTGCCATTAAAGACATAATATCTTTGGAATAAAAACTCTGTGATGAAGTTTATTAATAAAGTAGAGAAAAAGACAACATCATTTATAAATGGATAACCGACAAATTGAACTTCTACTAACCAATTTCCAATGATCGTTGATAAAGGCGTAAATACAGCATAGTAGGCGAATACTTTAAGCATAGCCGATTTTATATTAACATTGGAATGAAAGGTGAATTGACGATTGAGCGTGAAATTCCAAACAACTGAAGCGATCAGAGCCGGTAAGTAACATGCCCAATAACCAAAAGAAGGAATTAAACCTAAAATATAGAATAATCCCGTTTCGATCAATCCAGCAGAAGCTGAGAAAAAAGCAAATTTAAGAAAACGCCAAAGTTCTTTCATGATTTTACTATCTTTAGATTTCATACGTTCCTCCATGAAGTGATAGTTGATGATCACTATTAATATCGTTACTTATATGTTCGGCATTATACTACTTTAAGGAGGATTTTACAATTAAGGAAAGATTTGAGCTTAGACATTTTTTGCGATAAAAGCCAGCTTATTTAAAGTGATATATAATAAGATTATGCATATCAATCAAAAAATATATCTGTTTAATGATTGAAAGTTTCAGAAAAACTTACAAAAAAAAGTTTTATGATCGGTTAAATTACAAAACTTTTCTTTGGCGGAGAAAGAGGGATTTGAACCCTCGCTAGCTTTGACACTACTGCTGGTTTTCGAAACCAGTCCCTTCAGCCACTTGGGTATTTCTCCGTGGAA
>Ga0172378_10004739_pt1 | contig 12722 bp, 11 predicted proteins | sample GrowelOW332metaG_FD_119755 | JGI IMG/M metagenome (GOLD analysis project Ga0172378, IMG submission 119755) | Groundwater microbial communities from an aquifer near a municipal landfill in Southern Ontario, Canada - Pumphouse #3_1 metaG | ecosystem: Environmental > Aquatic > Deep subsurface >...
ACCGGATTCCACTGGGATTCCTGGACCATTGACCTGGCCTACAGCTATCTGACCGTCAAAGACCGTGATTTTAATTCCAGCTCGGCATCGGGCGTTGTAGACAGCACCTTTACAGACGGCAAGTCTCATCTGTTTGCCATGAATGTCGGCTATAAATTCTAATTCTACCCTTCTATAAAGCACAGTTCCCGCACATCCGGCAGGGGCGATACTCCATCGTTCCTGCCCTTTTTTATCGCCTTCTCCCTAAAAAACTCCTTGCCTGATGCATAGGATATTTTTAGGATAAAAAATTATATTTTATGCGGATCATCATCCTAGTGCGGCTCAGCATCTGTATACTCACAGCGGGGAACAACCATCCATGCAGTGGAACCACAAAGATTTACTTACCATCTCGCAATTGAACCGGGAAGAAATCGGATATATTTTCAAGATGGCCGACCGGTTTGACGAAGTGAATATGCGTCCGGTCAAAAAGGTTCCGGTGCTCAAGGGCAAAAGTGTTGTCCTTTTTTTTGCCGAAGCGTCCACACGAACCAAAACATCCTTTGATATCGCAGGAAAAAGACTTTCAGCAGACACCTTTTCCCTGACCAAAACAGGCAGTTCCCTGCAAAAAGGTGAGACCCTCAAAGACACGGCCCTGACCCTCCAAGCCATGCGCCCGGACGCCATTGTCCTCCGCCACTGGTCCAGCGGAGCGGCGGATTTTCTGGCCAAACGCCTCCATTGTTCCGTCATCAACGCCGGTGACGGCCGCCATGCCCATCCCTCCCAGGCACTCTTGGACGGTTTCACCCTGCGTTCCGTGTGGGGTGAAGATTTTACCGGAAAAACAGTGCTTATCCTTGGCGATATCGCCCACAGCCGGGTGGCCCGATCCGATGTTCAACTTCTGACCATGCTCGGGGCCAAGGTGCGTATGTGCGCACCCAGAACACTCCTGCCCTGCGGGATGAGAACTTGGCCAGTGACAGTCTATGAACACCTTGCCACAGCCTGTAAAGGAGTGGACGCCATTATCTGCCTGCGTCTCCAGCTGGAACGCCAAAAAGCGGGCCTTTTGCCCGACCTGCGTGAATATGCCATGACCTATGGTCTTGATTTTTCTCATCTCCAACAGGCCTCTCCCGACGTCAAAATCATGCACCCCGGCCCCATCAACCGCGGGGTGGAAATATCCTCGGCCCTGGCCGACGCCAGCAACAGTCTGGTTCTGAACCAGGTGGCCTCGGGCGTAGCCGTGCGCATGGCCATTTTGTACCTGCACATGACCCGGGAAACAGCTGAAGAAAGATAACCTGGACGCTTTTGCAAACCGAATTTTTTGATGGCATTCACGTCAGCCGCTCACCTTGATGCTTATCGGTTGAAAAGCTCGTCAGCTGCTAAGCTCTTACGCAACAAATACTATTGCGCATGTCAGGAAAAACGAAAACACAAATTTTTTTTCTGGTTTAACCGTTTTGATGTTCTCTGCGTCCTTGCCCCTCTGCGAGATACCGTTTTTTACACAACAACGGTATCCATAATACTATACCCGCATAAACAGGTAACCTCATGTCTGCACCGGAATATATCGTACGCAACGTGTTGTGGCACAATCAGGCTATGGATCTTTTGGTGGATCAGGGCACCATTCAAGGGCTTGTTCCCGTGGAACAGGGAAAAGAGATCACCCCGCAATCCCATGCAAAGGATGGCCACGGGGTCTGGCTTTTCCCAAGCCTCATTGACGCCCATGTTCACCTGCGGGAACCCGGTCAGGAATACAAGGAAACCATTGCCTCCGGCCTTCATGCCGCCCTTGGAGGCGGTTTTGGACAGGTTATGTGCATGGCCAATACAGATCCGGTGAACGATCGGGCCCAGATTACGGAATATATCCTGGACACAGCCCTGCGTGCCTATCCCCATGGCCCCAGGATCCGCCCTGTAGGCGCTCTGACCAAGGGACTGGCGGGCAAGGAGCTGGCCCCCATGGCCGAACTGGCCGCGGTCGGGTGCGTTGCTCTTTCCAACGACGGCATGCCCGTAGGGGACAATGATCTCTTCCGTCGGGCCATGGAATACGCATCAGATCTGGGCCTCAAAATTATTGATCATTGCGAAGACCCGGCCCTGTCCGGACACGGCGTGATGAACGAAGGCGTTGTCTCCGGCAGACTGGGTCTCAAGGGTAGCCCGACCGTAGCAGAATCCCTGCAGGTAGCCCGAGATATCCTGCTTTCAGAATACCTACACATCCCCATCCATCTGGCCCATATCAGCTGCAAAGAGTCTGTGGATTTAATCCTCTTTGCCAAAGAAAAAGGTATTCAGGTCACGGCGGAAACCTGTGCCCATTACCTTTTGTGGGATGAGACCATGCTTGAGGGCTACAATACCCTGGCAAAAGTCCATCCGCCTCTGCGCACCCGGGAAGACGTGCTCGCCCTGCGCCATGCAGTACAGCAGGGCGTTATTGATATTCTGGTTACAGATCACGCCCCCCACGCTGATTTTGAAAAAGAAACAACCCTGGACGAGGCACCCAACGGTATTTCAGGGCTGGACACGGCCCTTTCTCTGTACGCCTCACTGGTTGAGAAAAAAGTCATCACCCAAGACGACATCGTCACCCGTTGTGCCCTGCGCCCTGCTGAAATCTTCCATCTGCCAGTCAACACTTTCACCCCCGGAGACCGGGCTGATTTTGTCCTTTTTGATCCGAAAATCTGCTGGGAAGTGACCCCTTCATCCCTGCTTTCCAAGGGCAAAAACACCCCTTGCATGGGTATGAATCTTCAGGGTAAAGTTAGCGCACAGTATCTTGAAGGAAAACTTGTATATTCCACGGACACAAAATAATCCGACCATATTTGCGCAGGATACCCGCCCCCCATGCGCATGTCACACGTTCAGCCATAGCGGGCAAGGAGACAGTTTGTGATGCAGCCAATCAAAGACGCGGCTTCCATATGTAAAACTATCATGAGAAACGGCTACGATGCCTATATCGTCAATCTTCCCTTACAAAAAAAGGTCCTGGACCGGCATGCCGAAAAAGAAATCGACATCTGTACGGATATGGAGTTCGACAACCTGCTCAAGCTTTTTCCAGATATACACAAGAGCGACGATTCCATGTGCAAGGCAACCTTATCCCAGGGCGGCATTACCTTTTCCTTCTACCAGGGCGATCTGGGCAAAGGATCATATATCGATGCCTGTGTAACCAAACTGACCCCGCGCCTGCTCCGGCTCATGGAAAAACAGGGTGGTTTTTCTCTGCACGGAACCTGCCCGACCATTCCACAACCCAAAGACGTGTACGATGGATTCGAAGATTTCTCCTCTGGAGAAATAAAACTGGTGGGCATTCCTGATGAAACATTGAAACGGGATTACCTGCTGGCCATCCGGGCATTACGTTTTTCGGCCAATTACAATCTGCCCATTGAAGCAAACACCTGGCTCAGCCTCCTACGGTGCGCCCGACGAGTTTCAGATTATGTACGCATTTCCGATATTATGGATGAATGGCGCAAAGTAGAAGCCGAAAACATGTGGAAGTTTGTCCAGTATCTCTTTGATACCATGATCTTGCATGAAATTATCCCTGAGCTCATGCCCCTGACCCGTATCTCCCTGCCCTCTGAAAATGGTGACAGCGAGGAAACCATATGGAAGCACGTGATAGGCACCATGCGCCATTATCCCGAAGAACTCCCCTTTGACTGGTACGGCACACTAGCCTGCCTCTTCCTGGATATCGGCAAAGCCTTCACCGGTGAATCCTTTGACGGTAAACTCCTTTTTTACCAACACCATCAGGTCGGAGCCAAAGTTACCCGTAAGATCCTGCGCAGACTGGGTTTTGAGCCCGAAGATATCGATCTCATCTGCCATCTGGTCAAAAACCACATGCGCTTTCATTTCATGCTCAATGACAAGGGTATCCGTCGTTTCAAGGCTCAGTTTGAATATCCCCGACTCATCGAACTGGCCCGGGCCGAGGTCAAGGCCGACAACGGAACTTATACTGAATTTAATCACAATATGAAAATGCTGGAGCGGGCGGACATTGACGAAGATATGCTCGAACCCCTGCTCAACGGCCAAAAAATCATGGAACTGGCCCATATCCATCCAGGCCCCATGGTCGGACTTATCCGCGACGCCCTGTTGCAGGCCCAGATCGCCGGGGATGTGAACACCCTCGAAGAGGCCGTGCGCTACGTCAAAGATTATAAGGAAAAGGAGAAGATCCAATAAAAAATATTCTGGACCTTACCTTTGCAGAGCTCGAAAACCTGCTCCTAGAAATGGACGAACCAAAATTCCGAGCCGCCCAGATATGGGCCTGGTTATGGCGTCAAGGAAGTCAGAATTTTTCCGAGATGACCAATGTCTCCAAAGAATTCCGCACCCGGTTGGCAGAGACATGGACGATTGCCTGGCCAAAAGTGCACACCCTACAGGAAAGCGTTGATGGAACCGTCAAATTTCTGCTCCGCTTTGACGATGACGCCCTCGTGGAAACAGTGCTCATTCCCGAGGGCGACAGGTACACCCAATGCCTTTCCACCCAGGTGGGATGCGCCATGGGATGTACCTTTTGCAGCACCGGGGCCATGGGATTCATGCGCAATATGACCGGCGGTGAAATAGCCATGCAGGTGCTGGTGACCAGGGACTTTCTCCTGGGCCGGGATCAGGGACAACGACTGACCAACCTGGTGTTCATGGGCATGGGCGAACCCCTTATGAACTGGCCCGAGGTCAAACGGGCCATGGCAATACTGCACAGCGAACACGGACTCAGTTTTTCCCGGCGCAAGATCACCCTGTCCACCTGCGGGATACAAAAAGGGCTTTTGGAATTTGCCAAAGAGGGCCTTGCCCTGCCGGCCATTTCCCTGCACGCTCCCACTCAGGAACTGCGGTCGAAGATCATGCCCAAGGCTGCCCAGCTGCCGCTGGATGAGCTCATGGATATTCTGGAACACTACCCCCTGCAATCCAGGGAGAGGGTAACCATCGAATATCTCCTACTCGGCGGAGTCAACGACTCGCTGGATCACGCCAGAGCCCTTGTCAAACTGCTGTCACGTCTCAAGTGTAAAGTGAATCTGATAGCCTTCAATCCTGGACCAGGCATCCCGTACAAAAGCCCGACCCAGGAAGCCGTTCTCGCCTTTGAAAAACTTCTCTGGGATAAAGGCATGACCTGTACCCTGCGCAAAAGCAAAGGCCAGGACATCGCTGCTGCCTGCGGACAGTTACGGGCCCAGACCACAGACATGGGGTAACCCACCACGCCGCACAACACTTCCCGCTTCATGCGGGTTTTGTATAATTTTTTATCGGCCCGGGAACGGGCCGAGCAACTTTTAACCCTTGTGGGGAGTAAACAAGCGTGTTGCAACCTGATTTCAAGAAAGGAAACGGACTCATCCCGGCCATTGCCCAGGATGTGAAGACCCATAAAGTACTCATGATGGCCTATATGGATCAAGAAGCATGGGAAAAAACCCTGAGCACGGGTGACGCCCATTATCATAGCCGCAGCAGAAACAAGCTCTGGCATAAGGGTGAATCATCAGGTCATGTGCAGAAGGTCCATGCCGTCCGTCTGGATTGCGATGAGGACACCATTCTCCTGCTCGTGGAGCAAATTGGTGACGCGGCCTGCCATCTGGGGTATGAAAGTTGTTTTTTTCGGGAGCTCAAAAACTTGAATAGTGGTGAATGGAAAGAGTGTTGCGACAAAATATTTGATCCCAAGGAGGTCTATAAATAAATGGCTGATACAAACAATCTGCTCAAACTCGGTATACCCAAAGGTTCCCTGGAAGAAGCAACCACTAAACTCTTTGCCAAGGCAGGCTGGAAACTGACATCCCACCACAGAAATTATTTTCCGGACATCAACGACAAAGATATCAAATGCAGCCTGTGCCGTGCTCAAGAAATGGCCCGGTACGTAGCCTCAGGCGTTTTGGATGTGGGGCTGACTGGTAAGGACTGGGTTCTGGAAAACGAAGCCGACGTGGTGCTGGTTTCCGACCTGATCTATTCCAAAGTCAGTACAAAACCAGCCCGGTGGGTTTTGGCCGTTGGCGGGGATTCCCCCTACAAGCGCCCCGAAGATCTGGCTGGCAAAAAAATTGCCACAGAATTTGTCTCCTATACCAAAAAATATTTTGCTAATGCGGGAATTCCCGTAACTGTTGATTATTCTTGGGGGGCCACGGAGGCCAAGGTTGTGGAAGGTCTGGCCGATGCCATTGTTGAGATCACCGAGACCGGAACAACCATCAAGGCCCATGGTCTGCGCATCATTGCGGAAATTCTGCAAACCAATACCCAGCTTATCGCCAACAAAGAAGCTTGGGAGAACCCCTGGAAACGGGCCAAAATCGAAAACATGAATATCCTGCTTCAAGGAGCGTTGCGGGCCGAAAAACTCGTGGCCTTGAAGATGAATGCTCCTGCTAAAAACATGGATGATATCATGAAAATTCTACCTAGCATGACCTCACCGACCATCGCCCATCTCTATAATTCCGACTGGCTGTCCATTGAGGTGGTCGTGGATATCAGTAACGTGCGCGAGCTCATTCCCAGACTCCAAAAGGTCGGAGCGGAAGCGATTATCGAATTTGCTTTAAACAAGGTGGTGTAAAAGAAAGATAGAGGACAGCTACGCTTTAGGATATACGCTAGAGAATGCGTGAGGGCGCAATGTTCGTGGAAAAAAACACGGCCCTTATTACAGTGTGGGGGCACCCCTTGCCGGGTGCCTCCCGTAAACACGGTAGCTGGCCACAAAAATAACGTTCATTTCAGCGGAATACGCCATGCGCAAAAACTCTCCACAGCCCACCATCCCCAAGATATCCACCATCCTCTGTCCTCTATCTTTTTCCCTTATATTCCTTCTCATGATCACCGGATGCGGCAAATCCACATCCACCACAACGAACCAAACGAACATGAGTCAGGAAGAGGTGAGTATTCAGCTTGACCTTGCCGAGAGCTATATCCGTGCAGGTAAAAATCGGCCAGCATTGGAAAAACTTCTGCTTGTTAAAAACGCAGTTCAAAACAATCCCCGACTTTTTTTTGATCTGGGCCATGTGTACAGCCTCATGGGAAATTACTCCCATGCCGCAGAGAGTTTTGAACGGGCCGTGGCCCAGGAACCCAGTTTTGGGGATGCCTGGAACTATCTGGGCCAGGTGTATGCTGCCCAGCACAACAACGCCAAAGCCATTGCCGCCTACAACACGGCCTTGACCATCCCCACGTATCTGCGCCAGGAAATTCCCGCCTACAATCTGGCCGATCTCTATAATACACAGGGCAATAACGACCAGGCCATGCAATATGCGCGCATGGCCGTAGATAAAAATTGGCGATTCATCCCGGCCTATCTCCTGCTGGGAGAAATGCTCATAGCTCAGGACAAAACAGAGGAAGCCCAAAAATGGTACGAACAAGGGGCAGAATCTGATCTCACCAACACCCACATAATGCTGGCCCTGGGGGAAAACCTGATTCGTCTGGACAGATTCAGCGAAGCCCGTCAATGGTTCAAAAGAGTCATTGCGACCGCCCCCTCCTCTGACGATGCTCAGATGGCCAGAGACTACCTGGCATCCATCCGCCCAGAGCCTATCAAAGACTAAAAAAGGTTGTCACATTTGTCAGCGTCATTCTAAACCGTTAGTGTCTTTCCCATGATACGAGTCAAAAAAACATCTGGAAAAATCTCCCTGCGTATACAGGCACTATGTCTGGGCAAGGACTTCTGCGTGACGGTTTCTGGAGGCGATCAAGAGCATATAGGTGCCGTGGCCCTGGCCATCCCGCACCCAAGCCAAAAAGACAAAAACAAAATCAGCGCCACTGTTTCCATTCTGGCTATACCGGGACATAAAGAGGATGAACTGGCCAAAAATGTAGCCCGAAAAATAGCCGTAGCCCTTAATGCCACAGTGAGTGTATCCTGTGGCATCCATATTGATAATGCCGAGACACAGGAAATTGAAAACATTATCGCTACGGTCATGGATATGACAGATACGATGATCCACAAACTGGTCTGATACAACCAACACCGTCTAGAACCAAAAAGGCCCGGAGCAGAAAGCTCCGGGCCTTTTTGGTAAGTTTTCAACCGTTGTGTTTTACAGACTGTACACCGGCCTCCATAATAGTACCTGGTGGTATATCCGTCCCAAGCTGCCGTTTTAAACCGGCTACCAGCTGTTTAAATCGTGGCATGTCTGCTTCGCTCACAGGTTCTGTGGGCGGAGATTTCATATGCAGCGGATTGATATATTGACCATGCTTTTTGACCCGAAAATCAAGATGGGGACCGGTGGCATAGCCAGACATTCCCACATAGCCGATTGTCTGTCCCTGGACAACGCGCTGGCCTTGTTGCGTCCCTACGGCATAGCGACTCATGTGGTTATAGATGGTTTCGTAGCCCTTGCTGTGCCGGATCTTGATGTATCTGCCTGCGGCCTTGTTAAAGGTCCGGGCGGTTATGACCCCGTCTCCGACAGCCTTGATGGGGGTTCCCCGAGGTGCGGCGTAATCAACGCCATGATGGGGTTTACGTATCTTTAATATGGGATGAAGCCGACTATTGGAATAGAAAGATGAAATCCGGCTAAAAGACAGGGGAGCCTTTAAAAAGGCCTTGCGCATGGAGTCGCCCTTCTGGTCATAATAGGACGAACGGCCCGCTTTATCGGTAAAACGGTAGGCTTGGTATCTCTGGTTCTGGATGTTGAAGGTTGCAGCCAGAATAGAGCCATACCCGGCAGGTTTCCCGTTACGGAAACGTTTTTCAACCACCAGTCGAAAAGAATCCCCTGTGCGGATATCCCGTGCAAAATTGATATCCCAGCCAAAAATATCTTCCATCATGGCCGCCAATTCCGGCCCCTCATGCAGATGATCCAAAGCGGCTGACAAGCTGGCCGTTATAGCTCCGGCGACCACCTCCGGGGTGACATCATAATGAATAGCTTGTTTATGGACGTCAAAACCGTTCTCCACGCACGAAATCAACAATTTTTGTTCATTGTTGATTTCATACTCAAAGCCCTGCAGACGATCATCCTTAAGAATAATGGAATACGGTTGGCCGGTACGGATTCCGGTCAGGGCAAAAATAGGTTTACAGGCCTGAGCAAGCTCATGGATTTCCAGGGGCGAAAGGTAGGTACCCAAGATCCCGGTCAGGGTATCACCCCGTGCAATAGAGGAAGAAACGCGCGTCAATGCGGGGACAACAGGTTCGGACACAACAGGCAATGCTTCGGGAATATTTTCGGTCCCGGTCAAACCTGTCTGATTCATTTTGGGAGAGAATGCCGTGCTTTCCCCCGATCGAAACCCGAAAAACAAGGAATAAAAAACCACACCAATGATCAAGCATACAAGAGGAATAATAAGGGATGCTTTTCTATATATTTGTTTTTCTTTAGTATAACCGTTTCGAATATTTTTTCTTGCGCGCATAATGTCCATGAAGAGTATAAGGGTGGAGTAAGGCTCATAGAATGGAAGTTACTACTTGGCAAGGCATCCCAAACCCCAAAAGAGTAATCTGACCACAAAAAGCTGCTCGCCAAAAGCCAAACTGTCCCATAATAACAACATTTTACATCTCGGAATAGGTGCTCATCCGGGCCTGTGCCGATGCCTTGAGAATACCTACGCACACGTCCTGGTAATCATAAATACGCGGACGTTTTCCGTTTTTGGGCCGGAGGATACGGCCTACTATCTGCACCAGCCGACCGCTGAAACGGATAGGCGAACACAAAAACAAAGTCGTCAGTCCAGGACAATCGAACCCCTCTCCGATAAGCTGGGTTGTACTGGCCATAATACGCACGGCACCGGCCTGCACATCCTTAACAATTGTTTCACGTAACACGGCCGGAGTCTTACCCGTAAGAATGACCACGTGTTCGCCATGTTCTTCAAGAATCTCAGCCAGAGCATGTAGATGCACAGTCCGCTCAGAGACCAGAAGCACTGTGCCGGAATTTTTGGCCACCTCCTTAAGCACATCCCCGGCAATAAGCATGTTCCGATCCTGATCCAGAGCCAGTTTAGTGAGCATTTTTGCATATCTGTCCGCAGCTCTGGGAAAATGGAAACCGGTTTCCCGGAGCACCACTTCCGGAGCCAGGATGGCACCAAGCGTTTTAAGCCTCTCGGGATCAACAATATGTAGACAGTCCCCAATGGAAAGATAAATAAGCCGGGTCAAACCATCACGACGGTAGGGTGTGGCCGAAAGTCCGAGCATAAATTTAGCATCAAAACTGGCAATACAAGTCGTAAAGGTGGTGCTGGGAATACGGTGGCACTCATCGACCACGAGCATCCCAAAGCAGGGAACAAGATCCGGCAGACGTTTTTTGACGCTGTTGACAATCCCCACAGTTACAGGCTGAAGATCAAAAAAGCCAGCCCCAATACGCCCCGCCGGGCACCCCAGAAACTGTTCAATACGCTCCACCCACTGATTCATAAGTTCCCTGGTATGCACCAAAATCAGGACCGGCTGTTTACGCTCGGCGATGACTGCCAGAGCCATGACCGTCTTGCCCGATCCGGTTCCGGCCTGGAGAACTCCGAAATCCCGCTTAAGGATATCCTTGAGGGCGTCATTCTGGTATTCCCGCAGCTTCCCGCAAAAACAGAACGCTACGGGAGCAAGAACCCTTCGCTGGTCTGTATACTTTGGTTTGAGTCCATGCGTTGCCGCCAAGGCATGCAGTTGCACGCCATAACCTCTTGGAACTCTGAGTACCCCGTCAGGATCACAGGAATACATTTTCAAAACCCGATCAATATTTCGCGTAGAACGCCCAAACTGGACCGCGTTCCTGTGCATCGGATTATCGATGGTCAATCTGCCTTTAAGCATACGGGCAAAATCATCCGGAATACCTGAAAGGGCCAGATCCCTGGATATGGTTATCGCTATTTCCTGCATAAAAGTATGTACCAAAGGATAAAATGGAGGGGAACGCTGCTGCACTTGTGGAAACACCAGCGTCTCAGGCGGAGAAAAGTTATCTGTCTTGTGTGAGCTGATGTGACCCCGGATCATAAAAAACCGCCAGCCACACAGTTTCTTTTTGTGGGTCAGTCCATTCCACATAATGTCTGACATGAGCGGGTATATTCAAGGAATCACCCTTCTCAAGAGCGACAAGTACATTATCTGTCTCGAATCTGATGCTGGCGGCACCCAGCAGAACCATAACCCATTCGTTTTCGTTCTGATCATACCAGAACCCGGGACGGGAAACCTGACCCAAGGATACAATACGTTCCATCCGGATGCCGGGAGCTCTCAAAATTTCATGTATATTCTCCCGGCTCAAATCGGCAGGCATATTTTGCAGCAGATTATATGGGTGCATAGATCTCCTCAAGAATACAGGCTATTAGGCTTATCGTAAAGAAAATTATGTCACGCCCCTTCATCCAGGCCCTCAAAGGCTCTATTCCAGGGCAAAGAGGTGCTGTTTTCCATAAGGGTACGACATTTCGCTTCAGAAAGAGGGCGGGCAAACAAAAATCCCTGCGCCTTGTCGCATCCCATATTGCGTAAAATTTCATATTGTTCAGGAGTTTCAATACCTTCGGCAATGATACTCAAATTCAGACTCTTCGCAAGAACCACAATGGCCTTGACGATTTTCAGACTTTCTTCATCCACATGAATATTAGATACAAAAGAACGATCTATTTTAAGAATATCCGTTGGAAAGCTGTGCAGATATGATAAGGAAGAATAGCCGGTACCAAAATCATCCAAAGATAATTCAAGGCCCAATTCCTTGATTTTTTTCAACATCACCATGGCCGACAAGGGAGCTTCCATGATGCCGGTTTCTGTAATTTCAATCTCGATATGTTCCGGATTCACTCCGGTAGCGGCAAGAATGTTTTTAATCCGGGAAAGCAATACTGAACTGCTCAATTGCTTTGCAGAAAGATTGATGGCCATAGTCACATGTTTGGCCCCGGGCAAATTTTGGTTCCAAAGAGCCAGTGTTGTGCATGCTTGCTCAAAAACCCACAGGCCTATATCCCGGTTCAGACCGGTCTCTTCGGCAATAGGTATGAACTGGACCGGGGGAATGATCCCTTTTCGAGGATGTCTCCAACGGATCAAAGCCTCAAAGCCATCAATGGACCGGTCTTTCAAATTTACCACGGGCTGATATTCCAAATAGAACTCATGGTTACCAAGAGCAAGGCGCAGGTCCTGCTCCAGGCTCATGGTCATCATGGTCTGTTGATGCATGCTTTTGCTAAAAACCCGCAACTTACCAGGCCCCATACTTTTGGCCTGATACATAGCAATATCAGCGTCACGGAGCACATCATCAACAGTGGTATATCCAGAAGTTTTAAGAATAACGCCCACACTGGAATCAATGCGGATATCATACCCGGAAAGATTCACAACATCCCGTATTATTGACTGAATTTTCTTGATTTTATGGATAATCTTTTGCGATGTTCCCAGCTCTTCAAACAGAATGGCAAACTCATCACCCCCAAGCCTGGCCAAGGTATCAATAGACCGTAACGATTTCTGAATCCTCTGGGCAATATTTTGCAGCAATTGGTCTCCCACCAAATGCCCGTGACAATCATTGACAAATTTAAAACGATCCAAA
>Ga0172378_10004740_pt1 | contig 12719 bp, 10 predicted proteins | sample GrowelOW332metaG_FD_119755 | JGI IMG/M metagenome (GOLD analysis project Ga0172378, IMG submission 119755) | Groundwater microbial communities from an aquifer near a municipal landfill in Southern Ontario, Canada - Pumphouse #3_1 metaG | ecosystem: Environmental > Aquatic > Deep subsurface >...
TAAAACATATAATTACTTAGGTGATTATATGTTTTTTAAATCTATTCATGTAAGAATAAATATAGTATTACTAGTTTTCTTAATATGTTTTATGCTTATTACGTTTAAAGTATTTCATATTCAAGTAATTGATTATGAGAAACTAAATCATTATGCTTCAGGTTTATGGAGTAGAAACCTTCCTATTGAACCAGATAGGGGAGTTATTTATGATAGAGATGGTATAGTACTTGCTTCTAATATTACTACCTCATCAGTTATTGTAATTCCTAATCAAGTAAGTGATAAAGATAAAACTGCTTCTAAATTAAGTGAAATTCTTAATACTGATTATAAAACAGTTTTAGATGACATATCACAAACTAGTTCAAGTGAAAGATTGCATCCGTATGGTCGAAGACTTTCATATGATATAGCAGACAAAATAGCTTCATTATCTTTGCCAGGAGTATATTTAGTAAAAGAAAGTAAGAGGTTTTATCCTTATGATACTCTTTTATCTCATACGATAGGTTTTGTTGGAATAGATAATCAAGGTTTAAGTGGCCTAGAGCTTGAGTATGATGATTATTTGACTGGTGAAGAAGGGGCTATAAAATATTATAGTGATGCCAAAGGAAACAAATTAGAACTTACTGAAAGTTATGAACAACCGCAGGATGGCATTAATATGACCCTTACTATTGATTATGATATACAGGCGTCACTAGAAAGAGAACTTACTAATGCTGTAAACATGTATAATCCTGATAATGCTTTAGGAATAGTTATGAATCCTAATACAGGTGAAATACTAGCTATATCAAGCAGACCTGATTTTTCACCATCTAATTATCAAGATTATACTATTGAACAAATAAATAGAAATCTTCCTATATGGATGACTTATGAGCCAGGTAGTACTTTTAAGATTATTACACTTTCTACTGCTTTAGAAGAAAAATTAGTTGATTTAGAGAAAGACACTTACTATGATTCTGGATCTATTAATGTAGATGGAGCAAGAATAAAATGTTGGAAGGCAGGGGGACATGGCCAACAAACATATATGCAAGTAGTACAAAATTCTTGCAATCCAGGATTTGTAGCATTAGGACTAAAAATTGGTAAAGAAACTCTATTTAAATATATTGATAAGTTTGGTTTTGGATCTAAGACAGGTGTAGATTTAAATGGCGAAGCATCAGGTATTATATTTGATGTTGAAGATGTTGGACCTGTAGAACTGGCTACAACAAGTTTTGGGCAGGGGGTTAGTGTCACTCCTATTCAGCAAATAACAGCTGTTAGTGCAGCTATAAATGGTGGAATACTTTATAAACCGTATGTATTAAAAAGTCTAAATGAACCTGAAACAAATGGTGTTATTCTTGAAAATAAACCGACTGTAGTTAGAAAAGTTATTAGTGAAGATACAAGTAATAAAGTAAGAGCTGCCCTTGAAAATGTAGTATCTTTAGGTAGTGGTAGAAGTGCATATATTGATGGATATAGAGTTGCTGGTAAAACAGGTACTGCTCAAAAAGTAAACAATGGCGTGTATATGGTAGGTAATTACATAACTTCATTTATTGGTTTTATGCCTGCTGATAATCCGAAGGTAATTATTTATATAGCGATAGATAATGCTAAAGGAGTAACACAATATGGTGGTACTATAGCGGCTCCAATAGCTAAAAATGTTCTTCTTAATATAATTGATATTCTTAATATTAAGAAGAGTACTGGTGGGGTATCTAAGGCGTATAATTACTATGATAGAAAATATGCTGTTGTACCAAGTGTTCTTAACATGACAGTTAGTGATGCTATAAAATCTTTATCATCATTTAAGGTAGAATTTTCAGGAAGTGGAGAAAAAGTAATTTATCAATCACCACAATCGTTTACTTCTTTATATGAGGGAGATACAGTAAGACTTATGTTAGGAAACTAATTTGCTTTTAATTTACAAAATGTTATAATTATTGAAGATGGGAGAGATTTTGTTATGAAAAAAAATATTAAATTATTTAAAAGTATCACAGCACTAGCTTTGGCTGGTGGGATAACTCTTTGTAGTGCGCCAATGGCATATGCACATTCTAACAATGGTGCTTGTCAAAAAAGACCTTCATTCGAGCAACTACAAAGTAATAATAGTTCACACTGCTACATTGACACAAATAATATAGTTCATAAAGGCAAACCTCCAAAGGGAGTAGCAATTGTTGCAAACTTTGAAAACTTTGGTTACAATTTAATCTTAAATGGTCAAAAAATTCTTTATAATACTGAAAAAGTAAGTAATAGTATGTATCATTTATATGATGGTCTTAATAAAGATTTTGGCAAATCTGTTATGTATAAGACATACATAGAAAAAGATGGTATTGCAAATTTATTAACTGAATTATTAGCTGAAGGATTTACACCAACAGACGCTATGAAATATATTGGCTATATTGATTCTAATATTTATACAGGTTATGGTGAAGATGATTATTGGTATCAAAGAATTAATGGTAACAAAAATAATGATGCCAAAGATAATTCAGATATTCCAAAAATACCAACATATGATCAAGTTAAAAATTATGGCGATTCACATTGCTACATTACTAATAACAATATAGTTTATAAAGGAATACCTAAGCCAGGAACAAAAAATCTTATAATATTACAAAATTTTGGTGATAATTTAATTTTAAATGGGCGAAAGATTATTTATGGTACGGAAAATGTAAGTGTTAATATGTATTATCTATATGACAAATTAAATGAAGATTTTGGATATGATGTTATGTACAAAACATATATTGAAAAGGATGGTATTACTAATCTATTAGCTAAGCTAATAGATGAAGGATATTCTGCTATTGATTCAATGAATTACATTAACTATATTAATTCAAATGTCTATAATGGGACTGGTAAAGATAATTTTTGGTATCTAAGCATTAATGATGCCAATAATTATATGCATAATAAACAATATCAAAAACAAAAAAAACATAACTAAGAAAGCAATTTAAATTGCTTTTTTTGTGCTATAATTATTATAGGAGGCTAGTAACATGGCGAAGTATATAAAAGATTATGTAAAATATATTGATGATATTTTAAAGAGCAATAAACAAAAGGATTTTGATTCTCTTATTGAGGAACATCTAATTAAAATACAATTTTTCCAACATGAAAGATTAATTCATTTACTTGTTACATTATTTTATGGAATATTTACCCTTGCAATGTTTGCTTTTATAAATGTAAATGTTTCATTTGTAATACCAGCACTTATATTAATGATAATGTTATTGTTTTATGTTAAACACTATTTTTTGCTTGAAAACAGTGTCCAATATCTATATAAACAGTATGATATTATGAAAGAAAAAAGTAAATATATTACTAAATAAAGCATTAGTAAAGATAGATATTATAGTATTTTTCTAAAAAAATATGCTACTAAATAAAAAGATTAGAAGTTTAAAAAACAAATAGAAGATTTTCTTCTATTTTTCTTTGAATTATAAAGAATTATATCTTTTATTTATAAAAAACTTATGTTATAATTATTGTATAAATAACATAGAGAGTAAAGTTGGGAGGAAAGTTTATGGGAAAAATTAAAAATGTAAATTTGATAGCAATACTTGCTATCGTGCTAGTTGCTTTTATGACAGTCGGATATGCATATGTAAACAATGATATAACTAATGCTAAGGCACAAGTTCAAAAGAGTTGGAATGTAGGATTTAATACTGAAGAATATACTTCATCTGGATTAGGTCAAGATGTAGTGGGACCTATAATATCAAAAAACAATGTAAAATTCCAAGTTAATTTTACTAATCCAGGTGATTATAAAACATATACTTTTGAAGTATTAAATACAGGGGATATTAATGCTATTTTAGATAATATAAAAGTAATATCTGATTTAAATAATTCTAAGAATTTAAATTTTAATTATACTATCTATAAAGGTGAAAATATAATTACAAGTAATACAGTACCTACTATAGATAAACAATATAATCATTTATATAGAAATTATGGTACTAACACAGTAGAAGTTACAATTACGTATAATAGTCATGAAGGTGAAGAAACAACTGAAGCAGTAGTTGCAAACTACGAGTTAGATTTAACTTATACACAAGCTGAATAATAAAAAGTGGTGATTTAAATGAAAAAGGAACAAAAGTTAATAACGCTGTTAGCAATTATTACTATATACATAGTTTTAGTTCCGACATTTATATTGCCATTTTTTTCATCTCATTATTTACATATAATAAATCCTATATTTTGGATATCAATGTTTATTTTAACTTATTTCTTTTATAAGGAAATATATATTAGAAGTAAATATAATAGACATTTAGCTAAAATAGTCTTTTATATAACGTTAGTATTTGTAGTAATCTTTTTTTTACTTGGACTTGTTTTTGGATTCAAAATAAGTCCTGTATCGCATACATTTTTTGAAGTTATTAGAAACATTGTTTCTTTAATAGTTGTTTTATTAATTGAAGAATATATTAGATATTATTTAATTAATAGTTTAAGGAGTAAAACTAATATTCATGCTTTAATAACTATTGTATTTACTATTTTTGATTTAGTTTTATATTTTAAATTAATAGGTAGCATAAGCCCTTATAAACTTATCTTTTTATTAGTAATACCAAATATATTAATAAATATGTTATGCTCATATTTAGCATATAATAAGTCTTTATACAGTACTTTATTAATTAGAGGTTTACCGATACTTATTTACATATTAGTACCGGTTGTTCCTAAAGTAGACTGGGTAGTTTTAGCCGCTACAGAGATTATTTATTCTATTACTACATTTATTGTGATTAGTAACAATATTAAGAGTCTAAGTATTATTGAAAATAAAATTAAGGTAAATAAAAATAAAGTAGCCAAAATCACAATACTTACTGTATTTACAATATTAGTTATGTTTGTAATTGGTATATTTAATTATGTACCTGTTTCAGTTGTTAGCGAAAGTATGCTTCCTGATATAAGTGTTGGGGATGCAATTATTTATAAAAAAATAAATAGTTCTGATAATTTAAACACTGGTAATATAATTGTTTTTGTTAAAAAAAATGTAATAGTGATTCATCGTATTTATAGTATAAAAACTATAGATGGTGTTAGACAAATAATTACTAAAGGTGATAATAATAAAGAGGTTGATGATTGGGTAGTTCTTGATGAAGATATAATAGGTGTATATAAATTTAAAATATCATACATAGGTTATCCAACCGCTTTAATTCACAAATTATTTGGGAGGGGGTAATTTATGTATAAAAAAAGATTGAAAAACTGGGTTAATGTTACTTTATTTGCGACTGCAATAATATTAACTACAGTTTTCCTAATTGTTTCAGCTGTACTTTTATATCGTAGTTACAATCCAGCAACTCATCAAAAAAGTTTACTTGTTTCCTATAATAGTGAAGATGATGTAAGTTATAAAATTAAGGCCAAGGCTAATTCTTATTATAAAGATGAAGATTTGGTTATGAATAAACAATATGTTTCATCTGTTCTTGATAAGATAATATTTAATGTTAGCTATAATTTTGATTCTTCTAAGTTACTTAATTATACTTATGATTACAGTATTGTAGCAACTTTAATAGGTAATTATGATGGTAGTGGTAAAGATGATGAACTATGGAGTAAAGAATTTATTTTAGAGCCATCTACATCAATTAATTTAGAAGACGCAAATAATATTGCAGTTGTTAAAACATTTGAAATAGACTATCAAACATATAATAGCATTATGCAAAGTTTTAAAGAAGAATTTAACTTAATGGTTGATGCATATTTAAATATTGATTTTAAAGTTAATGTTAAATCAACTGTTGGAGATAATAATCAAATTGATGAAAATAATTTAATTAATATTAAAATTCCTCTTCTTAAGGATACTACATATATTACTTATACCAAAACAGGTATAGTTAATAACAATATATGGACAACAGTTAATGATGTAGAACAAACAAGTATATTATTAAAAATTATATATGGTATAGGAGTATTATTTGGAGCAATTTTAGACGGATTATTCTTATTAAAAGCATATAAGACAACAGAAAAAGACAGGTATTACTATGAAGTTAATAGAATATTAAAATCATACGCTGAAATTCTTGTTGCAGTAGAAGAAATACCTGATCATTTAGAATTAAAAAATATTAAAGTATCTAACTTTAAAGACATGATTGATGTTAATGAAGAATTACACTTGCCAATTCTTTACTTTGAAGAAAATAATAAAATTAGTTTCTTTATAATAAGTGAAACTCACTTTTATGTTTTTATTATAAAAAGAAATGGTTTCTATAATAAAAAATAATTAAATTTACAAATGCAACTATTTTAAGAATAGATTAATAAGAATACTAGTATATATTAGTAATGGGCAATAAAATAAAGAAATTGTCACATTCGGTTGCATTTTTTAGTATATACTAGAAGCAGAAGGTTTGGTATAGTATGCGAAAAAAGAATATAAATATTGATTTGTATGAAGGCTTTTGGATTTTCTTTGTTGGAAGTTTCATGGGAGTTTTTATCGAAACTATATACTGTTTAGTAATAAATGGTTATTTTGAAAGTAGACAAGGTTTGATATATGGTCCATTTAACCTTGTATATGGTTTTGGAGCATTATTGATAACTTTAATTTTAAAGAGAATTAAAACCAAAAATATATTTAATATTTTTTGTACTTCTTTTGTTATTGGAAGTATATTTGAATATATATGTAGTGCTTTTCAGGAATATATTTTTGGTACTGTTTCTTGGGAATACAGTCATAAACTTTTAAATATTAATGGGCGTATTACGTTATTATATTCAGTATTTTGGGGTCTACTTGGTATTCTTTGGCTAAAGTTAATTTTTCCAAAATATAAAAAAATGATGGTTAATCTTCCTAGTGATATGCTTAAAGCTTTAACTTATATTTTGTTAGTATTTATGATATCTAATAGTTTTATTTCCTTTTTTGCTACATATAGAAGGAATGAAAGATATTATGGAATTCATGCAAGAAATAGTTTTGAGCAGTATTTAGATAAAAATTATTCTGACGAATATATAGATAACATATATCCTAATGCTATTCATTTAAAAATAGAGAAATGAGTTTACTCATTTTTTTTGTGGACATGCATAACTTTAAATAGGTGATAATATGCTTATAATGACTAAATCAGTATTAGCTAGTATGATAAGTTTTTTACTTACAATAGTTTTATCTTTAATATTAATACCTCTTTTGAAAAAATTTAAGATTGATCAAGTCTTAAGCATATATTTAGAAAGAACGCATAGTAGCAAGAAGTCGACACCAACTATGGGGGGAATTATATTTGTATTATCAGCTTTAATTACCATTGGTCTTTTAGTTATGTTAAATAAAATAAGCATAACATATAATTTTTTAATAGTAATTTGGGTTTTTATTAGCTATAGCTTAATAGGGTTTATTGATGACTATTTAATAATAAAGAGATGCTCAAATAAGGGACTTTCGGAAAATCAAAAGTTTATTATGCAAATATTTATAGCTATTATATTTTTTTACTTATTTATGGTTAGTGGCAATGAACCATTATTATGGATTCATACCTTAAATATAAAATATAATATAGGTTTCTTATATGGAATATTTATCTTGTTTGTATTAGTAGCTAGTTCTAATGCAGTAAATTTAACAGACGGTTTAGATGGACTAGCTACGGGACTATCAATTATAGCGTACTTTACGTTTGGTCTTATAGCATGGAATACTGGATGGCTTTTAGGTTATGGTGAGATAGCTATCTTTTGTTTTATAATGGTAGGATCTTTATTAGGGTTTCTAGTATTTAATAGTCATCCTGCTAAAATATTTATGGGTGATACTGGCTCACTCTCATTAGGTGCAACCTTAGGATGTATTGCCATTCTTACAAGGCATGAATTACTTTTAGTTGTTATAGGCATAGTTTTTGTCATTGAAACACTTAGTGTTATTATGCAAGTAGGGTATTTCAAATTAACCCATGGTAAAAGATTATTTAAAATGGCACCACTACATCATGGACTTGAAAAGATGGGATATAAGGAAACTGATATAGTTAAATTCTTCTGGATTATAGGTTTAATTGGTTCAATGATTGCAATAGGTTTTGGTATATGGATATAAAGACTAGAAATTATATAGAAAATAAGTTATAATATTAAATATAGGAGTGATTAACATGATGATGTCCGTATTTCATTGCTTTTTAATTTTCATAATCTATTCTTTTATAGGTTGGGCAATGGAGGTAATTCTTACATTTGTCAAAACGGGAAGATTTGTAAATAGAGGTTTTTTAATTGGCCCATGTTGTCCAATATATGGATTTGGTAGTTTATTAATAACTGGTTTACTTAAGCCATACATTCATGATTATGCAGCATTATTTATTCTTGCAACGGCTATATGTATGATTCTAGAATATATTACTAGTTATATAATGGAAAAATTATTTAAAGCAAGATGGTGGGACTATAGTGACCTAAAATATAATATTAATGGTAGGATTTGTTTAGAAACAGCTGTTCCATTTGGATTTGGAGCACTATTAGTTGTATATGTTATTCATCCAGTAGTACTTAATTTACTAGGAGTTATGAATGGCACAACCACTTTTATTATAAGTGTATTGATATTAGTATTATTTTTAGCAGATATTGTTATTTCATTTAATATTATTTCAAAATTTAAAAATGCTGGTATAAAGATTCGTAAAGACAGTACTGAAGAAATAACAAAGAAAATAAAAGAGTATCTAATAGAACAGTCCAGACTTACTAAACGTTTAATTAATGCGTTTCCTAATGTTCAAGCAAGCATTAGTAATATTATGTTTAGACAACAAGAATTAAAAAAAGAATTAGAGAAAAAAGAAGACGAATTAAAATTAGCAACAGAAGAAAAAAAATTTAATTTAAGAAAAGAATTTCAAGAAAAACAATTAAAGTTAAAGAAAAATTTAGAAATAGAGCAGAAAAAGTTAAAAAAAATGTCAAATAAAAAGAATAAGTAACATGATATTAGTTTATATTATTGTAACAGTAGTTAGAGAACACAAATAGTGTTCTTTTTCTTTTATATTTTCGTAAAATTATATAGGTGATTATATGAAGAAAATGAATCTATTATTATTTATAAGTACTATAATTATTTGCATATTTGGTATTGTTATGATTACTTCTTCTTCATATATATGGGCCGAGTACAAATTTAATGATCCATACAAATTTATGAAAAGTCAAATTATCTTTTTTATATTAGGATTAATTACTATGATTATTGTTAGTAAGATAGATTATCATATATATTACAAGTACGCTAATAAAATATTTTTAGGTATTATTATCTTACTTATGCTTGTTTTGATACCTGGTATTGGTATTGTTAGAAATGGTAGTCGTAGTTGGTTTGGTATAGGTAATCTAGGTATTCAGCCTAGTGAGTTTATGAAATTAGGTATTATCATATTTATATCTAAATATATGGTTAAGAATAATAGAAACCTGCGAGATATAAAAAAAGGTGTTCTGCCAATTCTTGGACTTGTTTTATTTGTATTTGGATTAGTTATGTTAGAACCAGATTTTGGTAGCGGTATGATTATTGTGATGATTGCCATAGGTTTGTTTTTTGTAGGTAATGTTAACATGAAGTTTTTTCTAGGTTTAGGAGTTTTAGGTGTAATAGGAATAACAGTATTAATTCTTATAGCACCGTATAGATTAGAACGAATATTATCTTTTATAAATCCATGGAGTGATCCTTTAGGTAGTGGATTTCAAATAATCCAGTCACTTTATGCGATAGGTCCTGGCGGTTTATTTGGATATGGATTTGGTAACTCTAGGCAAAAGCATTTCTACCTGCCAGAACCACAAACTGATTTTATATTTTCAATTATTAGTGAAGAGTTTGGCTTTTTAGGATGCATAGTAGTAGTATCATTATTTATTACTATAATTGTTACAGGATTTAGAATTTCAAAAAAATGCAATGATATGTTTGGCAAGTTCTTGGGTTTTGGTATAACCTTTTGGATAGCTTTCCAAGCTACACTTAATTTAATGGTAGTAGTAGGTCTAATACCAGTAACAGGAGTTACACTTCCATTTCTTTCATATGGAGGATCATCATTATTAATACTTATGACAAGCGTTGGTGTTCTATTAAATATAAGTAGGCAAATAAAATAGTTATACTTTGTAACTTTTTAAAATATTATCACAAATTTTCAATAATGGTGATTTTAAGTTGATATTTAAAATGTGCTATGTTAGAATAAATAATTAATATGATGTTTAATTGGAAGTAAGTGATGGATTAATGAAACCTTGGAAGAAAGTTTCAAATTTAGATTTGAGTTCTAATTCAAAAAGTGGTAACGAAAAAGAAGTAGAATCTAATGCAGATATTTTTTCTATGCTTGCTAGTTTAAATAAATTAAATAACGGTGAGAGTTTTAGTTCAAGAAAACCACTAAATATGGAATATACTGATGGTGCTGAAAAAAAAGAAACTGCTGTTAATTTTAGTGATAGTTTAAAAATCGAAAATACTTTAGTGGATAAAGATAAAATAGATGATGTATTAGATGGTGGACAGGAAAATAAGGGTAAAAAAGCTTTAGGTGAAGACAATAAATTTTTAGAAAAAATTTATAATCTTATCAAATTAAAAAGAGAAACGGAAAAAGATAGTAAAAGAGATACTTCACCTGGATATGCAATTAATACCGAAGATAAAGCACAAATACCCGACAGTATTATAAGAACTTTAATAACAAAATTTTTAAATCAGAGATTTCTTACGCAAGATAGTGATTTAAATAGTCGAAGCGATTCTTTTAATAAAAGTAGTGGATTTTATAAATGGGATAATAAAAACATTGCTATTCATCTTAAGACTAATCAAGTACAACAAATTTTAACTGATAAATATGGATATGATTATGAAGCTGGAGAAAATAAGTCTATTCCACTATCTTTTTATTTTGATTTATCAGGAAGTATGAGCAAATATACTAATTTACTCTCAGTTATGGCTATAGAACTACTAAAAAAGGAAGTCAAAGTTTTAATCGGTTTTAATCAAAATGTTCAGTATCAAATTGATAATTTAGAAGATGGTATAACTGTCACTGAATTTAGTGAAATACTTAAAGACCCTTCCAAATATTATGAGGATAATAAGGATATAAAGAAGAAAATCCAGTTTAAGTATATTAATTGTAATATTGATAAATATTTATTTGATAAACAAGCTGAAAAGTGCGTTGTTTTTTCGGATTATGATTCACTTTGTGAGATAATAAAATTATCTGGTTTTTCGCAAGTCTATTATTTTTGTTTTGAAGATGAAATTGAGACCTATAGACTTAGTGAGTATAAAGGATATTTTTGTCAGGTTGTTAAAGTTAATGACATTGTTGACGGTTTAATAAAAATGAATGAAATGAGTTTTGAAGCAATAAAATATACTTCATTTTCAAAGAAGAAAGTATTATGAGGTTGGATTTATGAATTTAGAAAAAAATGTAGATTATGGAAATATTAAAGAAAAATTAGAAAGTTATGGTTATTATGCAACCGATGAACTAATTTATTTTTTAATTAATGGAATTTTAAAATTTCAGGGGAATAAACGTGGTTTAGGTCAAGATATTTATGCAGTATGTTTAGAAGGGCCTCCTGGCGCTGGTAAGACAAGATATGCCGAAGTTTATACTGAATTATTAAGTGAACTTTATAGTGATAATGTTGAAATGTTATCATACCAATGTGATCCTACAACTGGTAAATCTGAGTTATTTGAAGAGATAAATATAACTGCTGTCGTAAGTGGTGATACCAATAAAATTAATATTCCTGGAAAAATTATCAAAGCTATAAACGAAGTTAATTATGGCAAGAAAGTTATTTTATTTGTTGATGAATATGACAAATCCCGTGAAGAGACAGATGCCTTCCTATTACAATTTTTACAATCTGGTAAAATAAATAGTGTTCAACATGGTGATTTAGCCATAAAAGATGAATTTAAAAATAATTTACAAGTTATAATATGCAAAAATGATAAACGAAATATTTCTGGACCACTATCAAGAAGACTAAGAACAACAAGACTTGATTATATGAAACCAGAAATACTTTATCAAGTATTACAAGATGTTTTTTATGACGAAAATGGTTCATGTCTAGTTGATGAAGGAATATTGAATTTGGTATTATTAATATATAATAATATATACCCTGATAGAAAAATATATAAACGTTTACCATCCTGCTCAGAAGTTTTGACGGCAATAGCAGATGCTAGTGATTTATTTATAAAAGCGAAAGCACCTAATAACGTTATATATAAAATCATAATAGAAACACTATTTAAAGATTTGGATAGTATCATAACTTTTGAATCACGTTTTGATAATGCTAAAGAACTAAAAAATATAATAAATCAAATGAAAAAATCCAATGTTCTAGATTCTGATAAAAATATATTAGATCTAATCAAAACTAATATTTTTAAAGAAACTACATTAGCTTTATTTAACGAATATCAGAAGTTAGTAGCCATAAAAGCAAATTTGAATAATGATGGAGTTGATAGCAAGCTATTTAATACATTA
>Ga0172378_10004741_pt1 | contig 12717 bp, 6 predicted proteins | sample GrowelOW332metaG_FD_119755 | JGI IMG/M metagenome (GOLD analysis project Ga0172378, IMG submission 119755) | Groundwater microbial communities from an aquifer near a municipal landfill in Southern Ontario, Canada - Pumphouse #3_1 metaG | ecosystem: Environmental > Aquatic > Deep subsurface >...
CATAGTCCTCTTGCCGATTCCGACCGACCCGTTCCCAGTCGATCCCATTGATCCACCGACCGCCGCGGCCGGTCACAACCATATATATCCCCAAGACGACCATGGGAACAAAACAAAAATAGATCACCGCGTCCAGAAAAATAGTCCAGATGTCGCATGGCCGGGCTAACACCGTCAGAATCAGTGCGGCCGCCGAGAAAACAAACGCCAGAACGGCAGCTTGTTTGGCGGTGATCGAGCTATCGGCCATAGTTGAAAAAAGATATTTCCCTATATAACCATGATGAGTGATTTGTAATATCAAGATTCAGAGGTCATTTTTATCAAATCGCTGATTCATCCAGCTTTCTCCAGAGCATTAATAATAATCTGTTCGCTCTGACAGCATAATCATCCGATGTGAAATAATGAACAAAAAAATCAATTGCCATGGCGATTTCAATTCTCGCCATCACCACTCCGGCAGGTGTCGTCTATTATTTATTTGACAACAACGACGGTCCCAGTGCTGCCGATAGACACACTTACCGCCTTGATCGGCAGCCCCATCTTTATTTACATGCTGATTAAACAAGAGAGCAGTTCTTGGCAAACTGGTCGATGTTGTATGGAAGGGGCGAACAGTTAAAGACTTGTATGGAACATACCTCCAATGATATAGGGTTGTGATAATTATCTCCGATACAGAAGACATCATCAAAGTCGATGGTCTGGTCAAACGCTACGACGGCAAGACTGCCATTGATCATATCGATATGCGGGTAAAAAAAGGCGAAATGTACGCTTTCCTGGGACCGAACGGAGCCGGCAAGACCACCACCGTCCGTGTTCTGAGCACGCTCACCGGCTTTGACGAGGGCAGCGTAGTCATCAACGGCTACGACATTCTGAAGAACCCTCGGGAAGCCAAGGCCTCCATCGGCGTCACTCAGCAGCACATCAGTCTCGATAAAGACCTGACAGTCTGGGAGAACATGATGATGCATGCCATGTATCAGCAGATTCCCAAGGCCCAGCGGGAGAAACGCATTGACGACCTGTGCAACTACATCGGTCTCGGTGAATACTACAATTACAAGGTGGACAGCCTTTCCGGAGGCTGGAAGAAACGGGTGTCCATCGTCTGCGCTCTCGTCCACAAGCCCCAGCTGTTGTTCCTGGACGAACCCACCGTTGGCCTGGACATCCAGGCCAGACGGGGCCTGTGGGACCTGCTCCGGAAACTGAACGGCGACGGCATGACCATTTTCCTTACCACCCATTATATTGAGGAGGCCGAGTCGCTCTGCGACCGGGTGGGCATCATCAACCACGGTAAGGTCATCGTCGAAGGCACTCCGGCCGAACTCGCCAGGAAAATCGGCACGGCGACCGTGGAATATTACGGCAGCGACCACAAGACAATCTACCGTTACTTCCAAAGCCGGGAGGAGGCTCACGCCTTTGCCCAGACCCTGGGTGACGAATACACCGTCACGGTCCGCAACACCAACCTGGAGGACAGTTTCGTGGAGATCACCGGTAACAACATGGGAGACAACGGCTTCTTGGGCGGCGGCGCGGACAAGCCGGCCGGCGGCATGGGTAAGAAAAAAGGGGGGATGTAAACGGGCTATTTCAACGAAGTTTACAGTGTGGCCTGGGCCGATCTGCGGTTTATGCGCCATAATATCGGGAATATCCTGATCTCCAGCCTGGTCACTCCGATCCTGTACCTGGTGGCTTTCGGTTACGGCCTGCAGGCCGGCGACATCGTTATCAACGGCGTCACAGTCCCGTATCTGGATTTCGTCATCCCGGGTATCATCGCTCTGTCGTCGCTGTCGTCCTCATACGGCTCGACCTCTACCCGGATGAACGTCCAGCGGCTGTATTACCGCAGTTTCGACGAAATGATGATGTGCCCGCTGAGCACCAGTGCGATCATCATCGGCAAATCGGTCTTGGGCATCATCCGGAGCCTAATGAGCTGCGGCCTAATGTTTCTCATCGGTTACGCTCTGGCACCGGACTACATGCACTTCAACCTGCTGTTCCTGATCAGCCTGCTGGTATCCTGCTTCACTTTCTCGCTGCTGGGCGAGACCGCGGCGCTGGTAGCCAAATCCCACCAGTCCATGGCGACCTTCGGCAGCCTGGTCATCACCCCGATGACCTTCCTGTGCGGCACCTTCTTCTCGGTCGCCAACCTGCCGGCGGTCTTCCAGGGAATCCTGTACGCCCTGCCGCTGACCGAGGCCAGCCTGTGCATCCGGGCCGCCAGCCTGGACGTCTACGCCTTTCCCTATTGGGCCCTGGGCGTGCTGATTGTCTTCGGCGCGGCGTTCTTCCTAATCAACATGTACCTGATCAAGAACCGTAAGATCTGAGCGCAGCCGCCCAAAACTGTTTTTAAACCCTTTCTTTTTTACTTAACAAATATTGGTTTATACAGGGTTTACCACACAAAATAAATATAGTGACATGTGCTAACACGTGTCACGGTGAAACAAATGTCAGGCAAGAGCATAAGAATGGAACGGATCATCGACCGGCGCAGCCACAACGCAGTGATTGTCCCCCTTGACCACGGTATCAGCATGGGCCCCCTCGAGGGCCTGATCGACATGAAAAAGACGGTCAACGACATCGCGGCCGGCGGGGCCACCGCTGTCATCGAACAGAAAGGCATGGTCAACGCCGGCCACCGCAACAACGGCAGGGACATCGGACTGATTCTGCACCTGTCCGCCTCTACGGACATCGGCAGTTCTTCCAACGAAAAGGTCCTGGTGGCAACTGTAGCGGAGGCCATCAAGATGGACGCGGACGCGGTCTCCGTCCAGGTCAATTTCGGTGCTGCCAGCGAACCGCAGATGATTCGGGATGCCGGCCAGGTCTCCCGGGAATGCGCCGACTGGGGCATGCCGCTGATCGTTATGGCTTACCCCCGCGGTCCGACCGTGAAAAACGCCTACGACCCGAAACTCATCGCTCACGCGGCCCGGGCGGCGGCAGAACTGGGCGCAGACATCGTGAAGGTCAATTACACCGGAGAAATCTCGTCGTTCTCCCGCGTAGTCGACGGCGCGGAGGTTCCGGTGGTCATTGCCGGCGGTCCGAAGATGGGCTCGGATCTGGAGATCCTGAACATGGTCCACGATTCCCTTGCTGCCGGCGGCCACGGCGTTTCCATCGGCCGGAACGTCTTCCAGCATCGGAACGTCAGAGGCATCACCGCTGCCATTTCGCAGCTGGTTACCCATGGCCGGACGGTTAACCGGGCCCTGGAAGAACTGAAACAATGAACCGGAGAGGGGCCTATGGCCCCCCGCCGGTTCTCTGGCATAATGCTTTTTGCAACCGTATTCTCTGAACAATGTGCAGACACGATCCCCGCCCTGCTGAATATCCCGGGGCGGCGATTCAGCGGTCGGTGATCTCCTCGATCCGCTCCTCGAACTCCAGGTAGACGTCCTTCAGTTTCTGCTTCATATCGTCCGAAGGGTCCCACAGTCCCCGTTCAATCGCTTCCTGAAGCCGTCCGACCATCGCAATCATGGCATACGGGTTCTCGTCCTTGATCCACTCCTTCGTTCCCTTGTCGAGCACGAAGTTGTTTGCCATGCTCTCGTACATCCAGTCCTCGATGATGCCGGACGTGGCATCCCAGCCCATGACATAATCGAACATCTTGGACAGCTCCTTCGCGCCCGCGAAGCCGTGCTGTTTCAGCCCATTCAGCCACTTGGGATTGTTGATCTTGCTCCGGAACACGAACCGGCACTCCTCCGCCGCGGTCCGCAGCTTCAGGTTCTGCATGTCCGACGAGTCACCCATGAAGGACTCAGCATCCTGTCCGCGGAAGGTCTTGACGGCAGCGTTGAAGCCGCCGAGACAGTCGAAATCATCGTCCATGTCCAGCAGGTCCACCGCCCGGGTGTTGTGGTTCTTGACGGTCACATTCAGGTCCTGCAGCCGTTTCTTGAACAGCTCCGGGTGGGCCTGACCGCTCAGGCCTTTGCCATAGACGTAGCAGCCGTGCTGCAGATAGGCCTGCCCCAGGTCCTCAGTTTTCTTCCAGGCCGAGGTCTGCACCAGGTCGCTTACGCCGCAGCCGTAACCGCCGGGAGCGTCTCCGAACAGCCGAATGCTGGCCAGCCGCCGGGTCTCGTCCGCCGGCACGCCGGCGGCCAATGCTTCGAGCGTATCTTCGCGCAGGTGGGCTGCCAGATAGTTCTCCTCATCTTTCTCGTCGAGGGCACCGATGGTCTGCACCCCGCCGTCGATGAGATTTATCAGGTTCGGGAAGGTGTCCCGGAACAGCCCGCTCACCCGCAGCGTCACGTCCAACCGCGGCCGGCCGAGCTCCTTCACCGGGATGACCTCCAGACCCTTGACCCGGCCGCCGTAGCCGGCCCAGACCGGCCGGAGACCCATCAGCCGCAGGACGTAGGCAATGTCGTCGCCGCCGGTTTTCATGGTGTCGGTGGCCCAGATGACGATGCCGATGCTCTTCGGGTATTCGCCGTGCTCGTCCACATACCGCTGCACCATCTGCTCGGCCATCTTAGTGCCGATCTCCCAGCTGGACTGCCAGGGGATACCGTCGGGATCGATGGAATAGAAGTTCCGGCCGGTCGGCAGGATCTGCGCCCGGCCCCGACCTGGGCAGCCAGACGGGCCGGGTTCTACGTACTCGCCGTCCAGCGCCCGCAGGATGTTGACGAGCTCCAGGTCCATGTGCCGGACGCTGGCGATCAGTTCGCCGCAGACGAAAGCACAGGCCGCATCCAGGTCCGGACAGCCCCGCGGGCAGGCCCGGCGGGCGGCCGCCGGTCCTTTGACCGGATCGAAGTCTGTCTCCTGCATGGCGCGGATGACCGCGAACGATTCTTCGTCCGCCGCATCGGCGGCCTCGCCCTTCAGCCGGCCGTCCGGCAGGGCTTCTGTCGGGTGCTGGAGCAGGTCCTCCATGTCTAACCCGGCAGCGTGCGCCACTGCCTCCCGCAGGGACGGCACGTTCCCGTTCGGGTAACGGACCAACGTGTAGACCGTTTCGGTCAGCCGTTCGCCGGCCGGGACCTCGCCGAGAATGTGCAGCCCGTCCTTGATGAGTGCGTCCTTCACACCCAGCAGGTAATCGTAAAGTCTGTCGACGGCCGCTCCCAGATCCGCCGAGGAACAGTCCGGCGCCAGGCCGAGATCGGAAAAGATCGACAGTTTGGTGCCCAGTTCCCGGATCTTCTCCAGTATCGACGGCAGTTTGTCCGTCTGGTGGTACTCCTCCGCCTTCATGTAGGCCTGTACCGCCGACTCCAGTTCGTTCAGGCCCTCATAGCCGCCCGCCCGGGTCATGGCGGGGATCATGTGCGTGGTGATGACCGCATAACTCCGCCGTTTCGCCTGCATCCCCTCACCGGGATTGTCGATGATGTACGGGTTCACGTTCGGCAGGCAGGAGAGAATGGCATCGGGGTCGCATTCCTGCGACAGCCCCACACTCTTACCCGGCAGCCATTCCAGCGTCCCGTGCGTACCGATATGAACCACAGCGTCCGCACCCCAGACATATTTCAGCCAGCGGTAGAACGCCAGATATTGATGGGGCGGCGCGGTCCAGGGGTCATGGTAGGCCTCGGTCGTACATTTGCCCCGGTCCGGCTGGAAGCCGATGAAGACGTTCCCATCCATAATGCCCGGCAACAGAAGCCGACCCTGCACGGTGTGCAATGTCCCGGGCGGTTCGCCCCAGGCCCTGACAAACCGTTCCTGGGCGGATATGGTGATCTCCCGAAACCATTTTTCGTACTGTTCCGACGAAACAGTATCGACAGAAGCCGCCAGCAGCTGCTCGTCGGATTTCCAGTCGCTGTCGTTGGTGACGCCGTCCAGCAACCGGGTAACCAGCTCCTTGCCGTTCTGCGGCACCCAGTCGAGCCGGTAACCTGCCCGCTGCATCCACTGCAGCATGACGGCCACGCTCTGCAGCGAGTCAAGCCCGTATCCTCCGCCAGCCAGGTCCTGGCGGGGCGGATACATGTACAGCAGAACCGCTACGTGCTTGTCCGGTTCCGGCACGTGCCGCAGTCTGCCCCACCGCACCGCGGTCTCCGCGATCATCCGGCAGCGGTCCGGAATCGCCGTCAGCCGGTAGGAACCGTCATCCTGCGCCACCTGCCCGGCGAACGGCACGGTGTCTATCTGTCCGTCGAACTCCGGGTCGACGACGCTCATGGCAATATCCGCCGGCGACAGCCCGAAAATGCTGTCCTTCCAGTGGTCCGGAGAATCGTAGAGCATGACCGCCTGGACGATCGGCACGTTCAGCCGCAGGAAGAAATTGTCGTCGGAGACCTGCGTGCCGTCGCCGGGTTTCGCCAACAGCGTCTGCGAAAAGCCCAGAGTGTTGATGACCGCATCGACGATCGGCTTGCCGTCTCTGATCAGGTAGTTGTCGATGATGCGCTTAATGCCGATCGAGCCGATCAGCGGGTTCTCGGAAGAGACCAGAAACAGCGTCAGCGGCCGGCCGCCCTGAGCCTTCACGTCGCGGATGAGCTCGTCGATGGCCTGAGCATTGTGCGTCAGCCAGAACTTCTGGTGGAACAGGATGAGGATGAGCGGTCCGGGACCGGCGGACAGCTCTCTCAGGCCCTCGGCAAGCGGGACCCCCCGGCCGCCTTCGTAATAGACCCCCTCGGTCAGCGGCTGCTCCGGCGGCGGGACCTCGACGTCCAGGCCGCCGCAGTTCTTCAGAACCCACAGCAGGATGGCCTTCTGGTTGGCGTCCCCGCCGATCTCCGCCAGCCGGCGGAGAGTGCAGAAATCCCCGTCCGACCCGCGGAACAGCCCGCGGAACTCGTCGGTAACCTCCGGCTCGGAGCAGATCAGCAGCGCTTTGCCGGAAGCGGCCTGCAGGGCGGACTTCAGTTCGTCCCACCGGCGGAAATAGGTGACATCGCCGTGCGCCCGGATGATCGAGAAGTCGGCCTGCTGCATTTCCTTGAGGAAAGAGCTCCACTTGAGCACGTCCTCGTCAAGCTCGGTACCATCAAAACAGCGCAGATCGAAAGCGAATCCTTCCCGATGCAGCTGCGCGGCGGCAGGGCTCATGATGTGCCCGTCCTTGCTGCCGATACCCAGACTGACGACCTTCAGTGGTTGGTTCATTAATCCAACATTGAGCATGAACACTTAATAATGTTGCTAGATACGTGGGCACGTAATGACCCTGAAAGCTGTTTATCTCTCCGTTCAAAGCACCGATGCCGCCGTCATGCAGGAGCCGACAGCCCGTCTCGGCCGGGAGACCGGGCTAGCGGTCGAACTGTACACCGTCAACTACGAACAGGCGGAGGACGACATCCTGGTATTCCAGGAACTGGTACGGCGGACGGCCGCGGCAGACTTTGTCTATATCCGCTGCATGTCCGAACCCGAACGCTTCACCCGCTGGGAGCGGTACGAAAAGACGCTGAAGAACTGCCCCGGCCTGGTGTTCCTGTACACCGGCAACATGGATGTCACACTGATGCACCGGGACCTGTTCCGGGGGACGGACGAACAGTATGTGAAACTGCAGTCTTACACCGTTTCCCGGGGTCCCGCGAACGATTACGGCCTGTTCTACACAGCCGCCGTCTGCTGCGGCAAACTGCCGGGGCCCGCTCCGGCCGCCGTAGCGCAGCGGAAGGAAGGCGTCTACCATCCGGGAATGTCCAGGGACATCACGCTGGAGGAGTACCGGCGGACACTGAAACCGGACCGGCCCACGGTCGGCATCCTGTTCACCGCCAACTATTGGACATACGACAATCTCGACGCCATCGACGCACTTATCAGAGGAATGGAGGACCACGGGATGAACACCGTCCCGGTGTTCTTCTCCTCCGTCTCGTTCACCGTCGAAGGGGTCTCCGGCACCAAGGCGATCGTAGAGCAATACTTCACCGAGTGCGGGAAAGTACTCATCGACGCCCTGGTCCTGTGCACCTCGTTCTCCCAGCTGACCAACTCCCGCACCTGTCAGGGCGTGGGCACCCGGGACGACGAGAACTACTACAAGCACCTGCTCAACGTGCCTACTCTCCACGCGATCAGCATAAACGGCGACTACCACGACTTCGAAGAGGACCGGATCGGCCTGGGCAAGCGGGACATCACCGCCAACGTGGCCTATCCGGAGATCGACGGCAACATCATCACCGTGCCTTACGCCTATACTCCGCGGAGGTCCGTGAAACGGGCGGTGCCGATCCCCGACCGCATCGACCATCTCTGCCGGCTCACCAAGGGCTGGGCTTCCCTGCGGCACAAACCGGCCGCGGAACGGAAGATTGCCGTCCTGCTCTATCAGTCCCGGCCGGACTCCGGCAACATCGGCGGCGCCGCGGGGCTTGACGGGATCGAGAGCGTCGCCTCTCTGCTGAACCTGATGATTAAGCACGGCTACCGGGTCACGGACGTCCCGGCAGACGGTAAGGCCCTCATCAGGGAGATCCTTGCGGGCGTCACTAACGATCTGGACAACTGCTCTGTATCGACCATGCGGCAGAAGGCAGCGGCCCTGGTCCCGGCCAAGAAATATGCGGCCGACTACGCTGAACTGCCGGTCTACGACCGGCGGATGACCGAAGAACAGTGGGGGGCGCCACCGGGCAACATCTGCGTGGACGGCCAGGACATCGTCATTCCGGGACTCCTCAAAGGGAACGTGTTCATCGGCTACCAGCCTCTGCGGGGCTGGGCCGACAAGATGGAGCAGAACATCCACGACCCGATGCTGTTCGCCCAGCACCAGTATATCGCCTATTACAGGTGGATCAAAGATGTGTTCAAAGCGGACGTGATCATGCACATCGGCACCCACGGGACGCTGGAATGGCTGCCTGGCAAGAACGTGGGGCTGTCCCGCACCTGCGAGCCCGACATGATCCTCGACGGGGTGCCGAACATCTACCCGTACATCATTGACGACCCCGGCGAGGGAATCCAGGCCAAACGGCGGACGGAGTCGGTGGTCATCGGTCACATGTGCCCCGCTATGGCCAGGGCCGACTCGTACGAGGAGCTCGACGAGGTGCTGGTGCCATTGCAGGACTACTTCCGTCTGCGGGCCACGGCCTCCCCCGACCGGCGGGACGTGCTGGTCGCCCAGGTCTACGACGCCGCCAAGAAGCACGACCTGCTCAAGGACCTGAAACTTACAAAGGACCCCGGAGCGAAAGACTTCGAACCGTATATCGTTCCGCTGCACGAGTACCTCTCCGAGGTCAAGGACGCCCTGATCCGGGCGGACCTCCATGTGCTCGGACGGGTGCCACAGGGAAAGCACATGGACGAGATGCTGTACTCGCTGACCCGGCTGGACAACGGCGGCGTACCGTCCCTGCGGGACACTTTCGCTGTCGACCGGGGAGTGGACCTCCGGAAATGCCTCGCCGACCCGGCGGGCACGGGGCCGGACGGCAAACTGAACAGCGTCATCATCGACTGCACCGACGCCGCGCTACAGGCGTTCCTCACCGAGATGCGGGCATTGGACTACGACCCTGAAAAATGCCTGTTGGCACTTGCCAAAGAGAACGGAAAGAACCCCTCCGCTCCGCTGGAGGAGTCGCTCCGCTTCGCCTGCACCAAGGTCGCTCCCAACATCCGGAAGATGGGCGAGGAACTGACCAACATCATTGAGGGCCTTGACGGGCAGTACGTTCTGCCGGGCGCCTCCGGCGCCCCCACCCGGGGCAACGCGGACATCCTGCCGATGGGCCGCAATTTCTACGGCCTCGACCCGGACACCGTGCCCAACCCCTCCTCGTGGGTGATCGGCCGGCAGATGGCCGACCAGATGATCCAGAAGTATGTGGACGAAAAGGGCGAGTATCCCCGGGAAATCGGCTTCATCATCTGGGCCACCGACACCATGAAGACCGGCGGCGACGACATGTCCTACATTCTCTGGCTCATGGGCGTCCGGCCGGTCTGGAACAAGACCGGCGGGCAGGTCGTCGGCCTCGAGCCGGTGCCGCTCAAAGAGCTGAAACGGCCCCGCATCGACGTCACCGTGCACATAACCGGACTGTTCCGGGACACCTTCCCGAACCTCATCGATATGATCGACGACGCAGTCAAACTCGTCGCCGGTCTCGACGAGAAGGACGAGGACAACTTCCTCGCCGCCAACCTGCGGCAGGACATCGTCACCGGGATCGCCGCCGGTCTCACCCCCGATGAGGCCCGGCGGCGGAACAGCGTCCGGGTGTTCGGCGCCCCGCCGGGCGGCTACGGCACCGGCATCGACAAGATGATCGAGGCGGGCAGCTGGAAGACCGTCCAGGACCTGGCAGACTGCTATATCGACTGGTGCAGCAACGGCTATTCCAAAGGGAACTACGGCATGAAGATGCGGGACGAGTTCGTGAAACGGTTCTCAAAGGTGGGTGTCACCGTCAAGAACATGCCGGACCGGGAGATCGACCTGCTGGACTGCGACGACGTCTATCAGTACCTGGGCGGGATGAACGCCTTCGTCCGCGCCTACGGCAGGAAGGACGCCATGACCGTCATGGGAGACGGTTCCGACCCCAAGCACGTGAAGGTGCGGGATACGGCAGAGGAGTGCCGGTACGTCTTCCGCAGCAAGATCCTCAACCCCAAGTTCATCAGCGGACTGAAGGAGCACGGCTACCGCGGGGCGGGGGAGATGGCCAACATCACCGAGTACACCATGGCCTGGGGCGCCACCTCGGACATCGTGGACGACTGGATGTACAAGGGGCTGGCCGATAAGTTCCTGTTCGACCCCGCCACACAGAAATGGCTGGAGGATGTCAACCCGTACGCGATGATGAACATCATCAACCGGCTGCAGGAAGCGATCGAGCGCGGGCTGTGGAATGCGGACGAGGAGACGGAACAAAAACTGAAGGACCTGTACCTGAAGACCGAAGGGAAGATCGAGGAGCTCACCGATCGGTAAGGTCATTCCTTTTTCTTCTTCGGCTGTTCCTCGGTACCGTCCCCGTACATCTGCCGGTAACGGGCGGTGGCGCTCTCGGTGTGGGCCTGGACCGCCACACCGAAGAGGACGACAATCAGCGTAAGCGCCCCGGCAAGGAAGGAGGCGTACATGGTCAGGGTATCGCCGCTCATGGTCAGCAGGCAATAGGCCAAGAGCACGGTGAAAACCGCCACGACAGCCACGGCAAGCAGGACCACGGTCCGATACTTCATAAACAGCAGAAAGCAGTCCGTGTTAATAGAATATTGGATGGTGGTGCCAATATGTGCGGTTTATTAAGATTCATTGCGAATTGAAACTCAGAGTTGTTTACAAAAATAAGTGCATTGAGCAATGATTATTATGACAATAAAAACAACCAATTAATGCTGAAATGATCGCAGAACTTCCTAGCACTCATTCGCGATCGCTCTTTTTCCAATAATCAGTGTGTCAGATGCATTTTTTAATGAATGCCGTGCTGTTTAAACATTGGCTTTGCCAACATGCGCTTCTGAGGTACCTGTGATTTCACCGTCACCATCCTTTAAACGAAACCAGAACTGGTCCGAAGCATCAGGACACAGTTCATATTCTCAGATCCTCGGGTACTGCAATTTCTTTTGAATCTGGCCTTCAGCTGAGACGCGATAATTCCTTTTTACTGATTCAACAGCAGTTTTACAAGCATCGATTGACTTATAAGTTTGAGATATCCAAACAATCTAACCAGTTATTGTAAATGAATCAAAAACAACTTCTTTATCAGATGTTTTTAATTGCAGTTTTACTCATAAGCCTTTCAATGTGATAAAGATAATTACGATCATTAAAGCGTATTGGCATTATTGACAAATAATACTCACATCATGTTTACTTAAGTAAAACAAACAATTTCAGTTGAAACGACTATTGTTCAATAGAGGGCTGGTTCGGTGATTGTTTACTCAAATACTAAAGTTGGTTTTGAGTCAGATGTATTGAACAGTACCATTGACGAGAAAGTAGAGCAAGCAGTATACGAAAAATTAGGACATCACACCGGCATAGGTGAAATCCATTCTTGGCAAAATTCTCTGCATCGCATGGGTGAAGTACTTAGCGATCCCAGTATTCCAGACAACGCTGGAATTGCTGTCGAATATGGTATTCCGTATACACCTAAACGGGTAGACATGATTGTCTCTGGCAAAGATGACGATAATCATAATGATGCCGTCATCATTGAATTGAAACAATGGTCAGAAGTGAGTGAAATTGAAGAGAAGGACGGAATTATAACTACGACTCTCGGCGGTTCTAAGGTTGAAACTGTCCACCCTTCATATCAAGCTGCCATTTATGCTCAACTTTTGAGAGATTTTAATGAAGAAGTTCAAAACGGTGATATCACATTACATCCCTGTACATACCTGCACAATTATCTTCCCCAACCTGTCAACGATCCACTCACTTCTTCAACTTACCAGAATTATATCAGAATCGCTCCCGTTTTTACCAAACACGACGCTTCGAGATTGAGAATTTTCATCAATCGCTTCATTAAGAAAGGGGACGACGGTGAAACTATTTTCCGTATCGAAAAAGGAAAGTTGCGGCCGGCAAAATCTCTTCAAGATTGCATAGCGTCGATGATAAAAGGAAACCCCGAGTTCAATCTGGTTGACGAACAGAAAGTAGTCTACGAAATGATCAAAGATCATGCACGCAGAACAGTATCTGGTGGAAAAAAACAG
>Ga0172378_10004742_pt1 | contig 12717 bp, 7 predicted proteins | sample GrowelOW332metaG_FD_119755 | JGI IMG/M metagenome (GOLD analysis project Ga0172378, IMG submission 119755) | Groundwater microbial communities from an aquifer near a municipal landfill in Southern Ontario, Canada - Pumphouse #3_1 metaG | ecosystem: Environmental > Aquatic > Deep subsurface >...
ATGGAATCAATATCAGTGCATGACCACTTTCAATCTATCTCGCTCTGCTTCGTATTTCGAATCGGGAATAGGTAGAGGCATGGGATTCAGAGATTCCTGCCAAGATATACTGGGATTTGTTCATATAATTCCCGAGAAGTCTCGTCAAAGAATAATAGATATCGCATCTATTCAATTTCAAGATGGATCCACCTATCATCAATATCAGCCCTTAAGTAAAAAAGGTAACGCTGATGTAGGTTCTGGATTCAACGATGATCCGCTTTGGTTAATCGCCTGCACATCAGCATATATAAAGGAAACCGGTGATTTATCAATATTAGAAGAACCAGTTCCTTACAATAATGAAGAAGGAACAGAGCAGAGTTTATTCGATCATCTGATGACGAGCATGAACTACATCTACTCTCACAGGGGGCCTCACAATCTACCGTTAATCGGAAGAGCGGACTGGAACGATTGCTTAAATTTAAATTGTTTCTCTCTCTCACCCGGTGAATCTTTTCAAACCGCTTCTAACTTCGATTCTCACAAAGCTGAAAGTGTATTCATCGCTGGAATGTTTGTTTTATACGGCAAAGAATACGTTAAACTTGCAAATCTTATAAATAGAGAAAAAGAAGCGAACAAAGCAACGAAAGAAATATCAAATATCGAAAAAGCCGTTATTGAAAATGGCTGGGACGGAAATTGGTATTTAAGAGCATACGACGCTTTTGAAAACAAAGTGGGTTCAAACGAAAACCCTGAAGGTAAAATATATATTGAACCTCAAGGTATGTGCACTATGGCTGGAATTGGTAAAGACAAAGGTCTTCCTAAAAAAGCTATAAGTTCACTCGAAAAACACCTCTTGTGCAAATACGGCGTTCAATTGCTTACTCCTTGTTATTCAAAGTATCACTTAGAATTAGGTGAAATTTCATCCTATCCTCAAGGATACAAAGAAAACGGATCTGTATTTTGTCACACTAACCCCTGGATAGTGATTTCAGAAACTTTGGTTGGAAACAACGATATGGCATTCGATCTGTACAAGAGATACACCCCCTCGTTCATCGAGGATATTTCGGAGATACACAAATCAGAGCCATACGTATACTGTCAAACTGTCGCAGGAAAAGAAGCCCAAAACTTCGGTGAGGGCAAAAATTCCTGGCTTACAGGTACTGCTTCCTGGAGTTTCGTCGCAGCAAGCCAAGCTATACTAGGCATCAAGCCTTCTTACGAGGGATTGATCGTTGATCCTCATCTTCCCAAAGAGATGGAAAACGTGAAAATTATTCGTAAATTCCGCGATGTAACATACAATATAACTATTAAAAATAAATCATCTGGTCTCCGCACCATGTTGGTAGATGGAAAAATAAACGAAGACAAATTAATAAAATACAATAATGCTAATAGCGTGGTCGACGTTGTAGTGAATATGTAAAGGAGATTATCACATGGCAAGTTTAGATTTAAGTCACATTTACAAAGTGTACCCCGGTGGGGTCAAAGCTGTATCAGATTTCTCAATGAAGATTAACAACAAAGAATTTATCGTATTTGTTGGTCCTTCAGGATGTGGTAAATCCACCACGCTTCGTATGATTGCAGGCTTAGAAGAAATCACCGCTGGTGAACTTCGCATAGGCGATAAGATCGTCAACGATATGCAGCCGAAAGAAAGAAACATCGCAATGGTTTTCCAAAACTACGCTTTGTATCCCCACATGACTGTATACGACAATATCGCATACGGCTTGAAAATCGCAAAAACGCCCAAGGATGAGATCAAAAAGAAAGTAATGAATGCCGCTGAAATATTAGGCATTGAAGAATACCTATTCAGAAAGCCAAAAGCTCTATCCGGTGGACAGCGTCAGAGAGTCGCTTTAGGAAGAGCGATTGTTCGTAACCCTAAGGTATTCTTATTAGACGAACCTTTGAGTAACCTCGATGCTAAATTGAGAGGTACGATGAGAACCGAAATCACCAAATTGCACCAAAGACTTCAAACTACATTCATATACGTAACCCACGACCAAGTCGAAGCTATGACTATGGGGACAAGAATCGTAGTAATGAAAAAAGGATTTATCCAACAAGTGGATACTCCTCGTAACATATTCAATTACCCTGTCAATAAATTCGTTGCGGGTTTCATCGGAACTCCTCAGATGAATTTCTATAATTTCACCATGGAGAAAAAAGGAAACTTTGTCAACTGCGATTTAGAAATCGGACTGAAGTTCAAGGCAAAATACTCCATGCTCGATCACATTTCCACTTCATATATGGATAACCAACATCGCTGTATTTTAGGAATTAGACCCGACAATATTGCATTGGTCAATAAAGACGATAAACTTGAACCTGACCAAGTCGCTTTCAACGCCAAAGTAAATATCACAGAGGCTTTAGGAAGCGAAACTTTAATATATGCAACGCTCGATACTCCTGAAGATATCGGTAGCAATGACAATCAAATCGTTGTTAAAACTGTTGAAGATGTAGATATCCAAGTCGGAGACGTAATTAGAGTTGCTCTTTGTCTCAACAAAGTCCACGTATTTGATTTTGAAACAGAAGAGAGCATTAAAGACAGAGTCCCTTCATCATCCGCTATCGAAGTTGAAATTGATAAAGGAATCGCCAAGTTTGGAGAATACTCCTACAAATTGGCTCCGGCTATTGTCGAAAATATAAAAAATGGAAAAGCAACAATCAATATTCCCTCTTTCGCAATACAAATCGGAGAAGGAAAACTCAAAGCAAAGGTAAGAAGTACAACCTTAGTTGGTGAGTATACCCTCTACGATTTAGATTTAGATGGAAACATCTTATTCGCTCTATCAAAAGTTAAAGATTCCGGTTTAAAAGAAGTGAATTTTGATTTCAACCAAGCTTTCTTAACGATAGAACAAAAGGACAACGTAATTAAATCTCTCGACTCAAAGATAGTTATGCACGGCAACCTGGTTAGAAATAAAGAAGAAGGAAACTACAACTATGTAGTAAACGGATTTAACGTTCCTATATCAGAAGAAAAGTGTCAAAAACTATTCAACGCTAAAGGAAAGAAGATTCTAAAAACCCCTCTCGATTTCGAAACATCGTGTTTCACTCTCGATTTAGAAAAGAACGAACTAACAGGAGTAATTGATCAAATCATCGATTACGGAAACGTGAAACTAGCAAAAATCAAGATGGGAGAAGACTCGATTCTCATCGCTATGGATAAACCCAAGATGGGCGAAACTGTAAGTTTTGGATTAGATTTAACGAAAACCAGAGTTATGGACCACAATCTAAAGATTATGCTCGCATAACAATTAAGACGAATATAAAAAAACAAATAGACAGATTAGTAATTTATCGCTTTGATCAACGATATAGCACTCGATCTACTATTTGTTTTTTTATTTGTATTTACAGATAATTAATATTGTTTAATAACTATATAATGCGTTTTCCCATCGTCGAATTTCGGGAAAATATTGGAATATACAATGTTTCCATCCAGACGAGTTTCACTCGAGCCACTTCGCAAATATTCGCCCTTGTTCTTTTCAATCTTAATGTTTAGTTTCGTTCCATTCATATTCAACGTAACTTCAAATTTAGCCGTGTCCTTAGAAAGAACAGGATTGAAGATCAGTTCTTTTCCCCTGTATTCAATTCCTACAATCTCGTAGAGAGCCAAAGTGAGCCAAGATGCGGTTCCGGACAAAATAGGTCCGATGTTCTCCATCGTTTTTGAATTGTTGTATTGCGTGCAATATCTTGGATTCCCCTTAAATATGTGAGGGTTGTTTAAAGTTTTATAAGGAAGGACCAAATTGAGCATATAGAATGCGTCATCTATCAATTTAATCCGAAGATCCTGAGGTGCTTTTTCATCTTTGGAAACTTTCAGCATCGCGACAACGGCCATCATAGCCGCGTGTTTAAACACTCCGCCATTCTCTCGGTCACCCTCGTAATAGTGGTCGGTAGCTGCTTGCTTTGAACCTGCGATGGACAGGTTGGAATTGGTACACAATTTATATCCGGCAGGCGTCTTTAAATACTTGTCTATTGTTTTTAACATGCTCTTTATTTGAATGTAATCAGCAGTACCTGAAAGCAAAGACCAAGAGAAGGAATTCAAATAGAATGAGCCATCTATTTTATCGTCTAAAGACAATCCGTCACCCTTTGCACCAACGTATCTAACGTTGTTCGCGTTTTTCTTATTTATCAGAGCTCTCGCGTAATATCCGTCTATGTAAGCTGAAGCATTGATGTCAGCTTTTTTTTCTTCGATCAACTTAGTCAAATACTCGCTGTATTCTAAATCGTTTTTCAACAGAGCTAAATCTCTCAAATTTTGAATTGCAATGAGCAACAAAAATCCGTTCATTACAGATTCTGAGTAATCGCTTTTAAATGGACATCCGCTCTCCTGATTATTCTTTTTTAATTGTTCTTTGTAGGCTTTTTCCTTAGTTGGCCCATCCATGTAATCGTCATCCAGCTTTAAGGTATCGTTCCAATCGGCCGAATCCAACAGCGGCAGACCGTGTTTTCCAATTGAAATCTCAGCAGAGTATGCAATTATTGCTTTTAGCGTTTCGTACAACTTGCGCTTTTTTGCAGTCCCAGCAATTTTGAATGACTTTTCGAGAAAGGACACATCTCCGCTGAGATTGATGTACCTGCTTATGGCTTGAACCAGCCAAAGCTGATCGTCTGAGCACATTCCCGGTTCTTTCCCCTTGTAGAAGAAGTTGTGGTTTGCATATCCAAATTCAAAGACGTTTTCTATCCAGTAAGAGAGCATGCGCTTTACTAAATCCTGTTTTCCTTCGTTGAAGAGGTAGTACATAGAGGCAAACATATCTTGTATCTCTCTGAATCCAATTTCTCTGTAACCTTTTTGTGTTTGGGCAAATCCTCTGGAAACAAAGCTTTGATAAAGGACTTGGAACGGTAAATTGTTGTTGACGTAGGAATCAAAAGAATTATCCTCAGTATTCACCTGTAAGTAATCAACGTAGCGAGCGTAGGAGGAAATATCTATTTTGAACAGCTCATTTATCGCTTCTGAGGTTGGATATTTCTCAATGAATGAATTCAGGTCGGCGCTCAGCTTTTCCACAATATTTTCATCGCCTTTATTGGAAACGTACGAAGCTCCAACCATATTGTCAAAACTCGCGTTGCTTCTAGGCTTCAATGAAAACGATTTTTTCAAAGCGAAAAAAGATGCCCCGCTTCTCTGCAAGGAATTGGAAAAGTTTAATATACCTCTAGGATGCTTGATACTACCCCCACTGAGGAATTCGTCGTAGTTATTCGTGAATGAATCCGCGTATCCTTGATCGCAGCGAAGGATCGCAAATCTCATCTTATCCCTAAAATATCTCGGATAGTAATCCGGGCTTATGGCAACAATTTCATTATCCTGATTGTTAAATATTCTAGTTTGATTGATAACAGTTTGATAAATAATATCAACTTTTTGACAATCCGGGTTAGAAAGGCCAAACATTCCAACTGCTACAATTTGCAAATCGCGAGTCTCATCGGTTAAATTCTCAACCGAAATTTGTTGAACTTCAACCGCATTTGGAACACCGACGTGCTTTCCAAGAATAAAGATCTTACGAATTATTTTCAAATCGCTAACTGTATAAGTTATAGTTGTGAAATTCGGAGAGTGAACGCATGTAGCCGATGTAACTTCGTCGGTAATATCTCCCGAGAAAAACACTTGTTTCCCTCTTTCTAACAGGTAAAACTGCCTGTTTAAAGGCATTCCATTTTCATATGGTGATATCCCCCATTTTGTCGCGGTTATTTGATAGTTTGATTCGCCTCTGAACGAGCCCTCTCCCAATGAATTAACAACGCTCTTTGGAGTTTTGAGCAAAGGATCCTTATCGCTGGTGTATATGCCGAGCAACAGATTCACGTCAAAGTGAGGTCCGACGTGTTTGCTCTTTAAATCTATCGTGTGTTCCCCACGAGAATTAATCTTTCCACCATAATTAGAAAAGTTCATTACTACGCTGTGTATTTTATTTCTAATTTCATCAGAAAAGCTGATTTCTTTTCCGCTGGATTCAATTATTTTATTCGAATCAAAATCGAGCAATATTACACTCGATTCTATCGAACTAAAAAACTCTCGAAACCCTTCATCGTTTAGTAACTCGGATGTGTAAGGTAGAATTATATCGGAGTGTGAGACTCCGATTGCCCTCTTATTCTTAAAGTCTAAAAACCTCGCGTCACTAATGAAATAATTCGGAAATTTTTCCTTTACTATCTCCAGGGCGGAAGTGTTGTTTTCTCTAGCGTTTACCGTTGATTTAATCATAAAATTTCTCCGTTCAATCATTAGTCTTTTCACTTATATTTTCATGTTAATTCACTTGTAAGTCAAGCGAAAAAACCATCCGAAAAAACTTTCGTTGACTTTCGAAAATAACCGCTTATTTATTGGATATTTTCGTAAATTAAACGGTTTGTTTTTACCTATTTTAAATTTTGGAATATACAACTATTTTACTTTGATGTCCTCAAATAGTTTTTCTAAAAATGTCCGCTGCTTCTTCGTGATAGCACCCTCATCTTTAAAGATACCTATCGTCAGCAAGATAAGGTGAACTCTAAATGTCGGATCTTGCACAGAATCACAAATATTAATCATTACAGTTTCGATGGATTCTGCAGCCTGATGTTTTGCTTTTATCTCCTCTTCCGCGTTTGCTAAATAATCTTTTTCTTTTTGCGGTTTCATTTGGAGAAATTCAGCGAATCGCTCGTAGGTATCGTAACCCATTCTATTTTTATCTATATATGAAAGTCTTTCCACATATGACAAAAGCAATGTCAGTATGTCTAGTCCGTAGTTATTTATGCCTGTATCGAAAGTCTGATCGTGAATTGCTACTAGATTATCGATCGTGTCACACATTTGAGTGTCGCGAATTTCCGGATTATTTTTTACAGTCAAGATATAATCTCTCAAATCTTCATTCATATATTATTTCCTGCTTTCTCTTATATATATTATACTAGATTAGTAGTGCTATTTAAAACTTTAGTTAGCAATATGTTCCGTGCGCTGTATTTAAGGACACATTTGCTATCTTGTAAGTGTTATCATGCGAGTTTTTTACATTTAGTATATATAAATATATGTTATGTGTTATAATTACTCGGTTGAATGGAAAAATTCATGGAGGTTAACTATGGAAAAAATTAGAAATGTTGCGATGATTGCGCACGTAGATCACGGTAAAACCACGCTTGTAGGTCAATTATTGAAGTACTCTGGTACTTTTAGAGACAATCAAGATATTGATATTGACGCTATGGATTCAAATGATATTGAACACGAAAGAGGAATTACAATTCTCTCGAAAACAACCGCTATTAAATATGAAGATTATAAAATTAATATTGTAGACACTCCAGGACACGCTGATTTTGCTGGTGAAGTCGAACGTATCATGAATATGGTCGATGGTGTTGTCTTGCTCGTAGATTCATTTGAAGGCACCATGCCTCAAACTCGTTTCGTTTTAAAGAAAGCTTTTGAATCGCACTTAAAACCTATTGTTGTTATCAACAAAGTTGATAGACCTAACGCAGATATTCAAAACACCTTGGATGAAGTATTAAATCTCTTCATCGAATTAGGTGCTGACGATGAAATGTTAGATTTCCCTGTCGTATACTGCTCCGCTTTAAAGGGAACATCTTCGTACGATCCTGATTTAGGAACACAAAAAGAGGGAATGGACCCCGTATTTGAAACAATTGTTAAACAAATACCCGCTCCCAAAACCGACTACGAAGCTCCTCTTCAATTCCAACCTTCTTTACTCGATTACAACGACTATGTCGGTCGTATCGGTATAGGTCGTATAGAACAAGGTACTGTCAAAGTTGGCCAGCGCTTAGTTTGTTCTCGCTTAGATGGAAAATTAACTCCTTTCACTGTAACTAAAGTTTACGGATTCTTGGGATTAAATCGTATAGAAGTAGAAGAAGGAAAAGCTGGAGACATCGTTGGTGTTGGTGGATTAACCGATATTAATGTCGGTGAAACAATGTGCGAACCCGAACACGTTATCCCCCTTAAACCTTTGAGAATAGATGAACCCACATTAAAGATGAGTTTCTCCGCAAATCACTCTCCCTTCGCAGGAAGAGATGGTAAATTGCTTTCCGGTAAAAAAATCGGTGAACGTTTATATAAAGAGACTCAAAAAGATGTTTCGCTAAAATTTGCAAATAACAACTCTTCCGAGTCATTCGTCGTTACAGGTAGAGGTGAGCTTCACTTATCCGTCCTTATCGAATCAATGAGACGTGAAGGCTTTGAATTATTAGTTTCAAAACCTGAAGTAATCATCAAGGAAATCGACGGAGTAAAATGTGAACCTTACGAAGATTTACAAATCGATATCCCCAACGAATATGTCGGTGCCGTAATGGATATGATCGGTCGTAGATCATCCGAATTGCTCAATATGACTTCAAATAATGGATTGACAAGATTAACATACGTCATCCCTTCGCGTGGATTGCTCAGTTTCAACACAGCCTTCATGACAATGACAGCTGGATACGGCGTTGCGAACCACTCATTCAAAGAATATCGTCCCATGGTTGCAGGAACTATCGGTGAACGTTCATTAGGCGTTCTCGTCACTTCTGAATCAGGTACTTCAACAGCTTATGCAATAAAGTCAGCTGAAAAACGTGGAACCATGTTTATCAAACCTGGCGTAGATTGCTACGAAGGAATGATCGTCGGTGAAAATAAATACAACCAAGATCTCGCAGTTAATGTATGTAAGACAAAATCATTGGGTAACCAACGTTCATCTTCAAAAGATACAACAGTCGTATTAAAAGCTCCTAGACACATGTCCCTTGAAGCTTGCTTGGATTACATAAACACGGACGAACTTGTAGAAATCACCCCTTGCAACATAAGAATGCGCAAGAGTATCTTAGATACAAATCTCCGTAAGAAATACGATTCCAAAATCAAAAAGAATTATTAGAAGATTAATTTATTAATAAAAACCTGTTATTATATTAGTAGCAGGTTTTTTTGTAGGAGAAAGTTATGAGCAAACATATAATTGGCATAGATTTTGGCACATCAAATACTTTGATTTGGATAAACAACTCAGATGCGGTTATTTTTAATGAACCAACCATTTTGGCTTGGGATAAAACAAAAAATAAAGTAGTCGAAGTGGGATATCTTGCACACAAGTTGATTGGTAAATCCCCAAAGAATTTACAACTCATTCACCCCGTTGTAAATGGTGGCGTAGCTGACATAGAAGCTTCAGTCGCTTATTTGGCTCAGGCGTTTACAAATCTAAAAAATCTTAAATACTTAAAAAACAGTTCGATAATTTTCTCTGCTCCCGCAAACTTAACCAAAGTACAGACTGCCGCTATTGAAAAAGTCGGACAGTTGCTCGGAGCAAGGGAGGTCTATATAGAGGATTCCGCTAAGCTTTCCGCTATCGGATCTGGTATTGACGTATTCTCTACCAGAGGAAATATGATTGTCGATATAGGTGGTGCATCCACAAATATCGCAGCTATAGCCTTGGGTCAAATCGTCGGAACACACACAACTAACTACGCTGGCGACTCCGCCAATGAAGCTATAGTTAGATTCATCAGAACATCCCATCATTTAGTCATCGGTGAAAAGACCGCTGAATATATAAAAATGAAAATAGGTACACTTCTTGATACGCCCGACAATAACTTGCTTGAGATTTCCGGCAAAAATGTCGTCACAGGTTTACCCCATTCAATCGTTATATCAACTGAAGAAATTAAAGACGTCATCATAAAAATATATAAAGAAATCAGCAACGTAGTTGTGGATGCTCTTGAAGTTTGTCCCCCTGAAGTGAGTTCTGATATCATTCACACAGGTATTACTCTATCCGGTGGTGGATGCTTGCTAAACGGAACGAGAGAATTCTTCCAAAAGGAATTGAGCGTTCCAATTCACATTTCACCTTACCCTCTTGGAAGCGCCATTCAAGGCATTATATCTTCCGCCAACTCGATAGTTATCTAATACATATACTAAATGCAGTTTATTCGCGATGTTTGAAAGTCCAACAAGGAGAATAAGTTGCATTTTTTGTTTGCTCAAATTGAGGCAATAAAAAACTGGAACAGGATACAATTCCCATTCCAGCACTTTTAAACCTTTGCTAATTATTATTCAGCAGAAGCAATTAATGAAGCGTAGAGATCAAGTCCGCCATAGGATTCATCAAATTCAAGACTCAAATTTCCTTTGGTGTATGTAACACCTTCATCAGCGGTAACAAATCCCACTTCAAGCAACAACGCTCTGTATGTTGCGACTTCGTCGGCATCCAATGAATTGTTGTAAACATCAACAACACCATAGTCTTCGTAAACATCGCAACTCCACGAGCCATTAGGAGAATACATATAGGGAATATTTTCATATTCAGTACCTATTACAGCCTCAGCTCCAGCGAAGAAATCGGGTGTTTCTTCATTGAATGATGTAGGAATTACGTAATCTACCATAGTTGAGAAATCAAGTCCAATAGTAGTAGTTCCTATTTCACTAAATGTTAAAGTCGCTGTTTTGATTTCGAATGTCAAGTTTACAAAATCGACATCGTAATACTCATATTCTATTGTATCAATAGCAGTTTTGTCATCAGTTAAAGAAATAACTATGCTGTCTGCATCAGCGTATTCAATATCTCCGTCAGTGAAACCTAACTCATCTACAAATCCATCAACGCTGGATTTAACAACAAAGTTGTCATCAGCATTTTTTGTCATTACTTTATCGCTTATATCGAGCGAAGCAACAACTTCGGATATATCAGCTTCAGCATTAGGGAATTCTAAGGCATTGATAGAATCATCCACAACTGCGTAGCTCACTAAACCATCTTCTGAATCGTAGTAACCACCAACCGAATCAGAAACTAAGACCGATTCATCTTCTTCACTTGCAACAAATGTTTCATATCTAGTAGCATCAGAAGTTACAGCTAAGGTAGATACTACCGCATCTGACCCTTCGTTGGTTCTTGTTGCTGTATAATTTCCAAGTTTCAAATCCGCTAAAGCAGCTGTTAACTTATCGCCATCCGCAGGTGATTCTGTATATGGAGTTAAAGCATCAACAACTGTTGTGCCAATTTCCGAAGGAACAACTTCGAATTCAGCGTAAGCGTAGTTTGTTCCATAATAATCTAAAGCAGGAGCTGTTGAAATTTCGAATTTTGCAATTGAACCGTCCTCTACAACGGCAATTAATGAATCTACATCGATTGTGTAGCCTGTCAATAGTTCAGCGATAACACCAGCATCTGCACTAGACCCTAAAAATTCATAATTAGTAGCATCGTTACAGGCCCATGATTCACCGAGTTGTCCATTGAGAGCAGAAACACCAAAACCTTGCTCTTCCCATGTTGAATCAGTATCTGTTCCTACAACTTCGTTTTGAGCATTGATGACATAACTGATTGCATTTCCGTTTTCATCTTTGCCATAATTGAGAGAAGTTCTTAATTCATCGTTGAAATATTGAGTATATTCCATCGCATCCGTCGTGGTCTTAATAATAGCTTCAAAAGTACTATCCTCAGAATAATCAGCATCTGCAGCGCCAACTGATAAGTAGTTGGTACCGGTAGTCGTATAAGTAATATTTAATACGTCTAAAGCAGATAATTAATCATCGGACAAATAGTTGCTGTATGTAGGCGCAACATAATTTTCCATGAATGCTTCTTCATCTAATAGCTCAGTGGAGCCAATTAATCCGAGATTGACTTCAGCATATCCAGAATCGCTACTTAATTTAATATCCAAAGAATCATCAGCTTGAACAAATTCTGCTGATGTAAATCCGCTCTCGCCATACGCAGTCGCATATTCTAAAACTCCGACGATGTAAGGATTGGTAGTTGTAACTACCCCATCACTAACTTCAAAATTGCTTTCAGTAAATTGTTCTGCGTAACCAGATTCAACGTCTACAGCATAAGCCATATTATCAATGCTTTCAGCAATAGATGTTACTTGATTAGACTCACTATCTAGAACAGCATCTCCTTTTACAATTACACCATCACTACCTTTTGTGTAATTATATACACCTTTTACACCATTTGAATCAGGCAATGTAATATAACCATCTTCAAAATACGAATAGTAAGCTGCTTCCTTTGTGTAAGCAATTGTCGTATCGTCGGAGTAATCTGTAAATGTGTAATTTGTCCCGCTACCGGCTGCCTTTAAAGCATCGACAACCTCTTTAGCTGTTAAACCACCCTCGTCAACTTCACTTGAAACTTCACTTGAAACTTCACTTGAAACTTCGCTCGAAACTTCGCTCGAAACTTCGCTCGAAACTTCGCTTGAAACTTCAGAAGTTACATCTTTAGAATCACCCTCTACAACGCTGGACGCGATTGAAGAGACTTCCTCTGAACTTGTATCGACAGTCTTATCACATCCTGTCATACCTATAACGCAAAAAGCGATTAAAGGTAAAAGAAATCTTTTTTTCATATTTTTTCTCCCTTCTATGAAATAGTCAATTTTTCTTGTATATACTTTTTATATTATATATGTTTTTGATCAAAAAACAAATTATTAATCGCATATTTGCAAAAAAAAGTCCAA
>Ga0172378_10004743_pt1 | contig 12716 bp, 13 predicted proteins | sample GrowelOW332metaG_FD_119755 | JGI IMG/M metagenome (GOLD analysis project Ga0172378, IMG submission 119755) | Groundwater microbial communities from an aquifer near a municipal landfill in Southern Ontario, Canada - Pumphouse #3_1 metaG | ecosystem: Environmental > Aquatic > Deep subsurface >...
TATAATAAGATTTCTAGCAAACTATTAGAGGTACTAACATTTCCTGCTTTGTAAGACCTGCATGATATGCTTTTTTTAACTTTATTAAGTCATTTTCTGAGTTCTTATAAATAGGAACTTTATTTCCTATTGAAATGGCTACATAATTTCCAACAAAATCATTGATTTTTTTATGCGGTATTCCTGGTCCTAAAAAATTCTTTATATAATCATTTTTTTGTACCAAAATAAAATCATCTTCACTTAAAATTTCAATAAACTTTTCTTTAAAAAAGTCTTCAGTTCCTGGTTTTAACATAAAGTTCATAGCTCTTTCATGAAATGAGGGAGGAAATTCAATAAATTTTTGCAATTCAGGAATTTCATTTATAAAAATAAAATCTTGTATATCTATTTGTCCATGGTCAGCAGTTACAACGAATAAGGTGTCTTCATTTTCATTTGTTGCTTTTTCTAGCTTATTATTTATTTCAGTTACAACCTCGGAGACTTCTTTGCTGATACAACCTGTTTTATGCATAATTGAATCAGGATTATCCCAGTATGCGAATATATGCTTTTTTTCCGGTAATCTACATAAATCTTTTATATTCAAAAATATTTCTTCAACAACCTCAATACCTCTTCCAAATTCCGGAATGATATTATAAGTAGAAATTGGTTTTTTACTTTTTCTTTTTATTCTTTCATTAACATCTTCGTAGCCTAAAATATTATTTGCAATATTTGGTGGATATAAAAATTCTTTTGTGTAAAAATCCTTATTTTTAAACAACTCTATAGAATGTCCGTATTCTTTAAAATAACAATGCCAACCCAACCAACCATGTTCAACTGGACTCAATCCAGAAACTAGTGTAGTATATGCTGAACCAGTTGTGCTTGGAAATATAGAAGTTAAATCCATAATTTTATGTTTTCTTAAAAAACTGTCTTTAGATATGTTGTTATCTAAAGCAAAAGAACTCATTGCATCGAATACTATAAAAACAATATTTTTATATTCTTTTTTATTTAAAATATTGCTTAACTCTGGAATGTCATTATGATAAGGTTTAATTCCATAGTGTTTTAAAAATGAATTTGGTATATTTAGTATGGATCTTCCATAGTTTGGTAAAAGGGTTTCATATTTCATTTTATTTCTTGTTGTTTCGAAAAAAATAATTCATTTCTATTATTTTATTTAAGAATGAATTTAATTCATTATCTATATTGAATGAAGCAAAAGCTGCTATATCTTTTGGAAAACATTTACCTCCATATCCAAAGCATCCATCGGGGCCAGGAACATTTGTATGATTAGGAGAAATATAACCACTAATTAATGTTCCTTCCAGTACCTTATTATAATCAATACCTTTATCTTTACATAATTTATAAATACTATTGAAATAAGTAACTTTTACAGCGCCAAAAACATTATGAGTATATTTTGATATTTCAGCTTCCATATTATTCATATAAAATCTTTTTTTATCTTTGAATATTTCATTTAATAACTCTTCTTCTCCAGTTACAATAACAGCTTGTGATTGAAAATCTTCATAGGCTGTACGTTCTGTTAAGAACTCCGGCATAAAATATATTTTTTTTGAAAACTTTTTGCATAAAGCATCTGTTGTACCAGGAATTAAAGTTGTTCTTATAAAAATTGGAGCCGAAGGTAATCCTGTTATTATATTTTCCAATACTGTTAAATCTTGAGTACCGTCATTTTCTGTTGGTATATGAATTCCGATAAAAAATACATTGCAATTGCTTAAGTCATCATTTATGTTTTTTGGCGGATCAGATATTGCTACTTTGCATTTCGTATTTTTCTCTATCCATTTTTTAAAAGCTATACCTATAACACCATAACCAATAATGCCAATAGTTATATTCTCCTGTTTTAACATAAGATTTTCCGTTTTATTTTTTAAAAAAATTAAAAATGATTGATTTTTTAAAAAATTAATCTAATTTAACTAAAAGAATTTTATGCAGCAAAAAAAATAAAATCAACAAATAAAATTTAAACTAAAATTATGAAAGATAAACAATTACAATGCAATGATAGTCAGCATAAAACTTTTATCATAGCTGAGGTAGCTCAAGCTCACGATGGTAGTTTAGGTACAGCCTATGCTTTTATAAATGCGGTTTCTGAAACTGGGGCTGATGCTATTAAATTTCAAATGCATTTTGCCGATTCTGAAAGTACCATAGACGAACCTTGGAGAATAAAATTTAGCCCTCAAGATGAGACTCGTTATGAATATTGGAAACGAATGGAGTTTTCCGAAAAACAATGGGAAGAGCTATTTAAGCATGCTCGTGCTAAAGGTTTAAAGATTATATGTTCACCTTTCTCTCTAAGAGCTGTAGAATTACTTAAAAAATTTGATATTGATATATGGAAGATTGCATCTGGAGAAGCAACAAATTTACATATGATTAATCAAATAACCGATAGTAAAAGGCCAGTTATTATTTCAACAGGTATGAGTCCTATTGAAGAGACAGACGCATTGGTTAATCTTTTATATTCAAACAATGTTCCTTGCTGCTTAACACAATGTACTTCAAAATATCCTTGCCCGCCTGAATTTTTAGGACTAAATATGATACAGGAATACAAAGAAAGATATAAAGATAAGAATATTTCCGTTGGGTTATCTGATCATTCGGGAAATATTTATTCTGGATTAGCAGCAGTAACACTGGGAGCGGATTTATTGGAGGTTCACGTAACATTTAGTAAAAAAGCTTTTGGTCCTGATGTATCCTCCTCAATAACAATTGAAGAATTAACAAGTCTTTGTCAAGGTGTACGATTTATTGAAAAAGCCATTAATTCCTCAATAAATAAAAATGTAGTTTCCGACGGACTATTTGATTTACGGCAAATTTTTATGAAAAGTATAGTTGCTAATCATAATCTTAAATCTGGAACAATTATAACTAATAATGATATTGATTTTAAGAAACCGGGAACCGGTTTACTATATAATGATCTTAATAAAATATTAGGAAAAAAACTTTTAAAAGATGTACAAAAAAATAATCAAATAAAAATGGATGATATTATTTTATGAAAAAGAAAATTTTTGTTGTTATAACGGCTCGTCCAAGTTATAGTCGTGTAAAATATGCTTTAAAAGCAATAAAAAATCATAAAGATTTAGATTTGACTATTATTGCTTCCGCATCTGCTATGTCTGAAAAATATGGCGCTGTAGTAAATGATATTGAAAATGATGGTTTTTTCGTAAAATATAAATTAAATAATCTATCTGATTCAAATCTAGAAAACAATATGGTAGAAACAACTTCATTTGGGATGAAGCAAATTTCAGAAGTATTCTTAAAAGATCGTCCAGACGCTGTTTTGACAATAGCGGATAGGTATGAAACCATTGCAACAGCTATAGCGGCATCCTATATGAATATTCCTTTAGTACACTTGCAAGGAGGAGAAAATACGGGATCTATAGATAATAAAGTAAGACATGCAATTACTAAATTATCAGATTTACATTTAGCTTGCACTAATAAAGCAAAAAATAATATTATCAGTATGGGTGAAAACCCCAAGGATGTTTATGCGACAGGATGTCCTTCCCTGGATTTGGTAAAAGATATTCTTTCTTCAAAGGTGAAAATTGACCTATCTCTGCTAAATAAAAATTGTAATAAGAAAATTGATAAAATTCCAGAAGAATATATTATTGTTATGCAACATCCAGACACTAATTTTTTTAATCAAAGTAAACAACAAATATGTGAGATTATTGAGGCTATTCTTAAGTTCGATAAAAGTATATTTTGGTTTTATCCGAATATTGATCTTGGGAGTGAAGCAATAAAAAATGAATTATCTCTTATATCTTCGCATCCAAATATTTATATGTTTAGTCATATTCCTTCTATGGAATTTATAAAACTATTAAATTCAACTCTTTGCTTAGTTGGGAATTCCAGTGTTGGAATAAGAGAATGTAGTTTTATGGGAGTTCCAGTTGTAAATATAGGTGATAGACAAAATAACCGCGAACGAGGTAATAATGTTATAGATGTTGACTATAATAATCAGAATATACTCGACGCTATAGAATACCAAATAAAAACTAAAAAATACCCTTCAAATTATTTATATGGGGATGGCGATGCAGGTCGGCATATAGCTGATATTTTAGCTTCACACAATCTAGCGTTAAAAAAGAATTAAAAAGAATGGAAATACTTATTATAAATTATCATTACGTTAATAATAAAGAATTTCGATTAGGCGGTATTTATCCTATAAAACCATCAGTGTTAGAAAAACAGATTCAAAACATTAAAAAGAAATATACTTTTATTTCTGCTTCTGAACTGGAAACTTTGGATATAGATGGCAAATATTGTTTATTGACTTTTGATGACGGTTTGGCTGACCATTATAATTATGTTCTACCTATATTACATAGAGAAAAAATACCTGCAATGTTTTTCGTAAATACACTGCAATATACAAAAAAAAATAACTATATTTTACCCGTTCACAAATGGCATTTATTAAGAGCTTTTATCCCAAAAGAAGAACAGGATTTATCTTTTCAAATTGCTATAAATAATTTAGGTATTAATAAAATTGAAGTTGAAGATAGCAAAGTACGTTCTCAGTATAGATATGATAACATTGAAACTGCACGACAAAAATATATAACCAATTTTTTATTAACTACAGAACAAAATGATTCAATAACAAATTATTTATTTAATAGGTATGCGGATACTATTGATTTTGATAATTTTTATATGTCTTCTCAACAATTAAAAGAACTTGCGGAATATAATTTTTTAGGGTTGCATGGACATTCTCATATACCATTATCATCGATATCAGAGCAAAAACTCAATTTTGAAGTAAAACTCAATAGAGATATTTTAAAGGATATAACAGGGAAAGAATTAAAATATATAAGTTATCCTTATGGCGGAAAAACTTCAATTTCAGATAATGTTATAAACTATTGTAAAAAAAATAAAATAAAATTAGGATTTACAATGTTTAGAAACTTAAATTCACCATTAATGAAAAATAAGTTGCTATTAGGAAGATTTGATGTTACTGATATTTTTAAAGGTGAAAAATTTATAAATGAATAATAAAAATATGAAAATTCTCGGTCTAATTCCCGCTAGAGGCGGTTCAAAAGGAATACCAAAAAAGAATATAAAAATATTAGGTGATAAACCATTAATCGCCTATACTATTGAAGCTGCTCAAAAATCTAAGAAACTAATGGAAATTGTGGTTTCTAGTGACAGTCAAGAAATTGCTGATATAGCTTCGCAATATGGCGCATCTGTTCCTTTTTTAAGACCAGAAGAATTTGCGCAAGATACAACTCCAATGATAGATGTTTTAATTCATACCTTAGAATTTTTTAAAGAAAAAGAAAAACGAGAATTTGATGCAGTGTGTCTTTTACAACCAACTACTCCCTTTAGAAAATCTGAAGATATAGACGGTTGTATAAAATTAATGGAAGAAAATGATGCCGATTCTGTTATTACAACTATAGAAATGCCACATCAGTTTAATCCTTATTGGGTTTATTTTAAAGGACAAGATAAATATCTTCATTTAAGTACGGAAGGGCAAACAACGCCTAGAAGACAAGATCTACCGATTGCATATGCAAGAGCAGGTTCTGTATATTTAACAAAATCAAGTACTATTTTAGAAAAAAGAAGTGTATATGGAAATAAAATATTAAATTACAATATCGATACAGTCGGACATGTAAATATTGACACATTAGATGATTGGGTTTTAGCTGAAAAAATTTTAAAGGAGAAAAATGAATTTAAAAGATAATATTTCAAAAAGAGCTATGAGTGTTGATGGTAGTGGCATAAGAAGAGCTGCCGCAAAAGTTTTTAATATTATTAACCCTATAAATCTTTCAATAGGGCAACCTGATTTTCTAGTAGATAATATTATTAAAAAATCCGCAATAGATTCAATAAACAATAATAAAAATGGATATACACCAACGGCAGGTATTGATGATTTAAAAAATAAAATTATTTCCAATCATAAATATGCTAATACACACAAAGAAAATATTGATATTCTTATAACTTCAGGAGTTACAGCTGGAATATTTTTATCTATAACAACTTGTCTAAACCCTGGTGATGAAATTATTATTCCTGATCCATATTTCTTACAGTATGTAGAGGCTTGTAAAATATTGGAGGTTAATCCTATATTTATGGATACCTATCCTGATTTTTCGATTACTGCTGAAAAAATGGAAAAATTGATAACTCAAAAAACCAAAGCTATAATAATAAATTCTCCAAATAATCCGACAGGAGTTATTATTCCTAATGAAGAACTGCAAAAAATAATATCTCTTGCATATGAAAAAAATATTTTCGTGATATATGACGAAATATACAGCGATTTTATATATACTAACAAATCGCCACATACATTGCCTTTTTTTGAAAATCTTATAATTTTAAATGGTTTTTCTAAAAGTTATGCAATGACTGGATGGCGTATTGGATATGTGGTTGCAGCTCCCTTAATTATAGAAAAAATGACAAGAATGCAAGGTCAGATATATGTCTCTGCTGCTTCTCCAGCACAATATGGAGCAATGGAGGCTTTTAATGCTGATACACAACCTGTTATACAAGAATATAAGGAGCGACATAAATTAGTGCAGGACATACTTTCTGAAAATTTTAATCTTTCCAAAAGTATTGGAAGTTATTATTATTTTGTAGAAGTCCCTAAAAAAATTAATATGACTTCTGAAAAATTTTGTGAATTAGTTGCACAATATAGAGTTATTATTATACCAGGAAATGTATTTAGTCAAAAAGATACACATTTTCGATTAAGTTTCTGTGTTGATAAGACCAAGCTAACCGAAGGATTATTAATACTTAATAATATTGTAAAAGGATATATTTAATTATGAATATCGAAGCTATAAAATTTTTTGAAAAAATGCGTCAAAATGATGATAAAGTTATGAAAATCGTTACATCTGTTCAAGATATTTTGTCTTCTTATTTGAACGGTATACAGCCAACTTTGGTTGGTTCTGTTGCTATGAGTCTTAATATTCCTACTAGCGATATAGATTTTGCCATTAGTCTTGATCTAAAAAATAAAATAAAATTTGTAGAATCTTTAAAGGATCGTTTAGAATTTAGAGGAGAAAGACCTGCTGGTATTGATTCTACTCGATTTTTATTTTGTATGAAGTATCAAGGTTATCACATAGATTTAAATTTAATGGACGAGAATGATTTTAAACTTTTGAAAGCAGGAATGTTGAAAGCAAAATTTATGATGACGATTGAAGAAAAAGCAAATCATACCTTTTTAAAAAACCAATTAAAAGAAAGTGGTCGTCTTGATGAGTTTGAAAACCACAAATTAACAGTGTATAAACGTTTTTGTCCCAATTTATTATGGGTAACTGATCAAGAATTAGTTTTAAAGATTAGCGAAGACTTAAAAGGAAAAGGAACTCCTCTGCCACAATGGCTTGTTGAGAAGCTCAAATCTCAAAGATCGGTTCCAGTCGCTCGTACACATCAGATAATTAAAAAATGATTACAAACAAATATCATCTATTAATTACCGAAACAACTAATTTTTCAAAAGAGGCTGCTGAACTTTTAAATAAACATTTTGATACAAAATATGCCAATATAAACGCCAAACAAATAGCTTTTGAGATTGCTGATTATGAAATTTTATGGGTAAGGTTGGGTAGCTATATAGATAAAAATATTTTAGATAGGGCGGATAAACTAAAAATAATAGTTACAGCTACTACGGGTCTCAATCATATTGATGTAAAGTATGCTGCCAAGAAAGGCATCAAAGTAATATCCTTAAAAGGAGAAAGCAAATTTTTAAGAAGTATAAGAGCTACCGCTGAACTTACAATTGGTTTAATATTATCAATTATGAGAAATATTCCTCAATCAATAGGAGATGTAAAAAACAAAAATTGGAATAGGGAACAGTTTAAAGGTTATGAATTATACCAAAAAAAAGTAGGTATAATAGGTTATGGAAGACTCGGAAAAATAGTTTCTAAATATCTTCACCATATGGGAACATATATTTCAATATACGATCCTCATATAAAAGAGAAGTTGCCAAAATATGCAAAATCCTGTTCATTGTCAGATATTTTTAAATTTTCTGATATAGTTTCAATCCATGCCTCCCATACTCCAGAAACAAAAAAAATGATAAATGATAAGGTTCTTTCAAATATAAAAAAACCTATTTTTTTTGTAAATACTGCTAGAGGGGAAATAGTTGATGAGGAGTCTCTTCTCAAGAACTTAGAATGTGGAAATATTTTAGCAGCAGCTTTAGATGTTTTGAATCAAGAAGAAAATGGTGTTATAAATAATAAATTAATAGATTATTCTAAGACGCACCAGAACCTAATAATAACTCCTCATATTGGTGGATGTTGTTACGAATCAATGAGTAAAACTGAAGTTTTTATGGCGCATAAACTTTTAAAAACTGTTTTAATTATTTAATAATATGTGGGTAAGTAGGTAGGTTATTTACAAAGTCAATTATTAAACCTCTTTCTATCATTTTTTGAACCTTTAAAAGATGAGTTGGAGTAAAATCTGTGCGTTTGTAAAGTTTTCCTTTGGTTAAATCTTGTTTATGGGATATTAAACAATTATTTTCGACATCTATTAAAGATTGTTTTAACATATGAAAGCCTTCAATAATTGTTTTGCATCCTATACTGTGAAAGTTATCATTTTTTTCTATTTTAGGAAAATTTTGATAAATTATATCTCCACCATCTATGCTGCTGCTTATTAAATGTACAGTAGCTCCTACATATTGAATTTCTTCGTTATAAAATGGCCAAAAATTAGTCCCAGAGCCTCTATAGTAGGGCGATAGACCTAGGTGCAGATTAATTATTGGAATATCTAGACTTAAAATATTTTTCTTTAGAATGCTCGAGCCAAAAACAAGAATAGCATCAGCTTTTAAATTTTTTGTCTTTTCAAATACATCGTTAGAATTTATAAAACCTGCTTCGATTGTACTAATTTTATCTGAATACTTGTTGCGGAAAAATCCTACTTCATTATCAAAAAATCTTTGTTCTTCAGTTCTACGAAGAGAATACCAGTTATCAAGTAATTTCTTTTCTTCTGTATTAGAATAAATTTCACCAGGATTAAATGCTTTTTCCTCTGAAAATACATATAAAACTTCAAAATATTTATTAATAAAGGCTGATAGTGCAATATGCCTTAGCTCTGTGCTCGTAAAAATTATAACTTTCATATATTTTTAACATTCTATTAGAATTAAAGGTACGATCATTTCTTCGTGTGTTAGTCCAGCATGGTTTGCAAAGATAGGTTTTACATCTGAGTTTCCAGGAGTTCTAAATTGAAACATTTTGTTACCTGTAGCTACAGCAACAAAATCTCCTACAAAATCATCTATTTTATGATGTTTTTTACCGGGTCCAAGAAATTTGTCAATAAATTCTTGTTTTGATAATAATAAATAATCATTTTTGAAATATTGCTTAAAAAGCTGCTCAAATAAATCTTTTTTGTTAGATTTTAATGTAAACGACATAACTCGTTTTCCTAATGAAGGAGGTCTTTCCATGCACTCTGTTAATTCTTGTATCTCATCAAGAAATATATTTTCGCCTATATCTATTTGTCCGTGGTCCGCTGAAACAATTATTAAAGTATCTTTTAGATTGTTAACAGTGTCAGTTAGTTCTCGATTAATTTGTTGTAAAAGATCGGCTATTTCTTTAGCGTAGCATCCAAATTTATGGAGGCTTGCATCAGGTTCATCCCAATAGGCAAGGATGAATTTTTTTCCATCTTTGTTACACAAGTTTTCAATACGAGAAAACATTTCAGTAGTAGATTTTACTCCATTTGGCCGAAATGCCGGAAAAATTTCATGACAAGCAATTTTTCCATTGGTTGCTTTATTTATTTTTTGATTAATGGTTTCATAACCTATTATGCTATTTACAAAATCAGGTTTAGGAGCTTTTTCTTTTGTATAAAAATCTTTATTATTGTAAAGCTCAAGTTCCATATCACACTCTTTAAAATAACAATTCCAACCTAACCAACCATGTTCCAAAGGGGAAAGACCTGAGTACATACTAGTTGTTGCAACTGGCGTTGTACTTGGAAATACTGAAGTAATGTCTTTTTTTTTATTTTTTTGTAAAAGACAGTCTTTTGATAGATGGTAATTTAATATATCTGTTCCCATAGCATCTAAGATAATAAAAACTACATTTTTATAATTTTTGCAAAGTACTTGCTCAAGTTCTGGAAGTCCTGTATGTTTTGAATCTATACCATAATATTTTAAAATGGAGACAGCTATATTCATTATGCTATTTTCATAATCGGGAAATATATTTTTATTAACCATTTCTGTACTCCTAAAGTTAATTGTATTGTTCTAATATAATTAGAATCTATTTGTAGATAAATAATATTATTTATTTGAATGTCAATATTAAAACTCTTGCAAAACTATCCAAACACTCATTTTTTTACGAGAAACAGTTATCCTTTTTTATTAATAAGGGGCTTGACTAGTTTCCTTCTTCTTTTTCACAACTCTTAATTGATTTACTTAAATAGTTTTTTAATAAACTAAAAACTATTTTTTCAAATTCTTTGTTGTTTCTGTTATTAAATCTATATTCACATTCTTTTAAATACAATATGAACTTATCTTCTTTTTAAAACCATTAAAACTTATTCATTCTATTTTTAGCATAAGCCCAGAAGGATTCTATACCATTTATATGGTTTTTACTTCTAGCAATGTTTGTTCTCTTCGTTCAATGAAAAACTCTACACCATTTTCATGATGAAAGATTCTATAATGATCATACCTATTAAGTATAAGTCCATTATAAGCCTTCCAGCCATCTGTATAGATGGTAGTAAAACCTTCAAGTATTTTATCTTGAATAATAGGCATTATTTCTTCTCTAGTAGCTCTATTAATAATTTCTGAAAAAAACTTTATCATCTCTTTTTAATACTCCAAATACAACAGTCTTTCCAACTACACATCTTCATCTTTTAACTCTGACTCTTTTTGCTCCAAATAACTTTTATCTAATTCAAATACCACCCCTTCTTCTTTTAGATTCTTATTGATTTCATGTTCTTTAAAAATAGCTTCTCTTATTAAATTAAAAATCTATTTACTGTGTTTTCTATTTACACAACCAAAAATAGATATTTGTGTTGCTGTTAAGTCTTCATAAAAACATCTAATCATTTTCTTAATAGTATATGTAGTCAAACGCCGTCTTTTCATAGTTAAAATTATATAATTAATAAAGTTAGCTAGTCAAGCCACTAAAGATTTTTAATCAAACAAAACTTAACCTTTTTCTCTGACTTGCCCAATCCAAATCTGAACAATTATATAGATCAGCAAGAGTAAGACCTAATGGAGCATAACCACATAAAATAGCTTTTTTAATATCTGGAGCTAAAAAGACTAAATTTATTACTCTAGCCACATATGATGTCTCTTTATTTTCTCTTCTAGCTATATGACTTATTTTTGTTATATTAATATTATTATTATGATTACTAACATTAGCATTATTATTCATAAGTTCATCTTTCCAAGACTCAGCTTGAAGTAATGTGAATAGAATAGCATTATCTCTTTTACTTTGAATTGTTGTTCTTTTAGTCTCTGTATTTATAAAAGTTATATCTTTTCCATCTGGTGTGGTTATAAAGGATCTACTGGATCTATGAATAAAATTAACAGGAATGTTTATTTCGTAGTTTTTGTTGTTTGAATTGTTGTTGATATTATTGCTTGTACTATTGTTGTTATTGTTATTTTCATTATCATTTTTATTATTATCGTAATTATTAATTTCATTAATTATTTTTATATCAACTTGACCTGCATCAGCAAGAAGTTTTAATACACCATCATTATTGAATACAATTTTAATATTTATCTTTTAAACAATTATTTCTTTTATAATTGTATTAACAATCTGCATCTGTTCCTTCGGGAATAATTCATTCCAAACTACTTCAATATTGTGTAATTATTTTATGATGGTTGCTTCGTCAAGATTTATTGGTTGGTTATCATCGATATTTTTACTATTAGCATTATTTTCAACTAATTTGCCAATAGCTCTAGAAACAATACTTGGAGATTTTAAAACAGCATATACTTGATTTAATATTATATTTTCAATTTGATTTGCTGGAACATTACAAAGCTGACATTCAGTTGAATGCTTTATAGCTTTATTAGATTTATAGTATCTATAAACAATACCTGTTTTTTGTTTAACTGTATAGATAGGTGTTAAAACAGAATTACAACAATCACACTTCATTAAACCTCTTAGTAGATATGGTGTAGGACTATCTTTCTTTGGAAAATACTTTTTTGTTTTTATGTTATTATTTTTTGTATTATTATTTGCATTGTTTGTATAATTTACATTGTTGTTTATACCGCTATAATCAACAACATTATAAATCTTTTCATTAATATTGTTTCTTATTATTTCATTTACTTCATTAAAGGTATTTTCATCAATAACAGCTTCATGAATACCATCAAAGACTTTATTAATTATTTTATTCTCTATTTTACCAATATA
>Ga0172378_10004746_pt1 | contig 12714 bp, 9 predicted proteins | sample GrowelOW332metaG_FD_119755 | JGI IMG/M metagenome (GOLD analysis project Ga0172378, IMG submission 119755) | Groundwater microbial communities from an aquifer near a municipal landfill in Southern Ontario, Canada - Pumphouse #3_1 metaG | ecosystem: Environmental > Aquatic > Deep subsurface >...
TAGCCTTCTTTTTAGATAGAATATTTAAGAAATTTGGTCTATCAGGAAAATCATTAATTCCCTTCATTGTTGGGTCAGGTTGTTCTGTCCCAGGAATTCTTTCCGCACGGACTCTTGAAGATGACAAAGAAAGAAAAATGACGATTATCCTAACTCCATTTATTCCTTGCTCAGCTAAGTTACCAATCATCGCTTTACTGGCCGGAGCTATCTTCCCTAGCCAAGGTTGGATCGTTTCTTTAAGCCTCTATTTCTTAGCGATTATTGTCATTTTATTGAGCGCTATCGTTATGAAAAAACGGGTCTTTAAGAGTTCTCAAGCTGCTTTTATTAGTGAACTTCCTCGTTACCGTTTCCCTTCATTTAGTTATGTCTGCCGGGAAACCTATGACAAGACAACATCTTTTATTAAGAGAGCAGGTACGGTTATCGTTCTCTTTGGTGTTGTCGTTTGGGTATTATCTCGATTCTCTTGGAACTGGACTTACGTGGGGCCCGAAACCTTCTTAGGAGAAATGCCCGGTTTAGAAAATTCTATGTTGGCTTCTATAGGGAAAGGCATTGCTTACTTGTCGATCCCGATGCTTGGTGGCCAATATTCTTGGGGCGCCGCAGTTAGCGCCATTCAAGGAATTATCGCCAAAGAACAGGTTGTTTCTTCGATGGCAGTCCTCTCAGGATTCACCGGCAGCGACATTATTAGCAACCCACAATCAATCTTCCACTTCTTTGCTTCTAACTCTTGGGGGGCTTACGCCTTTATGGCCTTTAACCTCTTCTCTATTCCTTGCGTGGCCGCAGTTTCTGCCATGAAAAAAGAGCTGGGCAACCGGAAAGCTTTTGCTGGATCTATTGCTTTTGAATTAGTCTTCTCCTTTGTCTTTGCTTCGTTAATAGGGACTGTCGGATGGGCCCTTAATGGTTGGGTGGTGAGCGGAATATGAACGGAATTGATGTCTTGGTTGTAGTCTTAGTGACGGCATTCCTTTTAGTTATCATTGCCTATTCATACATCATCCCTTTCTTAAGAAAGAAGGGAATAATTAAACAAAAGAAGAGGAAGTTGAGTTCCAAAGGAAAAGCATTCGTTGCCGAATATAGAGCGAAAAATAAGAAAATTGACTAAAAATCATAAAGGAAAGCGTTTTCATTTCGATTTTCATTACATTCTATTGATAATAGAGACATGAAGAAATTAATCCTCGTCTGCGGACCTGCCGGTATTGGAAAAAGCACCTACTGCGCTAAATACATTACTGAACATACAGAAGAGAATGCTCATATCGTTGCTGCGGATGAAATCCGTCGTGAGATGTGTGGTTCTTATAAGAAGTTTCCGAAGAACATGGATATGACTCCAATCTATGACAAGATGATAGAAACGGCTACTAATCTTTTTAATAGTAGTGATGACATAACAATTATTGTTGATACGACGATGCTCTATGATGAGCGTCGTCTTTTCTTCCTTGATAATCTCCCAGCTTTCGATGAAACCTTACTTGTCTTACTTAAGGCTCACGACTATTCCATTTGTTTAGAAAGAAATAAACAAAGAATCGAAGAAAAATGGGTTCCTGAAGAAGTGATTAAAAGCATGTCTGCTGCTTACGAAGAACCAGGAAAAGACGTTAAAGAGAAAGTTACTGAATTAGTAACTGTCTATAACGACTAAATATTTCTATTCCTTTTCCGCTGGCGCTTTAAAGATGAAGATTTTTCTTGTGAGGAAATTGTAAACTAAAGTCACACAGGTCTTAATTACAAAGACCCCCATAAAGGCAAAGACCGTAATGGAACTTTGCTTAAAGACATACATAAAGCCTTTGGTAAGATCACCTAAATCAATATTGAAACTAACCTGGCAAATATAGGTTCCAAGTTCTTGGAGACCAATTCCAATTAGTAATCCAAGGAAACTTAAGAATGTAAAGAATACTAGAGCCTTAGGTGACTTCTTTGTTTTCTTCTTATCAACATTTTGGAAAACCCAAAGGAATGAAAGAGAGTAATTAAAGGCAGTAGATACAAGGAAACCTATGGTTACAGCAACAGCCCAATAGACCCAAGTTTTCCAATCGGCATCATTAGGAGAAATCTTTCCTAAAGCCCATAGAATGAATAGTTCGACAACAAAATCAATGATGGTCGCACCCGCTCCCACCACAACAAAACGAACAATCTCTGCAAGTAACCTTTTTTTCTTGGGAGCAGGAGTATCTTCTTTTAATTCTTCAATAAACTCTTCCCCATGAATTAAACTGGCTTCATTAGCGGAAGCGGCAATACTCTCTTCAGAATCTAAGTCAGCCTCGATTGAAATACCTTCATCGTTAGGGAGAACTACAAAACTAGCGTTCGATTCATCTTCCTTCGGAGTTGGAGCCGCCGCAAAAGAAACGATTCTTTCTTGTTCAATTTCTTTTGGAGGAATTGCCGTCTTCTTTTTGGGGCTTCTAGAAACCTTGCTAACAGTAGTCTTCTTTTTAGTTTCAGTAGAAACTTTCGTTTGGGTTGGTTTCTTAACAGCCTTCTCTTTGGACTTAGTTACTACTGCAGTTTTGCTGTCATTCACAGCCTTAACTTTGTTTACGGACTTAGGAGCGGCTTTGCTCTTTGAAGAAACGGCCTTCTTTTTCTTGATCTTGGTCGTTGTATTCGCGATTTTTCCCTGTTCTTCAGGAGGATTACTCAAGGTCTTAACAGCCTTAACCTTTTTTACTACATGTGACGCTTTCATTTTTCTTGTTTTGATTCTACCAAAAAAGGAGGATGTTTTCACTTATAGGATTTTCTGGGCTTTTCCCCCACTTAAACTTTGATGGAGTCAACCTCAAAGAGATAATCAGAAGCATCAGCATCACTAGGCATTCGTAAATCACCACGAGGAGAAATAGCGACACTTCCGACCTTGGCTCCATCAGGCAAAGTAGAACGCTTAAACTGGTTAGAAAAGAAACGACGGAAAAATTCTCTTAACCATTTCTTAATAGTAACGTCATCATAAACACCAAGATAAGCTTGCTTAGCGATAACAAAGATCTTTCTAGGCTGATATCCAAAACGAAGATAGTGATAGATAAAGAAGTCATGAAGTTCGTAAGGACCTATCTTATCTTCAGTCTTTTGGGCGATTTTTCCATCTTTACCCACAGGTAAAAGTTCTGGAGATATCGGGGTGTCAATAATGTCTAAAAGAGATTTACTGACTTGAGGCTGAAGGATGGCATAACCCTTACAAAGATACCGAACCAAAGTCTTAGGAATGGAAGCATTAACACCATAGTTCGACATATGGTCACCATTAAAGGTGGTCCAACCAAGACATAATTCACTCAAGTCTCCCGTTCCGACCATAATTCCCCCAATATCATTAGCGAAGTCTAGAAGAACCATCGTTCTCATTCGGGCTTGAGCATTTTCAAAAGTTACATTGTGGTCGTCTTTTGAATGATTAATATCTTTAAAATGAGAAAGAAGAGAATCTCCAATCTTTATTTCTTGGAAACTAACTCCTAAAGCATCACTTAATTCTTTTGCATTATCATGCGTTCTTTGGCTGGTTCCAAAAGCTGGAAGAGTAATCGAATAAATATTCTTAAGGGGGTAGCCCAAATTCTTAAATGCTTCGACCGCCACAAGCAAAGCCAAAGTGGAATCTAATCCACCAGAGATTCCTACAACAACTTTTTGGCAATGAATAGCTCTTAATCTTCCCTCTAATCCTTTTGCCTGCATCTTAATTATCAAAGAGACTCGACTAGTATCGACTTCATCTCCTTCAGGAATAAAAGGGTTCTTAGCGTAATGTCTTAAGATGTTGACAGGCTCTTCCAATGGTAGAAGGAAATGAGAGGAGGATAAGTCACCAGAGTTAGTAAAAGTTGTCATCTTTCTTCTTTCTGAAACTAACTTCTCCAGATCAATATCAGCCGTAACAGATTTGCCATCAAAGAGATCATTCTCTTGAAGTATTTTCCCGTTTTCCGCTATCAAATTATGTCCTGCAAAAACTAAATCAGTCGTGCTTTCTCCCTGACCAGCATCAGCGTATACATAAGCAGAAATGAGCCGAGAAGATGCAGAACTAACAAGCTGCCTTCTATACTCTTTTTTGCCAACTATTTCGTTAGAAGCCGAAAGGTTAATTAAGACGGTTGCACCGCCTAAGGCAAGCGTGGTTGAAGGAGGGTTAGGCACCCATAAATCTTCGCAAATCTCAATTCCAATTTTTAAATCTGGGTAGTTATCATCGACGAAAATGAGCCCATTTCCAAAGGGAGCTTCTCCGATTCCAAAATCTAAAAGGATAGTTTCCTTATCCCAAGAATCAAAGTATCTTTTCTCGTAGAATTCCGAATAATTTGGAATGTTCATTTTAGGAACAGCACCGAGGTATTTTCCGTTATGAAAAGCAAAGGCACAATTATAAAGAGAGTTAGAAATCTGTAATGGTCCGCCAACTACAAAGAGGACATGAGGATAAAGAATAGAAATCTCTTTTAGGTGCTTTAACCCAACTAATGTTGCTTGAAAAATATTATCATTTAAGAAGAGGTCGCCACATGTATATCCAGTAAGAGAGAGTTCAGGAAATGCTAGAAGATGGACCTTATCTTTTTCCGCTTCCTTTAAGCACTTTTCGATTTCCTTAACATTCTTACTTACAGCGCCAATAGACACAAAAGGACTACAAGCCCTCACTCTTACAAACCCTAAGCAAGAGGATCTTGTTGCAGCGCTCTTTCCAAAACATATAGTGTTTTCTTTTCTATGATTGCTCGGACCTGTAAGCCCATTTGATAACTTTTCATATTCATCATTAGAGAGAAGCACTAAGTCTTCCACTCCATTTTTTGTTATGAATAAAGGTCCTCCAAAAGACTTCATTTCCTTAGAGAGCGCTACCGTATCTCGAAGAGCGGTGATTGGTTTAATTCTTGCCATGTCATAATAATAGCACTTTTATGTCTCCTTTCTATAATATAGATAAAGGTACTATAATCATGCCCATGAACAAACGCGGATTAGCTATTTTAAATGCTTACTCTAAGAGTAAGAGTTTCATTGCCTTCTATGAGCGAATGAAAGAAGAACTTTCACTCTTAGGCATAGAACTAGATAAAGCTGACACTTCCTCTATTTATTCATACATTTCCTCATCAGGAGAAGTTCTTGGTGCTTCTTTAAACTACGACTTCATTCTCTTTTTAGATAAAGATCTTTATATTTCCAGAATGTTAGAAGAGAGAGGATTCCGTCTCTTTAACACGGCTAGAGCTATCGAAAACTGTGATGATAAGATGCTCACTCACCTTTTATTAAGCAACCATGGCATCGAAATGCCAAAAACTGTTTCTGCTCCCCTTTGTTATAGTGATGATCAAAACCCCGACTTTTTAAGCAATCTAGAATGGGAATTGGCCTACCCTTTCATCGCTAAAGGCAACTATGGTTCTTTAGGAAAAGAAGTTACTTTAGTTCATAACCGTGAAGAACTTGAAGAAGCCGAAAAGAGATTTCATCAAGTCGCTCATATCTATCAAAAGTTTATTTCCTCAAGCTTTGGTTTCGACTACCGCTTAATCATTATCAACCATCATTTTGTAGCCGGAATGAAACGTCAAAATACTAGCGGTGACTTTAGAAGCAATATCGCCCTCGGAGGAATCGGAGTTAAAACTAAGTTGCCAAAAGACTACATTGAAATAGCGGAAAAAGCCTCAGTTATCCTAGGTTTAGATTATTGCGGAGTTGATTTGCTTCAAGGCGATAGAAGAGAACCTGTTCTTTGTGAAGTTAATTCCAACGCTTTCTTAACCGGCATTGAAAAAACCACCGGCATCAACGTCGCTAGAGCCTACAGCGAGCACATCGCAAAAACTATTTACGATATTTAGAAATATATAGCTTATAGGCTTTTTGAAAAGCCGCTCTTTCAGAGTCATGAGAAATACATTTCAAGACATCACTAGGATCTAACCAATAAGCGTCTTGAATCTCGCTCTTTTGTAATGACAATCTTGGGGAGTCAGTAGAGGCTAGAAAAAATCTAACTCTTTTAGCTACTCCAGGTTTAGGTGAATAAACTGTATCCACAAACTCATCTCCAAAGAAAGAAATGTCGAGACCCACTTCTTCTTTAATCTCACGAATAGCCGTCCCTTTGAGACTTCCGTCTTTATCTTCAATATGTCCTTTAGGCAAGGAATAATGCCCTTGGTTCATATGCTCAAGTAAGATCTTTTCTTTATTGAAAACAAGGGCTCCACAACTCATTTCTTGCTTGCCTAAAACATTCTTAAGAAGAGTAATTGTTTCGTCGTCTAAGCCAAGAATTTCAAAGTAGTGATCAATGCTTCCAAATAAGGCATTAAACTTTTCCATAACCTCCACTAAGAAGAATTGGTTAGGAGTAAGAAGAGCCTTAGGAAAGTCAGGCATACTCTTAAAAGTTTCTTTAGTCATTCTTGTTAAGTAAGGAAAGGAAAGCATATAGTCTCCATTCACATCATGGAAAGGAACTCCATTAGCAAGCAACAGAATAGCGATGAAAGCACCAGTTCTATCTTTTCCTGCCGTACAATGGAGAACCATTGGTTTTTCACAAGTGGCAATGTTTAAGAAGACCTCTCGAGCAGCCTTAAAGTCTGAAAGATTCTCAACATAACTATTGACCATATCTTCATGATCTTGAGGAATCCTCCCGTTAACAGAGATCTCTACACTAGTAAAAGATGGATCATTCTTCGTAACGTCGGGTTGTCTAAGCCTTTCTTTTTCTTCGCGTAAATCAAGGACAGTCTTAATCCCTAAAGCTTTAATAGTCTGAATATCTTTAGAGGATGCATCCCCAAGATATCCTGAACGATAGATAACATTAAAAGAAGTCTCCCCATAGCTAGAGGCATAACCACCCAAGTCTCTAAAGTTTTCAATCTTCTCAAAAGGTATTCTTCTTAACGGCATAAGTTCCTCCAAAAACATGAGGAACCGATGTTCCTGACGTCTCTTTATTATTAATAAGATAAATAACTATTCTTGTTTAGCGTCTAAAGCTGCGGCTCGAGCATTTTGTTTAGCGAGTTCATCTCTAATTTGAATAAGAAGTTCGGTCTCTGATAAAACTGGTTTACCAACTGCAGGAGGTACTGGTCTTTCCTCTGGGAACTTCTTGTAGTATTCCTCTAATTGAAGAGCTTTAATCGCATCATTCTTCTTCCTGAAGTAGTGAGCAACCTTAACTATTGTGAATAAAGTTAAGGCAATTATTAAGAAAGTAATGATAGCGTTAAGGAAAGTTCCCCAATCAATTAAGGCTGTTCCGTTATAGTAGTAAACAGTGCCATGTAGGGTATATTTCTGCATCAATGTCGTCATAGCCCCTTGAACAACGACGTCATTATTTGAGTCTAAACCTTGGCTTTCTGCATAGATTTTCGCTAAAGCAGTGAGATCTGTAGAATTGAAATATTGTCCGATTCCTTGTTTAGGAAGAAGTCCGGCTTGCCCAGGATTAGAGGCAGGAAGCGGAGTAACTAAGCCTTTAAGCCCTCCGGGTACTTGCCAGGTGCAAATCGAAAGAAGGATGTTAGTCATAGCCGTTACGATTGTTCCAAAAGCACCGCCTATGACAACACCAACTGCCATATCAAGGACAGATCCTTTAGAAATAAACTTCTTAAAATCTTGCCATACGCCAAAAGTTGTTTTATGAAGTTTTCTTGTCGTATCAACTAAAAGTTCTGTCGTATTCGTCGTCTCAGTTTTTTTCTTTTTCATATATTTCGCTCGCTTTAAGACAATTTTAGCCTACAAGCCATAATTCACAACCTAAAAGGAAACGTTTTCCCCCTAAATTGATGGATTGGAAAAGAATTCTCTAGTTTCAACAGGCATAGAGGCTATAAAAACAACAGACCGCCTTCTCCTTTTTCTAAGAACTAACTTTTGAGGAAAATAGAACTAAACCAAACTATAAAATTTCTTAACTTGCATTGGTGAGTTAGAGGTCTATTTCTTCTTTCCTAGACACTGTCAAAAAAGAGCCTCTCGGGGTTTGACATTATGACCCTAAAGAACTTCATTAGTAAAACTGGCTCTTTTTAGAATATTTTTTGTTGTTTATGGTCTTACTTTTTTACTCAACTTTTTACTCTAAAATTTCTATGAGCATTTGAGTTTGAAATTTTTAAAACTATACGTATTATAGGTTCGCAGGGAAAACCTAAAGCATCCTTCATACGAAAATTCCGTTTGCCGAATGTTTTCGAAAGCCCTTGTGAAAGTTGGAAAAAAGTTAATAGCTTTGGAGGCACCACCATGATCAAAGTAAGAAAAAGAGACGATACTATCGTAAGTTTCGACCTTGGAAAGATTACGACAGCTTTAAATAAAGCCTTTGTCGCTGAGCACAAAGAGGTCACTGAGGACATCGTTGAGCTTTTAGCTCTTCGGGTAACTGCTCATTTTAACAATAAGATAAAGGATGACGTCGTATCAGTTGAAGACATCCAAGATAGCGTCGAAATTATCTTAATTGAAGCGGGCTATAGTGATGTTGCGCGATCCTATATGGATTATAGAAAAAAGCATCAGGCTTTAAGAGATCTGAAAGCCACTCAACTTGACTATAAATCAGTTGTCGATAATTACTTAAAAATCAATGACTGGCGAGTCAAAGAGAATAGTACAGTTACCTATTCGGTTGGAGGACTTATTCTTTCTAACTCTGGCGCTGTCACTGCTAACTATTGGCTTAGCGAAATCTATGACAAAGAAATTGCGGATGCTCATCGCAATGCCGAAATGCATATTCATGACCTTTCCATGCTTACAGGTTACTGTGCTGGTTGGTCTTTAAAACAATTAATTAATGATGGTTTAGGCGGCGTCGCTGGAAAAATAACTTCCGCACCAGCAAAACACTTAATGACCCTCTGCAACCAGATGGTTAATTTCCTTGGAATCATGCAAAACGAATGGGCGGGAGCTCAAGCTTTTTCTAGCTTTGATACTTACCTCGCTCCATTTGTAAAAGCCGATAACCTTACTTATAGAGAAGTCAAACAAGCTATCCAAAGCTTTATCTATGGAGTCAATACTCCTTCAAGATGGGGAACTCAGGCACCATTTACTAACATTACGTTAGATTGGACTGTTCCTAATGATATGGCCAACCTCAACTGCAAAGTTGGTGGGGTGGAGATGCCTTTCAAATACAAGGATCTCGAAAAAGAAATGGCAATGGTCAACAAAGCCTTCATTGAAGTAATGATTGAAGGTGATGCTAATGGCCGTGGTTTCCAATATCCAATTCCTACTTATTCAATCACCAAAGACTTTGACTGGAGCGAAAACGAAAACAATCGCCTTCTCTTCACCATGACTGCTAAGTACGGCACCCCGTATTTCAGCAACTACATTAATAGTGATATGGAGCCAAGTGATGTTCGTTCAATGTGCTGCCGTCTCCGTCTCGACTTAAGAGAATTAAGAAAGAAGTCAGGTGGTTTCTTTGGCTCTGGAGAATCGACAGGTTCTATCGGCGTTGTTACTTTAAACATGCCACGAATTGCCTATCTTGCTACTGATAAGTCAGACTTCTATAAGAAGCTTGACCACTTAATGGACGTGGCTGCTCGCAGCTTAAATATTAAGAGAAAGACTATTTCTTCTTTCTTAGAAGCTGGTCTTTATCCATACACCAAACATTATCTTGGCAGTTTCAAGAACCACTTCAGTACGATTGGACTCGTTGGAATGAACGAAGCTTGCTTAAATGCTCGTTGGATTAAGAAAGACTTAACTGATGATGCCGCTCAAGCCTTTACCACTGAAGTTCTCAACCATATGAGAACACGCTTAAGTGACTACCAAGAACAATACGGAGACCTCTATAACCTTGAGGCTACTCCAGCTGAATCGACCTCTTATCGTTTAGCCAAACACGATAGAGAAAAATTCCCTGATATCATCACAGCCGGTAAAGAAGGCGAGACTCCTTATTACACCAATAGTTCACACCTTCCAGTTGGTTACACTAACGATATTTTCTCCGCTCTTGATATCGAAGATCGTTTCCAGACTTTATACACCTCAGGAACTGTTTTCCACGCCTTCTTAGGACAAAAACTTCCAAACTGGGAATCATGTATGAATCTCGTAAGAAAGATTGCTACTAACTACAAGCTTCCTTACTACACCATGAGTCCTACTTATAGTGTTTGCTCTAATCATGGCTACATTACTGGAGAAGTTTATAAGTGCCCAACTTGTGGAAAAGAAACTGAAGTGTATTCCCGTATCACTGGTTATTATCGTCCGGTTAAGAACTGGAATGATGGCAAGAGACAAGAGTTTGCCGATCGCCAAGTCTATGACGTCAATGACAAGGTTAACCCTATTCATTTAGGAGGAACTTGTTCATGCGGTTCCGATGCTAAGGAAGACCTACCTACTATTTCTGAACCTTTACTCTTTACAAGCCCAACTTGCCCAAACTGCAAGATGGCAAAAATGATGCTCGATAAAGAAGGAATTCATTACAACAACGTTGATGCTTTAGCCAACCAAGACCTAGCAAAGACATACCATATTCTCAAGGCTCCAACTCTCTTAGTTCCTAACGGACACGGTTTTGACGTCTATGAGAACGCCTCCCTTATTAAGGGCTATATTGAGAAGTCGAAAGGTAATGCAGCCTAAGAATATTATCATTATAGGAGGCGGCCCAGCCGCCTTAAGCGCTGCTATCTATGTTAAGAGAAGTGGGCAAGACGTTTTGATGCTGGAAAAAGAAGCTTTTGGAGGTCAAATTGCTGACTCTCCAAAAGTTGAAAATTACCCAGGTTATTCAAGCATTTCTGGGCTTGAACTCTCGAACCTTATGTTCGAACAAGCCACGACTTTAGGGGCTGACTTTGACATGGATGAAGTCCTAAAAATCGAGAAAAGAGAACATGAATTTGCGGTGAAATGCAAATATTCCGAGTACAGCGCTAAAGCTGTTATCATCGCTTCCGGTGTTAAACATAGACACATAAATATCAAAGGTGAAAATGAGTTATTAGGGAAGGGCGTTTCCTATTGCGCTGTTTGCGATGGAGCCTTTCAAAGTGGTAAAGATGTTGTTGTTATAGGAGACGCCAACTCCGCCCTTCAATATGCTTTGTCTCTCTCTTCCTTATGCCGTTCAGTAACCATTGCTACTCTCTTCGATAAGTTCTTCGCTGACGCTTCCCTGGTCGAAGCTCTAAATAAAGCCAATAACATTACAGTCTTCCATAACCTCCAAGCTACTTCCTTTAACGGAGAAGAAAGTCTCACTTCGGTTTCTTTTCTCAATAGGGAAAATGGAGAAAGTGTTGAGATCAACGCTAGCGGAGCCTTTGTCGCCATTGGGCAAGTTCCCGATAATGAAAGGTTTGCTAATCTTCTTCAATTAGAAAAAGGTTACATCGAGGTCGATTCAAGTATGTCCACTTCTACTCCTGGCCTATTTGCCGCTGGAGATTGCACAAACAAAAAAATAAGGCAGTTAACTACTGCCTGTTCGGATGGCGCTATCGCTGCTCTTTCAGCCGTAAGCTACATTAATACTCTAAAAGAATAATCAATCGTATCCCCGAAGTTCAGCCTTAATACCAGCCGCTTCTAATAAGCTCTTGAAACCAAGAGCTTTTTCTTTACTTACTGGATGAAAACCTCGTTGAATACAATGTTCATTGTCGATGTATCTTTGAATAAAGAAACGTTGACACCCTGAAACAAGTTGCCCTATATCAACAAAGTCAGAATCTTCATGGAATTCATCAATTACCGTCGTCCGGAACTCGAACTTAAGGTTACCATTAATTAAGAACGAAATAGTCTCCTCCACCGCTTTGGAATCAAAGGAAGAAAGACCAATCGTCATTGAATACTTCTTTAAAGAATTCTTAATATCCATGGCGACATAATCAATCAGTCCTTTCTCTACTAATGACTTAACTAAAGCTGGATTTGTTCCATTAGTATCCAACTTAATTTTGTAGCCAAGCGCCTTGATAGATAAGCACTTAACATCAAGATCATCCATTAAGGTTGGTTCTCCCCCAGTAATAGTTACAGCATCGAGGACATTATGTCTCTTAGTTAAATAATCTAGAATCTTAGAAAAAGGAATCTTGTCCATTAATTGAGGAGTTAAGACTAAAGAAGAATTATGACAAAATGGGCAACGGAAATTGCATCCCGCAGTAAAAAGAGTGCAAGAAATATTATCGTCGTAATCCACCAAAGAAAGTTTTTCTAATCCCGAAAAATCCATATTGAGATTATAGCCCCTTTCTTCCCTGACTTTTATGAAAAGAGACACGAATAGTTAGTTATTATCTACGGCCAAAAATGAATTTCAAAGCTGCTACTATTGCTAACGTTAAAAGAAAAAGATTGGTAAAAGCTGTTAAGAAAAGAGAAAACATAAAACCTGACAACCTGCCAAAGCCTTTCATATTGAACATTTAAAGTTTGATGGATTGGAATATTTGTTTCCTCTAAGGGGATTAAAAAACCTCTTATCCTTGGGGTCGGTAAGAGGTTCATTTTTGAAGGGAATTAAGCTAATTGGTGGAGCCAACGGGGATCGAACCCGCGACCTCCTCGTTGCGAACGAGGCGCTCTCCCAGCTGAGCTATGGCCCCACGGCTTCGCTATTATAGAAAGAGACGGGAA
>Ga0172378_10004747_pt1 | contig 12714 bp, 10 predicted proteins | sample GrowelOW332metaG_FD_119755 | JGI IMG/M metagenome (GOLD analysis project Ga0172378, IMG submission 119755) | Groundwater microbial communities from an aquifer near a municipal landfill in Southern Ontario, Canada - Pumphouse #3_1 metaG | ecosystem: Environmental > Aquatic > Deep subsurface >...
CCATGCACGTGTAGCAGTCCTTAACAGATTTACGGAATTAGGTCGACCACTTACCCAAGTTACGCCTTAAATTTGGCTCAATTAGGGGCGCTTTGCATTTCAAATCTTTGTGCAACAAAGCCAGCTAGATACCAAAGCAAAAGAACTGTTGGGATATTTCTTTGATGCTTTAAATTAGACCTCTTGCGAAAGTATCGTTTTACCTAATTTTTGAATTGGCTAAAACCTTCTAAAATGTAGCTTTGGGCTGTTTAAATTTTGACTAACGCAAGAAGTGAAGTAAATATAACCTTAGAAAAAATATATGAATTAGCTAAAGCTTTAGATATATCAGTAAAAGATTTACTACAAGATGATGTATGATTCAGTAATATTTACTCCTCTTTACAAAGGATACACTTTAGACTGATTTAATTAGAGATAGCTTTATAAATAAGCGTTCGAACTAAGTCTGATGGATAGGAACTTTAAAAAATATTTTCCCCTTTTTTGATTACAATTATCTAACGAGATCAAAGAGATGTACGTAAAGAAGCTTCAGGTTGAAGATGGATTTTTAAATAATTTAAATGTTGATTTTGAAAAGGGGCTAAATGCCATAATTGGTGCTAGAGGCACAGGTAAAACTTCAATTATTGAACTTATCCGTTACTGTTTAGGAATCGATTCTACTTCTAAAGAATTAACTAAAAAAATTATTGAACATGTAGGCTCTATTTTAGCTGAAGGCTCTGTTGTATTAACTATAGCAGATGAAAAATCCTCTGAGGAATTAAACATTAATAAAACATTCAAATATGAATTAGAGAATGAATATAATTTTAAAGATCATGCAATAATTTTCTCACAAACTGAAATTGAAAATATCGGAATGGAATCTACAGGTCGATTAAGTTTAATCGATGGTTTTATTCCAAATAAGACAAAATATATTGAGAAAGAAAATGAGATAAAAAATAAATTTAAAATTCTTTATAGAAAAATCAAAGAAATTGAAACTATAGTTGATGATCTATATCAAAAAGTTAAAAGTAAAGATGAAATAGACAAGAATATTACAGATCTGAAAGAAAAAATTAACTCTTCAATGGTTATGACGGATGAGTTGAGATCAAAAACAGTACAGTTGGATTTTTTAAATAGTAAGCTTTCTGAGTATAAAGTTAATTATGAGAAAGTAACCCAAAATAAGAATAAAATTTATGAATGGTATGATTTAATTAATAAGGCTGCAAATTTTGAATTGCATAATTTAGATTTGTCTCCTGAAAATTATAAAAATAATTTAAACCTTAAAATCATAGTTGAGAATGAATTGAAAAATGCTCTAGAGCATTCTGCAGACTTATGGCGAAATTTTGATAATGAAGGAAAAGATTTAGAAGCGGCAATTAAATCACAAGAAGATTTTAATAGAAACTTAAGAATGCAAATTAATAATATAGAATCTGGTTTAGGTAACCAAATGCTGAAAATGCAACATTTAAGTGGACAAAAAGCAAATATAGAAGCTAATGAAGAACATTTAAATTTACAAAAAGAATTACTAGAGCAACTCAAAATACAAAAAAAAGAGCTATTAGATGAATTAGAAGTTAATAGAAATAACTTGTATTTGGAAAGGAAAAATGTTGTTAAATACTTGAATAATGAGTTAGAACCATCAATACATATAGATATTAAAAGAAATAAAGCTTCTAATTTATTTTCTACAATGTTAGCTGATTTATTAAAAGGAAGTAATTTAAAATATAATGAATCAATTCCTCAAATATATACGACTCTGACACCAAGAGTATTTGTGGATTGTGTTGAAGAAAATAATGTTAATTTAGTCTCAACTATTGCTGACTTATCAATAGAAAGGGTTCTTAGGATTTTTGGATATCTAAAAGAGCGAGATTTAAGTGATTTATATACACTTATGTTAGAAGATGATATTGATATGTGTTTATTAGATGGCTCTACTTACAAAAATATATCATTTCTTTCTACTGGACAAAGATGTACTGTAATTTTGCCAATAATATTATCTCATTTAAATAAAGTAATAATTGTTGATCAACCGGAAGATCATATTGACAATGCATTTATAACAAGTACTTTAATTAAGTCTTTGAAAAATAATAATAATAATCAAATTATTTTTAGTACTCACAATCCTAATATTCCTGTTCTTGGAGAAGCCATTAATATAATTCATTTAGAATCAGATGGTGTGAATGGGTATGTGAAAGCCTCTGGTAGTTTATATGATGAGGAAATTATTGATTCTATTTCTACAGTCATGGAAGGTGGTAAAGCTGCATTCGCAAAAAGAGCAGAGTTTTATAGAGTAGAATCATGAATAAGCAGGAATTATTTGAAATTATAGAAAAAGGACTATCTAGTGAAAAATTAGTAGCCATAGCTAATCTTCGTGATTTAGTTAATTATGATGATTTAGATAATTTAAGGAGAATTTCAGAAAATGAAGATGATATGTTTGTAAAAAATGCCATTAAAAAAATTATTAATAAAATTAACTCTCCTCAACAAAATGAAAATGAAGTTATAAATACTGAATTAAATGCTTTTGATTTCAATAAAAAGGTTAAAGCTGAAGCGATTGAATGGGTTTCAGGAACAATCATTCATGAGTTAAGTAAATATGTAGCTCAAATTCAATTAGAAGCCCAAGCTGAAGTTGAAGATTATCATAATTCGAACGTCAAAAATAAAATTGATAAATTTATTGAGGTTTTTGATGCTATCAGCGATCTCAAAAAAGCTAATAATCTTAATAATTTTATTAATTTCGATCTTCATGATTATATTTTAGATTTTATAGAGCAAGAATATTTCGAATATTCAGATTATATAGCTTTAATAGGAGTTAAGCCTTTCAATATTAACTCTTCTAAGGGATTAATATCATTAGTTTTTAAAAATGGTCTAAAAAACGCAATTGAAGCTGTGTCTATTAAAAATATTGAAGATAGACGTATTTCTATTATATTAGGTAATAAGAGTTCAGAATATTGGATTAGTATTATTGATAATGGGCCTGGCCTTTCAGAAAATTCAAAAAACAAACTATTTAATATTGGTATATCCACTAAAGAAAGCCATATTGGTTTTGGATTGGCTATTGCAGAGCAAGCTATTCAAACTTTAAATGGTCAAATAGAGTTAAATAATTCAGATAAAGGTGGGGCTGAGTTTAAAATGTGTTGGAGAAGTATTTAATGGATATTTTAATTATTGAAGATGAACAATATATTCACAATGCTATATCAGATAAGTTGGGTGGCTTAACTAATATAACTCATTCATATGATTTGGAAAATTCATTAAATTATATTGTAGATGGAAATTATGATTTAATAATTTTGGATTTAGCAATACCTTCTAAAAATGGCCTGATGGATCATGATCCTCAATATGGATTACAATGTTTTTATAAGATTAAAGAAAATGCTTTTGGTACACCCGTTATTATTTTGACTGGCTCCACTGCGGAAGATTTTATAGATCAATTGCTTATCAGTCAGGATACAGTGAATTTATGGGGTGAAGAATTAAGTTTAATTAGGTTTAGTAAAAAATATCATATATTAGAGGGGTTAGAACTTATAGATTCCTATAAGAAAAAATGGCTTAATTTAAATGATATTGAAATTGATAATATAGATTTTGATCTTAGTTGGTGTAATAAACGTCTATTTAAAATATTTGTACTAAAAAAAGGTGGTGTAAGGTGTACTGTTCAAGTTGTAGGCGGTGGTTTATCTGCAGCTGAAGTATATAAAATGGTTGTGTATAACTCTCAAGGTAATATTATTTTTAATATTATATGTAAAATTGCGAATTCTGAAATAATAGATCAAGAAACTGATAATTATAATAACTATATTTGCAGGCTTCCTAATAATGCAAGTGCTAGATTAATTGATACAATTAAAGTGGGTGCAAAAAATAAAGTCGGAGTATTTTATAGCCTGGCACAAGGATTTAATGATCACTTTTTTTCTGAAAGAATATTATCTAATTCAACAAATGTCTTTAATACTTTAAAAGATTTTTATGAAGATTGGGAAGTCTGTGAGAAAAGAGTAAAGATAGGAGAAATAAGAAAATTAGTTTTATCTGATGAAAATTTAGAAAAAATTATAGAAAAGTATAATTTAAATTGGGTACCCAGTTTTGAAGAAACCAATGTTCAAGTTAATTGGGGATGTTGTCATGGTGATCTGCATGGATTAAATATTTTAGTAAAAGATGATACTGTAATTTTGATTGACTATGGAGATGTAAAAGAAGCTCCTGCATGTTTAGATCCAATTACATTAGAGTTATCACTATTATTTCATCCTAAAGGACCACTTTTAGTTGGAAATAAGATTTCAGAGCCTATGGTTGATTCATTTTTAAGTGATAGTCTTCAAATAGATGATGACTATTGTCTTGATTATATTAATGAATGTCGAAAGTGGACTTCAGATAAAAGTATTGGTAGAAAAGAAATTTTAAGTGTGCGTTATGCATATTTAATTAGGCAATTAAAATACGATACAAATCCTGAGGTAGCTTCAAAATTACTTTATAAGGTCTATAAACACTTTATGGAGTTATAAGCTACAAATTATAATTAATATTTTAAGTTTAGCTATAAACTGCTGATATTTATTATATTAAATTTTTGTTTATGTCCATTTTGGCATAATCTAAAAATATAATTTTTTTAAATTAATAAAATTATTATTTAGATATATTGAGTTGCAAAAAAGTTTACAGACATTAGAAATAATTCTGTAAACTTTTTTTATTTTGATAGTGAGGCTCCAAACATTGTTCAAAGCCTCATCCTGATAGAGAATAATTTAAGAATTTACGCTTTAATTAAGGGTAGCTCCTCAGGTGGGCGTTTTGTTTCTTTAGCGCATTTGGTTCGAATGTTTTTAAATCTATTCTCCCCACTTTCTAGTCTTTTTATGTTTCTAAATTCAGTAGCTGCCCGTAGAGCTGCATCTTCAAAAGAACATGTTTGTGAGTCACGTATCTCTTGAGTCATTTCTGATAAAACAGCTTCTTCACCAAATTCTAAGCAAGCCATATTGAAATGATAGTGTTCTTTACCAGCCTTATATACAGATTCTGCTGCTAATGTTGCGCGCTGAACTTTTTTCATATTTATTTCCTCTTTTAATAGGGAGTATCTATTAAAAATTAAACCTTGTTTCAATTAGAATCATATATTTTATTAGCGTGTATATAGATTCCAGAGTTTAGGTAAATCATAGTTTTTAAAGAAAAAATTCTAAAGAAACTATATGTGTGATGGATTAAATTAAGCTTTTGTTGAGATATTTTTAATTTTTCAAAATCCCTAACACTGTGAGACTATCGGTAGAATAGTCATAGTGTGTTATAAGATTTTTATTGATTACTATTCCAAAATTAGCTAATTCATCTAAGACGGCATTCTTTACTTCTTGAGATAACTCAATCCCTTGATGGGCTGCTTTATTAAGCCAAAAATATGACTCGAGAAGTTTCTCAGAGTTATCGCTGTAAAATTCATACAGATAGTAGCCTAATTGATGCTGGCATTTACTATGATTTAGCTCTGCACCCTGATGGAAATAATTTATTGCTTTATCATAGTCTGGCTCTATAAGTTCACCATTACTATATAAAATACCCAGCATAAAAGCTGCTTCAGGCTCCTTGGGCAGTATTTTTTCTAAAATTTCTGATCCTAAAGCGATGTCTTGTTCACATTTGATACCTGCAGAAATTGCACAAGCTAGGATAATTCGATTCTCATTAGTAATTTTAGAGCGATCTAGAAAATCAAAACCTAATATGGTATTTCGTGGTTTAATAGTACTGCCTCGTAGGTAAGCATTGGCTAAATGCTCAATAGCTAAATTTGATTGAAATTTTTCAGCCAAGTGGCATAACTCAAAATAATAATTTGTATATCCATGTTCTTCAAATTCAAATTCGATTGCTAGTTCAATACAATCTAGATTATTAAATTGAAGACCTTTTGCTATTAATTCTTTTGCTTTATTAATCTCTACAGCCCCGCCTCGGCCATGTAAATACATTTTAGCTAGGCATCCTATTGAGTCATCATTTCCTAAAGCGATCGCTTTTTGGTGGTATTCTCTAGCTAATTTAGGGTTATATTCAAATATACCATCTAGATCGTGACCATTACCTAATGCATGCAATGAATGATTATCACCTAAAGAGGCTGCACGTAAATATAACTCCTTTGCTCTTGTTAAATCTTTTTGAACGTAGAGTCCCTGACGGTACATATAGGCCAATTGATTTATAGCTTCACGATGATTTTTTTCAGCACAAGTATTGAAGCGTTCATATGCTGTCTGATAATTATGATCAATTAAAGATAGTAAAGCTAATAGAAATTTAGCTTCGATATCACTATTAGTTTGATCAAGCTTCTGCAATAAAAAGGATGTATTTGTACCTCCTTTTTTATCAGAAATATACTGTTCACCAATTAATTTTTTTAGAAAAACTATTGTAAGAGGTGACCTTTGATCAACGAGCCATTGACATTTACCCATTGAACTTAGGAGGGGCATGTTGTATTTCAAAAAGTTACATAAAGCAGGACTCTTATCTTTTACGACAAATTCAATATAATTTTCCCAAATAACTTTAAATTCTGAAGGAGTGATTTTAAAATCTTTGGAAGAAGGCCATGGCCATAATAATGCAGGTATATTGAAATCTATTTCAAATTCCTTAGAGATCAATTTTGGCAATTTTACAATCACAGACGGGGTAATAATCAGAGGATTCTCAGGAGAAAATTCAGCTCTGAAAGTCTTATAATCATCAAAATTAAAAGCTTTCGCTACCAAATCTAAAATAATATATTGTTTACACTGGAGGTTATTAAAGCTACCAGAAGAAAGATAGTGTTTTAAATTACTTGCTAAACAAGTAAGGTGTTTTTCTGTATGAATCATAATAAAACTCACAAACCATCAACTACAGGTAGTTCATAAAACTGCCTATAGTTTCGTAAAAGATGATTTGGTTGTTCTAACTACAAATTTTTTTGTAATTGCCCAGTCCCCGCACTAATCTATTTTTACCTATTAATAGGCCGAAAAGCACCTGCGCTTTTTTACAATAAGTAATGGTTACTTAAAATGCAAGTATCAATTATCATATTTTGACCTATAAATTTAACAAAATTATATACAAAATTTAATAATATATTGATATTTATAAAAATATATATTTTTGGTATTTATATCCGTTTTAAGGTCTAGCTCATCCAAGCTCATCTTCGGATGGGCTTTTTTATAGGAATTTAAATCTAATAATCCGATTAATTTTATAAAAACAAACTGTTTTACCTATTTTTAATTTCGACGTATTCTAACTTCACAGATAAGCAATCCTCTTAATGCAACAAAAGGAACATCACATGAGCTTGATCAATACTGAAGTTAAACCATTTAACGCAACGGCTTACCACAACGGTCAATTCGTTGAAGTTTCTGAAGCAGATATGAAAGGCAAATGGTCTGTCGTATTTTTCTACCCAGCTGACTTTACCTTTGTTTGTCCAACTGAATTGGGTGACTTAGCAGACAACTATGCTGAATTCCAAAAATTAGGCGTAGAAATCTACGGCGTGTCTACTGACACTCACTTCACGCACAAAGCTTGGCACGATACTTCTGATGTCATTGGTAAAATCCAATACCCATTAATCGGTGATCCAACTTGGACGTTGTCTAAAAACTTCGAAGTACTCATTGAAGCTGCTGGTCTTGCTGATCGTGCTACATTCGTTATCGATCCTGAAGGCAAAATCCAAATCGTTGAAATCAACGCAGGTGGTATTGGCCGTGATGCATCTGAATTACTTCGTAAAGTAAAAGCTGCTCAATACGTATATGCGCACCCAGGCGAAGTTTGCCCTGCAAAATGGAAAGAAGGCGAAGCAACACTTGCTCCTTCAATTGATTTAGTGGGTAAAATCTAAGTCCTGATTGGCCATAAAAAGCAAAACCCAAAGCCATGCGCTTTGGGTTTTTTTATGCCTCATAGCCGGGCAATTGCTTCAGCTGACGTAATTGCTGTACTAAAAACTCAATTAAACGACGCATTGCCAAGCGTTGCCCTTTACGTGAGGCATACACCAATTGCACCATCCCAATGTTAGAGCACCATTTCGGCAAAATATGCACCAAACGTCCTGCGGCAATATCATCTTGTACGGTTAAATAAGGCAGATCAGCAATGCCTAAACCATCCAGTGCTGAATAGTATACGCCGGCTAAATCATTGCTTTTAATACGCGGTGTCAAAGAAATGCTGGCAGTGGCTTTGGTTTGTAAATGATAAAGCTGCCAAGAATATTGAGATTTTTGCGTACCCAATACAATACTTGGAAACTGAGCCAAATCATCAAAATTTTCGATGTGTTTGTCTTGCAATAAATGTGGGCTTGCCACCAAGCAATGTTGCGTTTTTATCACATCACGAATCACTAAACTTGAATCTTCTGTAGATTGAAAGTTGGTACGAATGGCTAAATCTAGGTCATCGTGGAGCACATCTACCCGACGACTGGTCAGCTCAAGTTCAAGCTGCACTTTAGGATATTGTTGTAAAAATTGATTAAGTAAGCTACGCACCTGAAACTGCATCATCATGGTGGGACAGCTGATTTTAATTAAACCTTCTGGTTCACTCACTTGTTTAAGTAAGACATGATCGGCACATTGCATTTGAGCGACCACTTTAGCGCATTCTTCGTAAAATTCTTGACCCAAAGGCGTGACTTTAAAATGACGGGTAGAGCGTTGAATTAAGGAAATATTGTATTTTTGTTCTAAAGCCAAAATGCGACGGCTGAGTTTAGATTTAGTGATTAAACTCGCTTCACTGGCTGCACTAAAGCCTCCGTGTTTGACCACCAAATAAAAATAATAATAGTCATCTAAGGTGTGCATGGCATTCTCATAAAAAAACACCCCAAGTCAAAGTGCTTGGGCTGTCATTGTAGCTTTATTTATCTTGGTTAAAATAGCTATAACTGGTCATCAGGTTACGATAATCTGGAATATGTGCTGAGAATAGCGCACCTAAACCTTCAACGTCGTTACGCCAATCGCGGTGTAATTCACCTGCTGCGCCAAACCATGTCATTAATTGTGCGCCTGCTTGGCTCATACGATTCCAGGCTGCATCACGGGTAATTTGATTAAATGTACCTGATGCATCGGTAATCACAAACACATCATAATCTTCTGCTAAAGCAGATAAAGTTGGGAAAGCTACACAAACTTCGGTGACAACACCTGCAATAATTAATTGCTTTTTGCCAGTTGCTTTTACGGCATCAACGAAATCTTGGTTGTCCCATGCGTTGATTTGACCCGGACGGGCAATAAACGGTGCATCTGGGAACATCTCGACCAATTCTGGTACTAAAGGACCATTTGGACCTTGTTCAAAACTTGTGGTTAAAATTGTCGGTAAGTTGAAATACTTAGCAAGTGCGGCCAAAGCCAACACGTTATTTTTAAATTTATCTGGGTCGATATCACGTACTAAAGACAATAGACCAGTTTGATGATCCACCAATAAAACCGCAGCATTGTCTTTATCTAAACGTACATAAGGCTTAGCCATGAGAAAACTCCTTGTTGGGTCGGAACTTGATTTGTTATTACTGTAAATAAAATTGTTATATGGCAGAAGACGAAAAAATAGGATCGTTTTTTGCAAAAATAGGATAATTCATTGCTTAAGAAAATATAAACAGTGATTGTATTAAAAATATGACACAGCTTCCCAGTTTGACCTCTCGTGCTATTACGACAATCGACTTAAGCTAAGTACAGATTATTTTGGGAGTGCGTCATGAAAAAAGTGATTGGTGTTTATCATCAGCAACAGGCTCATTGGGTCGGTGATGGGTTTTTAGTGAAGAATTTATTTTCTTATGACCGTTTAGGTCAGGCACTTAGTCCGTTTTTGTTATTAGATTACGCAGCACCACATCATTTTAATCCCACGCACGCACAGCATGGGGTAGGTGAGCATCCGCATCGTGGTTTTGAAACCGTGACTTTGGCCTATCAAGGTGAAGTGACTCATCAAGATTCAAGCGGTGGTGGTGGCACCATTCATGCCGGTGACGTGCAATGGATGACCGCAGGTTCAGGTGTGGTACATGAAGAATTTCATAGCCCTGAGTTTGCGCAACAAGGTGGTCTATTTGAGATGGTGCAGTTGTGGATTAACTTGCCTGCCAAAGACAAAATGACACCACCAAGCTATCAAGCGATTCAAAGCACACACATTCCAGTGATTGAATTGCCTGAGCAAAGCGGTCATTTACGTGTGATTTCGGGTGAGTACCAAGGTCATACAGGACCTGCAACTAGTTTTAGTCCAATTAACCTATGGGATGGTGCCTTAGCCCAAAATGCTGAGCATACCTTTACTGTGCCACCCGATCACACGACCTTATTGGTGTTGCTTGAGGGTGAGTTATTGATTAATCATCGCCAAAAAGTACAGCCAAATTCGGTGGTGCTATTTGAGCGTAATCAAGATATGCAGATTAAGGTATTGGCCGCGCAGCATAGTCGTTTTGTGTTACTCACAGGTGAGCCACTCAATGAACCCATTCAAGGTTATGGACCATTTGTGATGAACACTGAACAAGAGATTTTCCAAGCGTTTGAAGACTTTAAACAAGGTAAATTTGGACAGCTAAAAGTTGCCGAAAAAGTCAATTAATTGCTTCAAATAAAAAAAGAATAGACCTCGCGGTTAAGCGAGGTCTATTTTACGCTGTAACTGGTGATATTTTTGTGCTATATGTCTTATTTATTTTATGTGAACTTAGTCAAACTTTTGTACCATATTATGATAACCCTGTTCGATTCCTTTGTAAATTTTATTCTCTAATTTTTACCTAAATATTTCAATAATATATTTTTATAAAATTTATCTTTTGTTCAAATCTAAATCTTAAAAATAATAAAATTCATTTGAATTCTCTTTTACCAATCTGCTTACAAAAGCTTTGAATATGGCATTTTTTAATAGCTTGTTTTGCATGCCCTTGGTTCATAATTTTCTCATGTGTTTTTGACGGACGGATAATAATTTGGATATTGCAATTATTGGTAGTGGCATGGCTGGCCTAGCTACCGCAAGAATTCTTAAAGATGCAGGACATAACATAACAATTTTTGAAGCACTGCCCGGACGCGGTATGGACAGCCATAGTACCGAGTTTGAAGGTGGCTTAATTGATGCGCCATTGCGCGTTATGAACCCTAATCTTTGGAAAAACACCTTAAGTCTTGCTACTTATTTGGGCATTGGTACTTTTCCTGTACGTACCTATATGGCGTGCAGTTGGCTGTTTGAAGATCGTACTGAAACTTGGCTGACCACCACGCGAACTAAAATTGGCAACTTCCCCATCATTAACAATCGTAAAGGCATTCAACAGTACGGTTGGCGTTTGGTTAAAGGTATGTTGCAGCTCAAAACCGCGCTGTCACAATTTTTTAAATCAGACCAGCAAGACATCACCTTAGCTGAATTTATTAATCAGCATGATATTGAAGAAGTATTTTGGCATGGTGCAGTGATGCCTGTGCTGTATACCATTTGTACCTGTAATCCAAAAACCATTGGTGATTGGCCGGCTAAACCTTTATTAACTTTTTTACGTCAGTTAACCGATGGTGATGCTTTATTGCGTATGCAAGGTGGTACGCCTGCTTTGGTAAATAAGCTGATTGAAGGGGTCAATATTAAAAGTGGCTCACCGATTGCATCGGTGTCTCAGCAAGGTGAGCAGGTTGCTGTTAAAAATGCTGAGGGTGAGCTGGACTACTTTGACCGTGTGGTGGTTGCAACCCCAACCACCAAGATTGAAGAATTTTTAGATCAAACTCAATTTAAAGAGGATATTGAGTTACTCAGTAAATTTAAATTTGAACAAGGTGATTTGGTCATTCATACCGATAACACGGTGATGCCACCTAAACGTAAAGATTGGGCGGTGTTAAGTTATATGATGGATCGTAAATTTACCCGTCAGCAATTTACCGTGTGGCTAAATGCAGTAGAACCAAGTTTAGTGGGTAAAAATCCTGTGTTCCAAACTTGGCGTCCTGTTACAGAGATCGACCCGAAAAAAATTATCTCGCGCGTCACTTTGACCCGTGCGGTGGTCGATTCAGAAACGGTATCTTTAAATAAGCAAATCCAAGCACGTCATCGTGATGCCAACCGTAAAGTGTTTTATTGCGGTTCATGGTCATGCGATGGTTTGCCAATTTTAGAATCGGCGGTGACTTCTGCAATGCATATTGCGGAAATCTTTGGTGCACCATTGCCGTTTGTCGGCTTAAAGCCTAAAGTTGAGGTTGCTCCACAACTCGGCTATTAAATCATGTTCCAAGCGTTACAGAAATTACTGCCACATAAATATGCCATTAATACGGCGATGTTAGGTGATCAACAGTTACTCGCTTGGAGCAATTTAGGACTATGGCAAGCAGGCGATGATTATCGTCATGCTTGTCAGGCTTTAGCCATACATTTAGCCAACCTGATTGATTTAAATTCAAACGACATTTTGCTCGATCTTGCCTGTGGGCAGGGCGCAAGTCTACAGCTTTGGAAAAATAGCTATAA
>Ga0172378_10004749_pt1 | contig 12714 bp, 7 predicted proteins | sample GrowelOW332metaG_FD_119755 | JGI IMG/M metagenome (GOLD analysis project Ga0172378, IMG submission 119755) | Groundwater microbial communities from an aquifer near a municipal landfill in Southern Ontario, Canada - Pumphouse #3_1 metaG | ecosystem: Environmental > Aquatic > Deep subsurface >...
ACAAGGGCATGATTGAACGCACAATCCCCGACAAGCCCAATAGCCGCCTGCAGAAGTACCGCCTGACGGACAGGGGCCGGACGCTTTTGAAGGAGAAACGATGAACTTTAACGAAAACTCCCGAGTGAAAATCCCGGTGATTCTTCACCTGATGCGGCTGGGAAAATATGGCTTTTTCGTACAGGAGAGGCGGACTGTTTCGCCTACTCCATATAATCGAGCGTCTGTCCGTTGAGCGTGGCCTTAACCTCTCTCCACATCGGCATATATTGATCCATCATCGAAGAAAACCGTTCATTATGTGTCTTTTCGATGAGATGGACGAGTTCGTGAAGGATAATATAGTCAAGGCTCTCCGGCGTTTTCTTGGCGAGCTGTAGATTCAGCCAGATCTTCCCTGTTGCTGTATTGCAGGTCCCCCAGCGGGTGGTCATATATTTTGTCTGCCATCCGCTCGCCTTAAGTCCTGTCGTCTTTTCCCATTTCGGCAGTTGCTTGGAAATTTCCTTTTTGAGCAATATCCGGTACCATTCGCGGACAAAGTTTTCCCGCTGCGCAGGAGAGCTTTCCTTGCGGACCGTGAGGATGGCTTTATCGCCGGAAAGCACAAGGGAGTTTTTGTTACCGAATTTGGTCTGGAGGTAATATTGCCGGCCCCAGACATACAGTGTTTCGCCGGATACATATTCGCGTTCCGACTGGCGCAGCTGATTGTCAAATTTGGCGATTTGTTTTTTGATCCAGCTGATTCTGGTTCGTACAAAACGATCTATAGTCGCATCACTCATGGAAAGGGGAGCGGATACCGTCACGGTGCCTTTGGGCGGTTTCACATAAAGGTGCATGTTCTTGATGCCCTTTCTGCACACATCAATGGAGATGCCGGCAATATTCAGTGTCACTCAATACTCCGTTTGCTCGACGACGAGATTGTAAATGCGGTCGACGTCATCCTTGGTAACGGTAACATAGGGGACAGACTTTTCTGCAACCATCATAGGGGCGCTTTTCGGCTTTGCTTTGCCCTGGGATTGCAACACCCCTAGTAATGCTTTTTTGATTCTGCGTTCCTTGAAAGGATTGTGCCTGAAGTCAGCCTGTTTGCTATCGCGGACGGCCTTGTCCAGGGCAAGTGCCAGAGTCTCATCCTCCCCGCAGTTGTCATAAAAGGCTCTGAGTGCAGCGCTGTGACGGATACTTTCTGGATAGCGCGGATTGTTTTCAGGCTTTTCGATTTGCTTGACCAGTTCGAAATATTTTTCAAGCAACTTTTCATAGGCAATTGCATCCTCATGGCGGGCTTTGATGAGCTCGTCAAGAATGGCCGACATTTTTTCGTAATACTTCGGATTGTCGAGAATTCTTTCAACGATTTTCTTGCGGATGTTATTTTCGATCGCTTCGGCTGCGGCATCTTTGCTTTTGCCTTCAAGTTTTTCTCCCTGCGCTGTGACAAAGTCGAGCAGGGTGAAATCGTCGAACTCGCCGATTTTTCGGCTGTCCTCCGCTTTGATGTAGGTATCGATCAGACGGCGCATGTCCGCCTCGTAGGATTTCAGATCAACGAAGTCGCCGCTGGCGTTTCCAATAGTTTCCTTGAGAGCGGTATAGAACACCACGTTCTTGTCAATCTCCGCCTGCTCGGTTTCAGAATACCCGGCTTCGGGTATATCCCCTTTGATTTCGGCATAGGCGCGGATCAGTCGATTCACGAGTTTGTACAGCTTTTCCCGGCTGCGGGAACAGGCCTCATCGTCTATACCGCCCACGCCGTCTTCACCGCAGAAATAATGAATATAGTCAATCTCGGCACGTGGAGCAGACACGCCTCCGCAGAGGTTGTCAAGCTCCTCAAGTGTGGCGTCAAGATACTTTTTCGCTTCGCTGAGGCGATCTTTGATCAAGCCATTGATGTCCTCCGCAGCGTAGCCTTCGAACGCCCCTGATGTGTATTTGTGGAGGGCGTCCGCCAAATCATCGAACAACGGCTTATAGCTCACGATATAGCCGAAGTCCTTGTCTTCTCCGTCCAGACGGTTGACGCGGCAGACGGCTTGGAACAATCCATGGTCATGCATGAATTTGTCGATATAGAGATAGGTACAGGGAGGCGCATCAAAACCGGTCAGCAGCTTGTCGACCACGATGAGCAGCTTCATCTGCGCCGGTTCATTGATGAATTTGCGTTTGGCCTCTTTTTCGAAGTCTTCAACGTTCTGTCCGTTCAGCATCTTTTTATAGACTTCGTACTTTTCAAATTCTTCTGCATCAGGCGCTTCGGTGCGGAGGTTCCCTTCCAGCGGCACGAACGAAGTGATGATCGCACATTTTTTGAACCCGCGCGATTGGAAAATTTCATAATACTTGCAGGCGGAATAAATCGAATCCGCGACGAGCATGGCATTACCGTTGCCATCGGCAAGGCGGTTTTTGATATCGAAGTCTGCGATGACATCCTCGGCAATGACCTCAAGACGCTTGCGGGAGCTGTATACCGTCTGCATATTGCCCCATTGGGACTTGAGCTTAGCCTTTGCAGCATCGTTCAGTCCTCGGGTTTTTGCGTCAAAGTAGGCGTCGATTTTATCCTGAGCAGTGATGACCTGTTCAATGTCGCGGGCTTGGTAGCGAAGGTCGAGAACGACGCCATCCGTAACAGCCTCGTCATATTTATAGGTATGGATATACCCCGGTGAAAACACTTCGATGCTCGTTTTCTTGTCTTTGACAAGCAGGGGCGTGCCCGTGAAACCGATGAATATGGCTTTCGGCAGAATTTCCTTCATCGCTTCATGCAATAGGCCGCTTTGGGTCCTGTGGCATTCGTCGACGAAAACGACAAAGTCCCCCTTGGCCTTGAAGCCGGAGGGCAGAGCCGCTTTGAGTTCCCTGATGAACTGCTCAACCGATTTTTTCGCCTGGTTTTCACTGGCGTCCGCGCCGGTGCGCACTCCGAATTTGTGGATCAGGGAACAAATCAGCCGCTTATCGGTTTTATCAAGTCTTTCAACGAGGTCGGCGCAGGAGCTGGTGCGGTAGATGTGTTCGTCAACGCCTTTGTAAACTTTTTCCATCTGTTCGTCGAGTTCCTCTCGATCGGTCACGATCAGGACGCGGGCGTTGGGATTGTTGGCGAGTATCCACTTGGAGAGCCACACCATCGTCAGCGTCTTGCCGCTGCCCTGCGTATGCCAAATGATACCGCCCTGTTTTCTGCCGAGTTTTATCTGCGCTTTTTTGATGCCGAAAAACTGGTTGTGACGGCATACTTTTTTGATGCCACCATCGAAGATGATGAAATTGTGGATCAAATCCAAAAAGCGCCGTTTTTCGAACATGCTGAACAGTTGCCAGTCCAGTTTGTCGGGAAGGGCTGCGCTTTTTTCGAGAATGTCGGCGGAAACGTCGTCAAGGGGTTGCGCAGCGGTATTGACAGGGTCGTTTTTCCATTCAAGGTAATACTTCGCCTGCGTTTCGATTGTTCCGTAACGGAGTCCTTCAGTGCTGTTGCCTGCCATTATGAATTGTATGGTGGTGAAAAAAGGCTTGTTGAAATGCTCGTTCTGATTGGAAAGATTTTGCAGTATGCCGTCTAATACCGATATGGTGGATTTTTTCAGCTCAATTATAGCGATGGCGATGCCGTTGATATACACCACAATATCAGGACGGCGTTCGCTCTCCGATTTGATTGTCACTTCCTCGGCGACGGCAAACTCGTTGTTGCGGGGATGCTCCCAGTCGATGAAGTACACGGTTTTTTCTGTTTCATCGGGGTTCTCCTTGACTTTGGCGCCGTATTTCAAGGTTGAATAAACGTCCTGATTAGCCTTATATAAGCCCTGCTGGAGGTTGGTCGCTGTTTTGACGAATTCTGTCACTGCTTTGTCTGCAATGGTCTGGCTGTATCCGCCGCCCTTGGGTGAAACAAGCCAATCCGTCAGCTTGTCCGTCATGATGTTCGTATTGATTTTCCCATGCAGGTTGCCGAAAAAGACGTAGTCCAATTCCCTCTGAAACAGAGTTAAGACACGTTCTTGGGTTTTGCGCTCGGCTTCATTAATCTTTGGCATTAGGTGAATCCTTCTCCTTTGCGCTGTTTGCGGTTACTCCCTTGTTCCGCTTCGCAAGATCTTTGACCGCACGGTCGAAATCGCTTTCCAGTTGCCGCATCTCGCGCTCGCGGTAAATTTCAAATTCCTTTTCAGCTTTTTCGATCGCCTGTTGATGAGAAATGCGGCCGGTTCCTTTCAAAATTTCGCTCCGCACGGTGAGTATCTGGCGGTCCAGAGAGGCGATCCAGTCCGTCATGGTCATCGGTTTCTCCTGCACGGCCTGAAATTCGGCAAGGTCTAAAAACGCGGAGACCAGAAGGTTGAGCTGCGACAGTTCCTGCTCCGACAAATAATTCTTGGCGATTTTCACATCGTCTTTGGTGACGTAATTTCCCTTGAAATTCGTCATACCCACAAGAGGCTTTTCGCTGTCCACGCGGTTATAGATGAGTTCCGCCGCCGTATTGGAGTGTACGGCAAAGTGCAGCTTGTTCTGAACGGTAGCGAAGAACATCTTCGTCATATCCGAACGCGGGTCGTAGTCGATGGCGGTGGCATAGATATCCGTAACCTTCTGGTAAAAATTTCGCTCTGAGGAACGGATGTCGCGGATACGTTGCAGGAGCTCGCGAAAGTAACGGTTGCCGCCTTGCTTCAGGCGCTCGTCATCCAGCGCGAATCCCTTCTGGATGTATTCGTGCAACCGCTGAGTCGCCCACCGCCGGAAACGGGTGGCGATCTGCGACTGCACCCGGTAGCCTATGGCGATAATCATGTCAAGATTGTAGTGGCCGATTTCGCGCTTGACCTGCCGTTTGCCCTCGGTTTGAACTAACAAGAATTTCTTGTAAGTTGAGTCCGTCGGCAGTTCTCCGTCGGCATAGATGCTCTTTATATGCTGATTGATATTCTGCTGGGTTGTGTCGTAGATTTCAGCAATCTGTGACTCGGGCAGCCACAAATCCTCATCCGAAAACCGCACAGATACGTTGGTAATTCCGTTTTCGTCCTGGTAAAGGATGATGTTGTTAGTTTTGTTCTCCATTGCATTCTCTTTATTACGAATTGTTGAGATCGTTACATAGCAAAGAGACGTCTTTGCCGATGTTTTTTGGAGCAATGCTTTCCAATACCTTTTTTTCCACTTCCGGGGTCCAGTAAATTTTGAGCTTTTTCCTTGTGCGTGTAATTGCAGTGTAAAAAATGTTATGGGTTATCAATTCGTCAATCTCATCGGTAATGACGATTTTGACAGAATCATATTCTAGGCCCTGTGACTTATGAATAGACACAGCATAAGCAACTTGAAAGGGAACAATATCCTCCTTTGAAGAGTATCCACTGGAGTTGTCTTCATCCACGTTTTTGCTTTTGGTTACAGTAAAGCGGATAACGGAGTTCCCATTTATTGTATTATCCATCAACTGGAAATCCTGCCCAAATGCATCCGTTCCCATTAGCACCTTGTCCAATTCGATATCAAACTGAATGCGTTCTGTAGCTGTATCTTTATCCAGAATTGCGATACCCGTAATCCGTCCCTTCATATTGTTATAAATCGCTGGAGCGAAGCGCTCGGAATCGTTAAACAGAATCGGGTCGTTGACTTTGTATTGCTGAATACCCCAAGTCACAGGGCTGCATGGGTTACTTTCCTGCAGAAAACGATTGACATTGTTAATACCGTAAAGGCCATCATAATTGAGACATAGGATTATTTCGTCATTTTGGGCGGCAGAAAAAATGGAATCGTCTAAATCTTCGGTATAGCCCTGATGAGTTAAGGATTCAAGAACGGCATTAGTTTTTTTGCCATCCATGCCTCTGACTCTTTCCCAGAGCTTTAGTAAGCCAGCGTCACTGCTACGCCAAGGTGTCGTCAATTCGCAAACTGAAGCATCTGGGACAAATTTTCTGGCAATATCAAACCAGTTCCCAAACTCAATGGAATCTATCTGGTAAGTATCTCCGACCAAAACCAGCAGTTTATGCCCGTCCGTATCCATGGCCGGAAAAAGGCATTCAAGAATACTTCTCATATCACTATTACTGACGGTGCTGCACTCATCAATAAAAATGATGTCGTAATCTAGGTCAAAGGCTTTTGATTTCAGAAATTTTGTGATCGTCGCAAACGTGCATTCTGATGCCTTTACTCGCCGTTTAAGATTTTCAACAGCAGGATTAGTGTGTGCTAAAAACAGCTTTTTATTTTTGTCAAAAAATTGCGCTATATGGTTGATCAGCGTAGATTTACCAGTTCCGGCTGAGCCATAGACTAACGCTACCCTAGAATTTTCAAACATTTGGGTGAGAACCGCCTTTTTCTGCGCGCAATCCACACCATTGTTTGGTGTGTTTAACCATGCCTTTGCTGCTGCGGAATAATTCTGAATTCCGCTTTTCGCCAAATTTTTAAGTTCGGTGATGATGTAACAAACATCGTTTTTATATCCGTTAATGAAAATTTGACCATTTTCAATAACCAGTTTACTGTCTTGGCGATGCTTATAATATAAAGCTTGAGTATATGCGTTGATGAGCGATTCAATATTATCTCCGAAACGTTCTTTTACTTCGCTGATCGGGGTAAAAAGCTGTCCATGGATTTCCGTGTTATTCCTTACAAACCGGGCAAGCAGTTCATATTCATGCCCGGTGACGGGTATGCAGGCAAACAAATCACGCAATCGCGGTTTACATTCTCGCGGATTAAAATTAAATGGAATTCGGTCAAAGGGAATGCTGCCACACTGAACAAAAAGCCCGGACAATTTAGCGTTCGCATCGGGCCAGTATTGCGCTTTAATTACCTTGTTGTTCATGTGGTAAAGCAAATAGCGCAATAGATTACTACCGGGCGCATTTATATGAATTATCTCCCGGCATCGTTCCAAGTCTTGAAAAAATACAGGTATTTTTGTTTTTTGTGTTGCTGTAGCCTTTATTTTTAGGAAATCATTATCGGAAAATTCTATAAGGTCAACTAAGCTGAAACCAGTTGAAGTTAAAAAGCTTGCTATGCCTTGTTGCTCTGGGTAATTGGTTGAAACTTTGGTTCCCCGGATAATGGCGGTGAAATTATGAAATTCACAATCACGGATAGAGACTTCCCAGCTTGTTATGATGCGAACAGGCATTGTTTTGCCGCGGATTTGAATATTGCTATTGGCAAAGGCGAATTTCACGGCATAGAAATCCGTTATTTCCAAATGGGTAAAAGCGATTACCCGGTCAAATTTGCTCGCATAATCGTTTGCTGGTGTAAAGGTTACTTCATAGTATATTTTCCCACGGGCAAAAAAGGGTTTAACCTTTCTGATGTAATATTTGTCCGAAGTCGGCTTGCTGTAGTAATGATTGGCATCTACCTTTTCTGCAATTTTATTGTAATACTCTTGCAGTGTGCTATCTGTGTGCAACGGAAATTTATCAAGGTTGGCAAGTACGTTAAGCGAAAATCTGTTGCGTAGACTTTCCTTGATTTTCAGTAAATACGTGTAATATTTCAGCATCAAGCGCTCGGAGCTTTCCTCATCGGGCGTGTAATGCGATACAGATATTTGCAAAAGTTCATGGAAGCGTATGAGGTCTTTCCATTTGGGATTCGATTTTACATATTTCACCGCTCTTTGTATTGTATCCCAGTCCTCATTAATGTCCTTGCCCTGAGCGTAGACTTTCAGCATGATATGTTCGACAAAGTCTCTTAGATTTTTCAGAATATCCTGAGATGCCGCGCCCCTTCCTAACACATCAACCTCACCAATGTGTCGGCATATTGCTTTGTCAATGTTCAATATTTGTTCATCAACCTTTAACATAGCCCCTCCTTATAGCAGAATCTGTAGTTCTTTGATTGCATAGGCGATATTGGTGTCACTGAATGACTGCTTTTCCAGTTTTGCCTTCCATTCTTCATTGGTTGCAATCAGATGCTTAATGGAAGCGACGGAAACGGGAGTGTCGGCTTCCTCCAAATCGCAAATGGCCATGTCCACGGTAGCCAGAAGTTCAAGCTCATCCACCTTTTTGAATTTCAGCTTGGCGATCAGCCATTGAATGTCATCCTGCTTTCCCCAGCTTTCAATATAGTTAAGAGCTCGGCCGATATCGGAACCTTTGGCGAAGGTCGTTCCCTTCTTTGTGGTGGTTGTAATGATGTATTTTGCCTTTCGGGCAATTGGTTCGCCGCCTTTGTAACGGACTTCATCGGCGTAGGGCCCTGCCGCCTTTTTTTTGAAAGCCGACGTGCTTTCGTCCTGATGACGGCGCAGAAGGTAGAGACACTTCTGCACCTTTTTTCTGCCAAGCAGATACTTGTCGGAATAGAGAGCGTTTACGATGCCAGCAATCATTACGGCGTCGTCAAACTGCTGGTTGTGCCTCCCTGATTGCGCGGCGGGGCGCGACTTCCGTTTTGGCAGCTCAATGACTTTTGCCGAAGGCTTTACCTCCGTTTTGGCTTGAGTTTCCTCATTTACAAGTCGGATGCGTCCCGTGAGCAACTCCTGCATCATGCCCTGTTTGATGTTCCGCACCTTGGCGAGCTTCGCCGTCAGCGCATCGATTTCCGCATCCATGTCGGAGAGAATAGCGGCGATGGCGGTTTGCTCGGCTTTGGTTGCAGGGGTAAATAAGTCAAAATTTTTTACAGCTTGTGCATTAAGATTTTTTTGTGTTCCTTCGCCAACATATTTGAATATGCTGGGTTGGATATAATTAAGCAAATAATAAAGAAATTCCGAATCGTACGCCTCATAAAATTCCAAGCATAAAACAGCTTGAGAAATCGCCATAGGAATTTTGGCAATGGAAACAAACCCCACCGATGCATACATTGAGTAAATTAGCGAGTTAACTGGGACTATCCAAGAAGCAGAATTTTCGAGTCCTATCTGCGAAATACTGTTACTGGCATATCGTAGATATTTTCCTTGTGCAGTCATATCGTTGATTGACAGAAATGGAATATGCCCGTTATAATAACTGTTTATCGATGTTAACGGAGTGCCTCCACTACGGGCAGATGAAACCATATCTCCCAGTTTTTTTTCTACCCACTCCCCTTTGAACCCCGGCAGCCGTCTTTTGCCTGTGAGCAGTTCCTGCATCGCGCCTTTTTTGATGTTACGCTTTTTTGCGATGAGCCGTTCCAGTGCGGCGATATAGCCGTCCACATCCGACAGCGCCGCAGCGATGGCCCGCTGTTCGGGGAGGGGCGGAAACGAGATGGGCAACTCTGTTAACTGCTCTATTCGTATGCCTTTTACAGTACTACCAGTACCCAATTCTTCAATATGTTTAGCATTATGAATAAACCAGTTAACAATAAAAGGCGAGGAAATTCCTTTTTTGATAAACAGAGCCTTTAAATCCTGATTTATTGCTACATCGATGTCGTAAACAACAATACGCCCTAGGCCCATACGCGTTGACGTAATTGGCGTACCCTTTGGAATTAAGTGCGTTGCACTATTTGCTAAGCCGTCCGCTGTTATATATTCCTGTGTATGGCGAGAATCGAAAGTGTTAAAGTCCTTCACTGTGGCCCAAGGAATATTTCCGTGCCAATATCCAGCAATATTGCGCGAAGGCGTCCCTCCACCTACAATTTTATCAAAGCAATCGCCTAACTTTATTTGTTTCCACTTCACCATGCGAAGCCCATCCTCTCCAGATGCCCCTTGACTTTGGCGGCGTAATCGGCGACTTCGGCTTCCAGTTCAGGCAGAGTCTTCTCATAACGTTCGGCGAGTTCGGTATCGCGGGTGGCGATGCTGTTGCTGACGGAGGTGTATAAAGCAAACACGCCCTTGAGGAGCGTGCGGTACCACTTGCGCTCCAGCAGCAAATCCATGCACTGGTCATCCGCGAGTTTCGGGTACTGGGCGCGGGCTTTGTTGTCCAGGGCCGTGCGGAGGTCTTTCAGCGTTTTTGAGCCATCATCGGTCCTTACGGTCAATTTCTGAAACTTTTGCAGTATCGCCTTGTCCTCGGCTTCAAGCTCCTTGTCTCTGAGTTTTTTCCTGAGTTCTGCTTTGTCGAGGCTGCCGTTGTCTTTCAGAATGTCGTTGATGGCGGAACCTTCTTCTGCATTCTCAATCATCTCATCCAGTTCCGCCTGTGCCGAGGCAATCACAGCTTCGAGGTCGTCAATCGCTTTTTCTTCCACGGAAAAGAACTTTTCGATGACAAGGGCTTTGGGCACGAGTCTGCCGTCCCAGCCGGTTTCTTTTTCCCGTTTCTCTTCGGTGCCGTCCTTTTTCTTTCTGATGCTTACTTTCTTGAACACCTCGATGTTCCGAATAACTCCGTAGCCGTCCTGCATAAGCAGATACACATCGTCGGCCATGACATCATTCCAGTACGAAAGCAGTACCTCGTAAGCGTCATACTTGTCAATGAGCGTGACAGGCTCGAATTCTTTCAGTATCCGTCCGGCGATGTCGGCAATCAGCACTTTCGGCTTTGTTGCATCATTTATGCTGCGGAGTTTGCCGTCTGTATATTTTTTCCACTTGTTGAAGGCCCCTTCGACTTTATCGGCGTAAGCAGAGAAGTCGGCATCATTATTGATGGTGTCGCGGATGGCGTCTTTATCTACAACGGAGGCATAAAATCCCTTTCGCTTCTTTTTGAATAAAGATTTTTGCAGGTTCGGAAACGTTTCCCAGTAAAGCGACAGGCTGTCCACATCGGCACTGGGGATGCCGCCTTTCAGATGCCCTTTGATGCTTTGCAGATCCTCAGCGGCACTGCTGTCTATGTAGCGCGGAATGTTTAGGTTATAATCGTTTTTGTCTTTGATTTCGCTATTCGGTACAAAGCGCGAGTATTTCGGAAGTTCGATTTTTTGGTTGAACACTGTCGTGATTTTATAGACATCGCGTTCGCGCAGACGGTTTTTATTGCCGTCTTTGATGAAGTCGCGGCTCGCGTCAATCATAAAGATGCCGTCTCGCTCGTCCGCATTTTCCTTGTCAATAACAATGATGCAGGCAGGGATGCCTGTTCCGTAAAACAGGTTGGCCGGGAGACCAATGATTCCTTTGATGTAACCTTTTTCAATCAGCGACCGGCGGATGGTCGCTTCGGCGTTTCCGCGGAACAGTACGCCGTGGGGGAGAATCACCGCCGCTTTGCCTTTGCGTTTCAGTGACTTGATGATATGCAGTAGCCAAGCGAAGTCCCCGTTTTTTTGCGGCGGTCGGTCGCCATAGCCGTCAAATCGCCCGTATTCTTTAAGACCATGCGTCCAATTTTTGTCTGAGAACGGCGGGTTGACGGTTGCGAAATCAAATTGCCGCAAGGCGCTGTCGTCATCGGCGTTCATGAATTGCGGATCGGAAAATGTGCTGTACCCGCCCTTAATCACGGCGGTAGCTTTGTTGTGCAGAACAAGGTTCATGCGGGCAAGACCGGCGGTTGTGCTTTCTTTCTCCTGACCATAAATGGCAACGTCAACAGGAGCTGCTTCGGCGGCGTGGATCAGAAGGGAGCCTGAGCCGCAGGCCGGGTCATACAGCGTAATGTCACTCCCGTGGGCGTGTTCAATGCCGATCACTTTGGCAAGGACGCGTGACACCTCGGCCGGGGTATAGAACTGCCCCTTGCTTTTGCCGCTTTCGGTAGCGAATTTTCGCATCAGATATTCGTAGGCGTCACCGATGATATCATCGCCGTCGGCGCGGTTCTTGCTGAAATCGGGCATCTTGTCGCGGAAAATACTGAGCAGTTCGCTCAGTTTGTCCACCATTTCCTTGCCTTTGCCGAGCTTATTCTCGTCATTAAAGTGTGCGTTGTCAATAACTCCACGCAGTTCATTAGCCTCGGCCAAGCGGCCAATGATTTTATCCATTTCTTCGCCGATGTTCTTGTTCCCGATAAGCGCAAGCATGTCATCGAAGCTGCCATGTTCAGGAATGTCAATATCACCGTAGGAAACACCCTTGAATTTGTCCGAGACGTACTTCACGAACAGAAGCGTCAATATGTAATCCTTATATTGCGAACCATCCATCCCACCGCGCAGGCTGTCACAGCTCGCCCACAGACTGCTATAGAGTTCGCTTTTCTTTACTGCCATGAATTATCCTTTTTCGCTATGCTTTATTATCGGCTGAAAATTTAGAAGAGTCAAGCATTCTATGATTTTTTCATTCAAGAGAAATACGGGTAAATACGTATATTTTCTCCCTTTTGTTTCCGTTCATCATCCTGCTGAGCAGCGCGTTCTCAATGCTGCGGCGTACTGCATATACTACGGGTGGGACGGTATGGACGCTTGATAATTGGTTAACAAGTGTGTTTTTATATCTGAAGGATTAAGAAACAATTCAATTGCCGCCCTTCCCACTTTCATACCCAAAATTATAAGCAAAAAACCTGTGGACAAAATCCCCCGGGGTAGCTAGGTTTTCTCCCCGGTAATCCACAATGAAATCCGCGCGTGTAAAGAACAATCCTTCACCGGCCAGGGAGCCGCTCCACCCCCTGGCTCCCGCAGTGCCGCTGTCTCCGCGCCGCCGCAAGTTGACGCTCGCGGTGATCGTCTCCATGACTTTCATGGCTACGCTGGATTCGAGCATCGTGAACGTAGCGCTCCCGGTGATGTCAAAAGAGATGCAGGTGCCCGTTTCCGCCATCGAATGGGTGG
>Ga0172378_10004750_pt1 | contig 12713 bp, 10 predicted proteins | sample GrowelOW332metaG_FD_119755 | JGI IMG/M metagenome (GOLD analysis project Ga0172378, IMG submission 119755) | Groundwater microbial communities from an aquifer near a municipal landfill in Southern Ontario, Canada - Pumphouse #3_1 metaG | ecosystem: Environmental > Aquatic > Deep subsurface >...
GAGTGTAATTTTCATAGAATTCATCGTAGCTTACATTGTAGTAAGGATCTTCAGTCGATGATACTTCGCTGATCTCACCGGAAGTTATTTCGCTGGATTCAAAAGATGTCGCTTCTTCGCTGGGTAAGGAAGAAGTTATAGAACTATTATCTGAGCAACCTGTAATACCTAGTACTGCGATTGCTGTTAAAATAAACACATTAATTTTTTTCATGATTCTTAACCTCTATATATAGAATTATCCGCGGTGCGGACAAGTAATATCATAGCAAAAATGTAAGCGGTTTTGTAGTGTATGTATAAATTATCTTCAATATACAAAATAATTTATTTGTATTCCGCTTAAATCGTATTTAATTTTATGCTAAGAAATATATTAATCATACTTTATAAAAATAAGCATTTTAAAATATGCTTTTTGAATTAATTTGCATCATTTATACTATTAAATAATAAGATATTCCCTCCCTAAATCTATTTTAGAGGGATTAGCTAGATCCATAAAATTAAACCAATTATATGCATGGTATTTAATCATCATTTTAGTAAAAAGAGACAACATAAAATCGATAAATATTAGATATTTTTTCAATACATGACAAAGACATATTCATTTCAAATTGTAGCCCCTCGGTTAAAAAAAATTTTTTAATTTTAAATAATTCTTTATTTGTTATTTTATGTATGGTAAAATTGCTTTATCGTGATGGATAAAATATTTGAGTTTTATCCTTAATTGTTCTCGTCAAACAAAAATCTATTTAATATCTATATTCTAAAGTATAGTCTTATATGTTTAGTAATATATATAAACAAATCTTTTGATTAAAGCAAATATGGAATAAAACTCAAATATATAAATAAAAGGAGAAATCTATGGATTTCAAATATGATGAAAAATATTATAATACTAAAAAGGTATCAGAAAAATGGGGAGTGACTCGGAGAACAGTAACAAAATATTGTAAAAATGGACAAATCCCAAAGGCATACAAAGATTCAAGTACTAGAACTTGGAAAATTCCAGCCAATACGATAAAACCGCTAACGAAAAAAGAAACGAAAGAAATGCTCTTTTTGATAACTAAGCTTCATAGCTATCTAATTTTAGATAATTATAATACAACTAAAGGATTAAAATCTTTAGAAGATATTTCACCAGCATTAACTTATTTGGAATTTTTTGGGTTTATAAAATTCAAAAATAATATCCATAAAGTAACTAATGTTATCATAACAGACAAAGGTTACCAAACTATGCAAAATGGAATAACTATCAATATAGAAGTTTCTTCTACTATTGACTGTATCACTAGTATATTGAAACTCGTCGTCGTATTAGGAGTCTTATTTTAATGTCAATATATAGTGATTTTCAAAACCAAAAATTATCTAATAAATCTAATGAAATAGATTGTTTCAGAGGTTTGATGAAAGCCATGAAAGGGATTGGATATGTAAATGAGTTGCATGGAACAAAGTATCAAGTTGTTTTTGATAATCCATTAATACCACACAATAAAAATGACATCGCTTGTGAATTATGCGATCTATTAATTTTAGTTTATAACAAAACAAATGCTAGATTCACTTTTCTTCAAAACAAAAGAAAATTCTCTAAAAATTATATTCCAAATACAAAAATTTCTTTACCATTAAGACAAAGATATTTGTTGGGGGATTTTCCATCAATCAAAATGAAAGATCCTTCACTCTATATTCCAAATGATATTCTTGTGAATAGAACTTTAGACTCTATTGGCTCCTTAGGAGTGTTCTATTATGAATATAACACTGGCAATATTAATATGGACTATTCCATTATGAATCTAATGAATAATCCTAACAGTTTCAATGGATATGATTATGACAAAAACCATAGTCGTGTTTTTCATTTTAACGGAATCGTGAATTTAATTACGACAAAAGCAAATGGGTTCCAAGAATTAGACGCATGTGGTAATCTTATTGATTTCGAGAAAAATTTATTAAATATGACAATTGGAGAACCTTTGAATAATGGGAACCACCCCTTATTCGACTATATTTTAACTTTAATAGAAAATGGAATTAAAAAAGATAAAAAAGATTTAATAGAAAATGGAATTAAAAAAGATGAAAAAGACAATTCAGAAAAAGGTCTTGATGAAATAGTTCTCGAAATTGATAATATTCTGAATGATATCAATAATATTAGAAAGGAAAAAAATATCCGAAAAGATGAAAAATATAATTTTTCAATGCCATCATTCAATTTCGCCATAATAAATGCAAAAAAACAATTGAATATATTTAACGAATTAAAAATGAAAAACAGTGATATGTAGTCAAGAAATATTTCGGGTCCCATAAACACCGAATGATTTTAATGGTCAATCTTCATTGTGATATATATTGACGAACTGAAGATTAGCCAAATCTATCGTATATGAATAGGTGAGTACACCATATGGAAGCTGATTATCCTTAAAGGAATTAATTGTCATTTTTGGGAAATTCAAATCAACATCAAATAACAACATATCCAATGTTTTATACTTACATTCTCTTCTTTCACTTTTTCCTTCTCCAAAATTTTTGGTCAATAAATAATCATCAAGTTCTATTTGATTATATCCAAGAGCAATTAACTGAAGGTATAAATCCTGAACACTTTCGCCATGTTCGGATTTTTCCAATTTCAAATACATTATTTTTAACTTTTTATCTTTTACAGTTTCTAATTGAAAAGGACTTGAAACAGTCATATATAATTCACTCTTTTTTATAGTGGATTTCACTTCATAACTCATAACATCAGTTTCAATATCATGAGTGCCCTTTTCTGTTGAACACCAGTGAGGATTTTCCCCTTTTTCCATTAAATAAACAAGTGCTTTCATCTCACCTATAACATCATAAACCATGGGATTTGTGGCGGAGTTTCCCAAGAGGGATTTCCATTTCTCATACCACACAGTTGGATTAGACAACAATTCATTGCGCAATTGATTATCAACACCCATTTCTACAAAATCAGAACATATCATAGAAAACTCTTCCATTAAGACACTGACTGTTGTGCATAGATTTAAAGAAGACATATACTCACCATTAATAATAATGTCAGTTGATTTAAGGAAAATCCTATTAAATTTTTCCTCTATTGGATTACCACTATATGGAATAGCAACTCCATATTCTTCTCTCAATTTATAAGTATAACCATACAAAACACCATCTATAACAATAGGAGTAGTACTGTGAGAAATATTTGTATTAAATAATTTTAATATCTCTTTTCTTGTTTCATAATTCATTAGTTGTACCTCCAAGCACAATATTAAATAGCATATCTACATAGCCATCAGTTCCACCCTCGTATAATTCAGGAAGAAAAACAGCATCCTTAGCAGTATTCAACAGCATTATTTTTCTAAATGTATTCATATCTTTCAGAACTGAATAATATTCTCTCCGTGATTCATAGTATTTTTTCATTATTGTTCGAGTTACATTAAGATCTATTCCATATTTTCCGGATCTTTCGACTAAATTCAATATAGTATCGGTAGAAAAAATATCTGATGCTAGCATTTGTTCCGTGTATTGAATATTTTGATTATAAGACATTTTGACATACCAATATAATGTGCTCGGATAAATCCTTACGTTTTTTGACCAATAATACTCTTCTTGATTACCATGTCTTTTAAAAATCAGGTCAGGAATCACAATCAAGGATAAATATTGCCAAAACTCAAAATTCGCTGCAATAGAACTGTTAAACCAGTTTTTAGAATTAAAAATATTATATAATTTCAAGGCGAATTTATAGTCAAACTGGTATGATTTAATATTTTTGCAGCTATTTTCACAGGTAGAAAAATCTTTAATTATTTCATCACGAATCTTCATATAATCAGTCGAAAGACTGCTTTCATCACAAGAAAAATCAGTTTCTTTTAATTCATCATATTTCGATTTTGAATTCACATTATCTAAATACTCAATTTTCATTTATTCACTCCTTTTCTTATTTTCAAATACTTTATCTAGACCTTTGAATATTTTTTCATCATCGCTAATATCTATATCATAAGTTTCAATTATATATTTGACGGCCTGTGTTACTGAACCATCACTCGCATCATCCAAATTCGATTTAAGTAAATAGTTATCACCTAATCCATACTTAAGTTTCAAAAATAATCTATACAATAAATTTTGAACAATTCTATCCATATAACTTCTAGAAAAAAATTCGGATTTTTCATCTAAAAATTTGTAATCATCATGCGCCCTATTCATAACAAGTAAAACACACTCACCAAACTGATCTATATTCGGATTATCGAAACTAAAAACCAAATCCCAAAGCGGCTTATTTGGATTTTCTATAGTTCTAATCTCGAATTGAGAACTATCACCGGAAATTCTAATAGTTTTAAAACCGATTTTCCCCAAATTATACCCTACGGTATTAGCAAAATCATCGCTATTTATAACTTTCGCACTTTTAGATATAAATAGAATAGTTAATAGATTTATAGTCTTTCTATAATCATTCTTATTCAAAACCAAATCGATTGAATATTCACCTACATCGTTTAGAGGATCTAACTCTACTGAATTAGAAATATTTTTGCTCTTGGATTCTGTTGAATAATATATTGATGCAATCGAAATTTTCGCTCCGGGTGCACATATTTGGTTACTACCTTCATATAAATTATTTATATTTTTGAGTTTTATATTAATCGAAACGCATAATCCATATTTTTCAAAATACCATTCATCATCTTCAGATTTAAGTGCAATCTCCGAATTGTTTTCACCCCCATTAGGATGTGACAAAGGTATTTTTACTAGGTATTCATTTTTATAATAATAATTATATTGTAGACTAAAGTTATCGTCGATTCGGGACAAATCATCGAAGGTTTTATATAAATTTAAAGTCTTGCCCATTTTACTTACCTCCGTTAAAATCAGTCGCTAAGACTAATTGCATATTTTTATCACGAACTGCAACATTAATAGAGAAAAGCATTACGAAATCCTTTTCATCATTATTGCGTATAGTAATTGAATCAACCTCACCATTAACTAATTTGTTGAATTCAATAGATAATTCAGTTTCTTGAATTTTGCAATCTTTAGATGCTTTGCCGTCAACAATAATATTTTCTCCATCGTATTTATTAACTTTATAAACGATATCATTCAAACAATACAAATTTTGAAACCCATTATCCACCCATTCTTTCATAGTATATGTCTTAGCGCTAGTTTTGACTTTAGCTTCGATTTTCACACTTTTACATCCGCTTTTTGCGCGGATTTCAAAACTCACTCTAACTCCACCCTTTACGAATGCAATGTTGTTTTTTTGTGTAATTTTTCCTTTTGAAGAAGATGAAACACTAATTCCACCACCCAATCCAACTCCTTTTGTAGACGAATCATGACCGAATTTGTGATTAGGTAAAAATAGATCAGCATAATATTTTCCCATCGCCCTTTTAGAGTCCACATATTCTATATCTTCTTTTGGCGGTGAGAATTTTTCATAAATAGTATTTTTAACATTTTGTTTTATTTGATGAATTAATCTAATAGCACCATCAGCATCTGCTATTTGCTTATCTTCCCATTCAAAATGATCTGATTTTTCAGCTTTTCTTACATACTCTTCAAGCTTCATTGATTTATCTCTATTATTAGAGGAATAATATAAATCAAAATTAGAATTTAATACAAATATACCAATAATGTATTCATCAATTTCAGTCTTTAATGAACCGACCCATTTATTGTCAGTTGTATAATTATTAATCATTCCAGGTTTTCTTGTATAACAAACAATAGGCAAATTACCATCTTTAAAGTCATCTGAAATATTTACATATTTATAAGGTCTATCGCAATTAAAATTACCATCTTCTATATTTAAATTTTTTTCATTCAATTTTTTGTAAATAAAAGTTCCCAGTTTCAAAATTTTATTTTTTCTATTCCAAATAATTTCTTTGCTATTATATTCGTCATTATCTTTTAGAAAATAATCTGAATACATATTATTTAATTCTTCGAAAATAGCATAATTCCCGGATAGTTTCACTTCTTCGCCATTTACTGTCGCCAAAAGTTTGGCACCATATGAATAGTTCTTATTCATTCTCCGAAAATACCATCTTAAAATAGAAGTTTTGATAAATCTCTCTATATCTATTGTGTAAAACAACTTCCCTTCACAAATGTTATTATTATCTAATAATTTATTTTGCTTTATATAAGGAATCACAACAGTTGTTCCTGTTTGGTCCCCTTTAAACCTGGGTATATTTAAAACTGCCAGTAATTGTGCAATCATTATTTCATCAGTAATTACTTCACTCAGTTCTTTCCCGTTTTCCACTTTATTTTTACCAAAAAAAGCAGTACCACAGTTGTTTTTGGTGAAATTTAATAAATTGTCATCCTTTTCTTCATCAACAATCAATGCTGCAACAATTCTTTCTTCATACTTGTTGTTTTCCAATTTAATTCGAGAATAATACAAAACCAAGCCATTGCCTATTCTAAAATAAACAGTTTTCCCGATTCCCCAAGACCCTCCAGAGCCTTCTTTGGTTTGATTTTCCATTATTTGGTAAACTAATTTGCCTAAATTTTGGTTTGCTTCATCTTCATATTGCCCATCTTTATTACCAATTAAACCAATTGTATTTCTATCTCTAATAGCAATGTATTCTTGTTTAGTATCACCAATTTTTTTAAGATTATCTTCGATACCCTCAAAAAAGCTAGCAAAGTCATAATTATTAAATTCGCCTATGTTGAAGTCAACTATGACATCCTTATCTGAAGCTGAAGCATCCAAACTATTTTGAATTGATTCTCTAACCAGCAAATCTAATACAGGATAAGACTCATTTTGCATCAAGGCTAATAATGAACTGCCTCTAGGATGTTGATAAGGCGGCGATACTGTATACATATTGAATTTCATTATTCACCCTCCACTTCAGTTCTACTATGTTTATTCAAATCTATGCATAATTGGCCAATACCAACATTTTCATCAAATGTTGTATTTGGCAAAAATAAGCAAACACCAACTAGATCATCCTTGGCTTTTAAAGGTACTTTTTTTGAATTACATTTTAATGGCATAGATTCATGGTTGATAACGTATATATACAATGTGGGAGTATATTCAAGTCCATTTTCGTTTCTTATTTTCTTAATAATATTTTCATTAATTCGTCCTGATTTTATCTTCTCAATCACCTCAGAATCAAGATCACTTAATAGATCATCTTTATTTCTCAATGTTTTAATTCGAAGTATATTATCACTATCATCAATTGTTCTAGCACGATTAACTAAATTGATTGGATGACCCGCGACTTTTCTTTCAATAGATTTATTTAAACTCACAAGAACTAGATTCCATTTTTTCAGCTTTTTTTCTGTCGAAAGTTTTCCTAAATCGCTTTTTATTAATTCTAAATCTATTTTTAAATCTATAAAATCAGGCATTTCATACCTATCTAAAAAATCAATAATAGTATTGTTGTCAATTGAATTCCAAACTAGATTATTTCTTTGAATATGAAATTTGTTTTGCTTATCAGCACTGCTAATCAACTTTTCTAAATTATCTAAATTATTTTTTATTTTACTGGCATCATTGGTGTAACTTGTAACTTGATAGAATGAATCGCTCATTTTTTTATTATAAATACTGTCTTGCATTTTAGAACTTGAAGTTAATGCTTTAAAAACACGTTCATTAACATTTCTAATTGGAGTTGCGCAATCACTTGGAGATTTGCCGGCAATTTGCATTTCCCTTATAGTCCTTCGCAACATTTTATCAATAAGTGCCAAATCTTCAAATTGTAAAATAGTATCGTTACTCAACCATAATCGAGGAAGTAATTCATAATTGTTTCTATAGCCGAACCATCTTCCCATTTGCATCAAAGCATCTGCTAAAGATGTTGTCCTCAAAAAGTATGTTGAAACAAGTCCTTCAATCGTCAATCCTCTTGAAAGAGTCGCTCCTCCTATAACAATAAAAGCAGTCGAATAATCAACATCGTTCTTTTTGGGATATGCTAATCTAAGGAAGTCATCATCTTTATAACTTGGATTGTTACTTCCGTCGTCTACACATATATGAACAGCTTCTCCGAATTTCAATTTTCTTTCACTCGTGAATTTAATATGTTCGGGTTTTTTAGAAATTAATTCTTTCAAAAATGGTTTTATGTCATCAAAATCAGGATAATTATTAACAACTTTTCCTGCCATTACAGGCATTCCATTCAAAAGATCATCTTTTGTAAACAAATTTGTTTGATCTTTCCATACTTTTAAACAGTCAATATAAAATTTCTCGATATTATTGCGATAATCTCCAATGCAAGCCTCGACAATTGAATTTATACTATCGTGTGCTTGAACTCTAATGCTTGTATGAATAAGCATACTCACAGGTTTTTTTAAATTCCATTTTCTAAAACAAGCAGCAGCACAATAAAACCATAATATCGAATTTGTTAAACCAATAAGGCTTCTATAATCACCAAACTCATTTTTATTTGCGTCTTTAATTAGATCTAATTCCGCAGAACTTATACTGTTTACAATATTAAGTCCATCGTGATCTTCGTCTCCAAATATCTGCAAAGGTCCGAAATATTCCTTTGCTGATTTTAAAGTTGAAATAAAATTAGAAGGATAAAGACTTCCATTTTTTGAGGGTGCTTCATTCAGCATATTAGCGTACGGAGTTGCGGTATAACATATATAATTCATGCATGCGAAATTACTTTTAGCAGGTTTGCAATTTTGATTTTTATTATATACTAACGACAAAATTTGACTATTAATTTTAGTTCTTTCATCTTTGTCTATATCGCGAGTATTTATACTCGCTTGGTCAGCTTCATCATCAATAACAACTACCTTCAATCTCTCCCTCATATTTTTATCATCATTAAGCCATTTTAACAAATTCTTTAATCTCGTCGAATTTTTCAAACAAACCATAAAATATACAGATTGATTTCTTTTTTGTAAATTCAAATTTGTAATTGTTTTTTTTGATATTTCTTCTATAACTTCAAACGTTTTTGGAGTATTGGTAGCCAAATCTAATTTCATTCGATCAGATGTTTGTTTTCTTAAATTCTCAATTGTGCCAGAAAGAATGATGAATAAGTTAAATCCTTTGTCTGCCGCAGCACACATTAATCCCATCATATTAGCGGTTTTTCCAGATTGAACATTACCAAGAACTAACCCCTTTACTGGCTCATCGGGTGAAGTACTAAGTGACAATCTTTTCAATATTCTTTGGGTAGCTTTCTCTAATTCTTCAATTGAATCATCAGTAAAGCCCTTCTTTTTCCTCAAATTTTGAATATAATGTACCCATATAGAATTATCCCCAATCGCTAATTCCAAATTTTCATCTTTTACATAGTTTTTTATAATTGAGCCTGGATCCTCGTCATAGGTATAGAGGTTTTTTAGAGAATCTAATCTATATTCAACGTACTCATGCCATTCATCGGCGGAAATATTCCAATCATCGTATTTATGTTTCACACCTAAATATTCTTCTAAGCCTTTTTCATTGCCTTGATCAGCATAAATTACATTTTCAAAAGGTCCATCCGGATATTTTTCAATTAGTTCAGTTACTCGTGATCCAACTGAGCGATATTCATGTTTATCGTATTTCTCCAAATATTTTGACATAATTAATCCTCCATTAATCTAGATTTAAAAATACCTTCTAGAATAGACATTAAAACGTCGACCACAATACTATTACCCGCTTGCTTATACCCTTGACATCTCGAACAAGGAAAGATAAATTCATCACAAAATCCCATCAATCTCAATGCTTCCCTTTCTGAAAGCATTCGCAATTTACCATCAACAGTATAGTAATTATCAACACCAGCCCGATGCCTATTACCCATTGATTTTAATAAAGTCCTTGCCACTCTATTATCTGTGACAGGTTTTTGATAAAAAGTCTTAGTTCCGCCCTTTGTCACATATGCGAGTAATTTTGGAGATAAAAAATATTTTTCTTCAATTTCACCATCATTTTGTCCAAATACTATTTGACCATCTTTATCATATTTCATCTCTCCAAATTTATTCTTTTCAATTAAAAAATCTTGAGAGCTAAATAATAATTCTTTTTGAGGAATCTTTGAAATATCAAAAGTACTATCCTTTTTAGTTCCTACGACAAATAGACGTCTCCGGTTTTGAGGAATACCAAAATCTCGTGCGTTTAAAACTTCGAATGACAAATTATATCCTAACCCATCAAATATATTTTTTATGACTTCCCATGTTTTTCCTTTATCGTGATTTAACATTCCACGAACATTTTCATAAATAAATACTTTGGGCTGAATCTCTTTTACAAGACGAGCATAGTCATAAAACAATGTTCCTCTAGCGTCTTCTAGTCCTCCTTGAAAACCAACAGTCGAAAAGCTTTGACAGGGCGATCCACCAACGAAGAGATCAACTTTATTCTTAAAATCCGTTCCATCAAGCAATCTAATATCTTGAAAGTAGTTATCATCTATCAATTCATTTTGATAGTTTGCTCTATATGTTTTCTCGACAAAATTAGTTCTCCGTGTATTTGTAGAATATAAATCATCTACGTATTCACGCTTTTCTTTTACGCTATTAAGATTTTTAATCAATTCTAATTCCGAAGTAGCATCATAGTCTATTTCTCTTTCACCATTATCACATGCAAAAAGGACTTCATAATCAACATTCATTCTTCTCAAAGCGTATTCAATTGCGCCTATGCCACTAAATACAGTCGCTATTTTCAATTTACTCATATACGTTTCCTGCCAAATCTATTTGTTTTAATATTTCTTCCAATACATTAACAACTATGGAATTTCCTATTTGTCGATATGCTCTCATATCAATCACAGGAAATGTATAGCTATCAGGAAAGCCCATAAGACGTGCACATTCTCTTGGAGTTAACTTCCTAATAACACCTTTAGTTCCATTATATTCTCCTAGGTAAGCACGTTCTAATATTTCTTTCGTATGTTTTTTCTCATTAAATTTTTCAAATACAAAATCCCCATTCCAATTAAATTGTTGGTTAGCTTTTTGTGTTCTTATAATATCTTTATTAACTTGAGCTCTATTTTTATATTTAGGATTAGTTACAAATTCAAAGCCTTTTTTTCCAAGGTAGTAAATCGTACCTACTTTGTGCTCTAAAAATTCAAACATAGTCTTATTTGTTTTTTCACCTTCCGGGAAAACAAAAGTGTTTTGTCGAATAAATCCAACTACAAATATTCTTCTTCGCTTTTGCGGTATTTCAAAATCCTCAGAATCTAATACTTTGTAATGTATGTCGTATCCTAAAGAACTAAATATATCTTTTATTGTTGACCAAGTTTTTCCCTTGTCATGATTAATCATACCCACAACATTTTCATATATGAATACGCGTGGCTTGATTTCATTAATTAATCGAGCATATTCATAAAACAGTGTTCCCCTAGCATCATCTAGCCCGCCGCGTTTGCCAAGAATAGAAAAACTTTGACACGGGGAACCACCTACGAAAAGGTCGACATTGTCTCTATATAAATTTCCATTGATAAACCTTATATCTTCATAAAAATCACTTTCCTTAATCTCGTAATTTTTTTTATATGTTTTTTTGATGTAGTTAGTTCCGCACTCTTCTTGATAAATCTTTTTTATTCTTTTTTGCTTTTCTTCTTCAGATAGGCCTAGCAATTGCTTATCAATTTCTTCCTTTGAGAGACTCAGTTCTCTCTCCCCATTATCGCAAGCGAAAATCAAATCCAAATTGTTTTTTCCGTACCTTTTAATAATTGCTTGTTCGGGCGAACCTATCCCGCTGAAAACTGTCGCTACTCTCATTATAAATTAAATTCAGGAAAAGTATTAAATCTAATTTCCATATTTTTAAAGTCAAATACGATTATTAAATTGTCAATTACTTCACTTTCCAATAGGCCCTTCATTAAGCACCACTCTTCAAATAATAAATACAACAATCCATTTTTTTGAATTTTCAATTGTATTTGTTCTTCTTTATTCACGTTAGTTATTACGTCCACATTAAAACTGCCGCATTTCATTTTAAATAAAATATTTTTTTTAAATACTTTTAGAGACGGTATTGAAAGTATTTGGCAAACAATTTTAACCGCATTAGGATCAGTTACAAGGCCAAAATACAAACTATTGTCTGAACCATATTTTTTTAAATTGGATTTTGTAGGTCTTCTTGCCATTACTTTATTTTCAGTATCGCAAATGAAGACATCTTTATCATTACTTTTCCACATTTTCATGTCTATATTTTAGCATATAGTTATTATTTTGTCCTGATTTTTTTTATTTAATTATTACTTTTCTTTTTTGCTAATTGATTCACAATATTTTTATTGTAAATATTAAATATAATTGAAATTTGATTTATTACCTTTTCATCTTAAATCTATAACAAAAGTACACCTTGAATTCAATTAGTCCACATCAGGTAGCTTTATATATTTGCACCTTCTTTGTCTTCTTGCTTAATAAATAGTAAAATAACCTTTATACAACGAAACACGTTAGGAGTTAAAGATGAATAACGACCTATATAAGACAATACAAGACTATCA
>Ga0172378_10004752_pt1 | contig 12712 bp, 8 predicted proteins | sample GrowelOW332metaG_FD_119755 | JGI IMG/M metagenome (GOLD analysis project Ga0172378, IMG submission 119755) | Groundwater microbial communities from an aquifer near a municipal landfill in Southern Ontario, Canada - Pumphouse #3_1 metaG | ecosystem: Environmental > Aquatic > Deep subsurface >...
GCCATGAGGTAGAGCCAAAGGCTTTTCCTGATTCTATAATCTCTTTATCTACATTTCTGATACCCAAGCTTGTTAACCTTACTATTGGAACAATGGCATAAATAACAGTTGCAATAACACTTGCGGCATTTCCCATACCAAATAGCAAAAGTGCTGGAATTAAATATACGAATACTGGCATAGTTTGCATGGTATCGAGGACTGGCTGTACTATCTTGTTGGCAGTACTTGAGTTGGCTATCAAAATACCTAAGGGAAGTCCTAGCACTAACGATATAATTACACTTGTTAAGGCAATAGAAAGCGTTAAAAGCATCTCTTCATAAAGCCCAAGTAATCCCACCACAAAGATAAGGGATGTTAGGAAGAAAGCAGTTAAGAGCTTTCTTTTTCCTAAGAAACTTAGGAAGAAGACTAGAGCGAGAAATACATACCAAGGAATGAACTTAAATAGGTTGTAAGCTCCTACTACAAAGCCATTTAAAGTATTTTGTATTCCTGATAACACCGCTTTAGAATTCGTTGCAAAGCTTCTTACAGCTTTATCTATGTTGCTAGTTTTGATACTAAGGGTAAAAGGAAACAGCTCAGCTTTAGTATTTCCACTTCCTTCTTGATAAAGTAATTTAGCTTTTTCTTCTCCCAGATAAGAGGTGAAAGCTTCTTTGTTGTTTTCAATATAGTAGGAGGCAGTTTGCTCAAAGGTTAATTCACTTTCTTGCATGTAGTATAAGAGCGTGCTTATTTCTTTAGAAGAGATATGATACTTTGATAAAAACTCACAAAACTCTTTGTTTTCTTCAAAAAACTGGTTACTGACAGCAATTGTTACCGGAACAGAGGGTAGTTGTCCAATTCCCTCTTGATAAAGCGCAGCATCATAAGGGATGTCTTCTAAGAGAACAAAATCATGGATACCCATTAGATAGGTGGGCTCCCAATAATAAAAGACTATATCTTTTTTATCATCTAAGGCTGAGATAACTGTAGTATCCATAGCAGCATTGCTACCAGGTATTATGTACTCAAATTCTTTATCAAGATTATTAACTTTTACCTTTTTCTCCATTATGGAAGTAATTTCCCAGCCAGGTATTCCACCATAGATCTTGGAACCGAAAAGGGATGATTTTCCTTTTAAGTCCTGAACTGTTTTAAGTTCTGGATATTTTTCTTTAGTATATTTTGGAATATAGAAACCTTGATAATTATCATCAAAGTTGAGTCCAAGCTCTACAAATAACCCTTTTTCTAAATCTGGGGCATAGCTTGGAATATTACTGGTCCACTCTTCTAGAACTACATCAACTTCACCATTTTTTAGGGCCTCGTGTATGATAGGGGTGGAACCTGGTACTTCATTTACAGTATAGCCAAAGCTTTTTTCACCAACAATTTTTATAATAGCATTATTAAGTTTTACAGAATCCCAACCAACATCAGCAACCTTTATAGTTTGAGACGCGAATAGCAATCCCGATAGGAAAATCAACAGTACTATTAAATATTTTTTCATCTTTACTCCTTGAAAGAAACAAGGGCTAAAATCTTATGCATATCAGATAAATTTGTAATTACGGTTAAAATCATTCCCGAACTTAATTTTGTAGTCGCATTAGGGGTTTTTATTAGCTCTTCATTGTTATTTATTGCAATGATTGTGGAATTTGTAAGATTCCTAAAATCTAATTCACCAATCGTCTTACCATCAGCAAGCGACCCTTTTTCAATTGTGAATTCGCTTGGTTTTATTGGTAATAGTTCTTTATCATGATTCTTAAAAGCAATTATTTTCCGCATAACTTCATCTAGCTCGTTTTCTATTCTCTTTTTTTCTTCATTCAAGGCCAAATAGCTTTCTTCAAGCTTGTTTAGCTCTTGTTCTTTTTCATTCTTTTGTAAGAAAGTGACTGCCTTCAGTCTTGATTTTACAAAATTGCCAGCTTGTGGAACCACTTCAATAATATCCTCATCTTTCAGAATAACTAACGCTTTTCTAATAGTCTCAGGGGAGACTGAATACTTTGAACTTATCAGAGAACGACCTGAAAATCTTTCATTTTCTTTTAAGTTTCCTTGAGCAATCTCTGTTGCGATAGCATAAGCGATATTGTTGTAAATAGCCTCTTTCTTCATTTAATTTAACTCCTTGTTAAACTGCCAATCTGTAATACAATTATAAATTGTCAGTTTGTACAATGTCAATAGCCCTAAAAATTAAATTATAATTTGTTAAAATATAAGTAATTATGATATTGAAGAAAAATACTTGTAATTATTGTAGCTTGAAAAAAGAGACAAAAAAGGCAACCCGTAAAGTAACCAGTGTTACTTACTAAGGTTGCCATGTTCTCAAAATCGGAGGTGATATCTAATAACTTACATTTGCTCGTTAGTAGTCCGGATTTCTTGTTTATAGCAGGGGTAGGACTCGAACCTACGACCCCCGGGTTATGAGCCCGATGAGCTGCCAACTGCTCTACCCTGCGACGATTGCTTAATCAAAATAAGGTATGGCGAAATAAATGTCAATAGGGGTGTGAGAAAATAAATTCTTACTATTTGTGTAACTGCTTAAAATATAAGTAAATAAGAAATAAATAAATAAAAAATGAAATTTTTATAATGCAATTACATTACAATTTTTTTAAAAAAAAGATCGCAATAACAGATAAATAGTTAATTGGCACTTTAATCTTGAACTAGAGTTTACTTGATGCTTTAAGCCGCTTAATATCAGTCAGCATTGATAACTGCTATTCGCCTATAACTCTTTAGCTCAACTAATCCTATTTAACATCTTTCAGGCGGTGTTGATAATATGAGATAACTCTTATATATATAGGTTAAGGGTTAACAATGTGAACTATTAACTCTAAAAGAGAAAAATCCATGACATTATTTCTTAAAAATTTTTAGATATTCTTATCCGTGCGGGCAAAGTTTCAATTTTGCAATAAATAAGATAACGGAAAAGACAAGTGATAATTTATTTGATTTATTGTTTCTATTTCTTTAAAAAGTGTGTACACTAAAAAAAAGGGAATAGAATATGATAGAACGAGATACTTATCTTAAGACGCTAATAGGTAAAATTGATAATGGCATGGTGAAAATATTAACAGGAATAAGGCGCTCTGGTAAGTCTTATCTTTTGTTTAATATCTTTAAAACCTATCTTTTAGAAAATAATATTAAGGCAGAAAATATTATTGAGGTTGTTTTAGATGATGATTCTTATATTGCTTTGCGCAATCCTATAAATCTTGGTTCGTATATCAGAGAAAAAATAAACAATAATAATGAAAAGTATTTTGTCTTTATTGACGAAATACAGTTTGTTGCAAAGGTAAAGAATCCTTACCTCGAAGGGGATTATATAAGCTTTTATGAAGTTTTAAATGGGTTATTAAATAAAGGTAATATAGATGTATACGTTACTGGTAGTAACTCTAAGATGCTATCTAAAGATATTCTAACTGAATTTAGGGGACGAGGAGATCAAGTCCATATTTATCCCTTATCTTTTTCTGAATTTTATAGCTACTGTGGTGGCGATTTTTTAGATTCTTATGATGAATATTCCCTTTATGGAGGATTACCAAAGGTGGCTCTTCTAAAGAGTGATGAAGACAAAGCTAAATATTTGAAAACTCTTTATTCTGAAGTGTATTTAAAGGACGTTATTGAAAGAAATAATATCCGAAAAGGTGATGAGCTATCTATTTTAACTGAAGTTCTTGCCTCAGGTATTGGCTCTTATACCAATTCTACTAATCTATCTAATACTTTTAAATCTGAGTTAAAGGTTGGCTATGAACCCAAGAGTATAGCTTCCCATATCGAATGCTTGAAAGATTCATTTTTGTTAGAAGAGGCAAAACGATTTGATATCAAAGGTAGAAAATATATAGGTGCTAATTCTAAGTATTATTTTACCGACATAGGTTTACGAAATGCTATGCTCAATTTTCGGCAAAATGAGCCTACTCATATTATGGAGAATATTATTTTCAATGAGCTTATAATAATGGGTTATAACGTTGATGTTGGAATAGTTGAGTTAACTACTACAGAAAATGGAAAAAATAAGAAAGTACAATTAGAAGTAGACTTTATAGCTAATAGAGGTCAAGAGAAGATTTACATACAATCAGCTTATTCTCTTGCAGGCGAAGAAAAACAAAAGCAAGAAAAACGTTCTCTTTTTAAGATAAATGATTCCTTTAGAAAAATCATAATACAAAAAGATAGCTCTAAGAGTTATTATGACGATAATGGTATTTATATTATGAGTTTGAAGGACTTCTTAACTCGTAAGGAAAGAGTAAATTATTAGCTTCAATAGAATAAAATAAAACACCACAAATATTGAGTTCGTGGTGTTTTAAGAAGAATAGGGGGTAAACTATCTTTCCCAGAAGAGGTTAGCTCTAATGGTAAAGGCGTCAACAGAGTTATCACCTAATAGCTTGCCAAATTCATTCCAGTAATAGCTAGCTTCCAAGTGAATAACATTGAATAGGTTAACACCTGCACCAAGTGTTATAAAACCTTGGTTGAGACCTGCTCTTATTTCAAAGGTCCTTAATAATTCAAGTTCAGCACCAATTCTTAAAGATCTTAGAAGTGAAGTTGTTCCAAATTCTTTGAAGACAGTACCTAAATCTACCATATCAACAAGGATGGAAGTGTTTATGAAGTTTGAAACTTTACCAAAATCTGGATTCCAACCAATACCAAGGTTTATAGACATTGGAGTATCGAAGGAGAAGGTTCCATTATTTAAAACTCCAAAGCCTTTGTTTTGAACAGCTTTATAGTTTTCATAACCTGACATATAGAACTTTCCATTAATGTTTTTAACAACACCAGAAATTGTGAAACCTGCAGGTAAGTTTACGTTGATGGCTGCATCTATTGGAACTGCAAAACCAACCATAAGAGGTGTTACGTTTGCAATATCGCTTAAATATGCATTTAAATCTGAGGAGTGAGCTAAAACTTCATCTGCACTGAATGCCTTTGAGTAACCTCTAACGTTAAGTCTTGCTGCAACACCTACATCAAAGTTTACTTTTGATTCTTGGAAGAATCTTAAGCCTAAACCCATAGAGAGCACCGCATCCAAAGTTGGTATTAATTGAATTGAAGATAGTCCGCTTGTTGTGTAGGAGGTAATACTTGTTTTTGTATCAAAAGCGATAGCAAAACGACCAAACTTAAAGCCAATACCTGCATCTATACCCATGAGGGCATTATTTAATCCTGTTCCATAAATAGAAAGCAATTTTTGGCCAATTCTAGTTAGGTAAGCTTCATCTTCAAACTTTTGGCGGTTGCTTAATAAGTCATCTAAAACGCCTGTATTTACAACCTCTTTGAAATTATAAATTGTTAAAGCTATGTTTGGTGTATTGAAGACTAAGCCTTTTTTAGCTAAAGAGGCAGGGTTTACATATAAAGCATCTTGGTTGCTAAAGCCAGCAATACCCGCACCTCCCATAGCTTCAATTCTAGCACTTGTCTTTGTATATGGCTTTACAACAGATTTAGTATATGCAACCTCTGCAGTAGGATTAATAACATCTACAGCAAATAGGCTGGAGACCATAACAACTGATAATAATATAATTAATAGTTTTTTCATTTTAATTCTCCTCTCCTATTTAGTATTCTTTAAAATTTTATCTAATTCGTCTGTGAAATCAAATTTATTCATATTTGGAATAGAAAGGCCTGTTTTTTTCATCATCAAATCTAGAGCATCTAATTGAGCATATAGATTTGTTTCATTGATAATGCCATTACCTTCATTTATATAGTACTTTATATCAAAGTTTTCTTCGGTTACATTAGGTACTAAAGTATTAAGATAGGTTGGCAATTTTACACTATTTTCTTTTGTTAAAGTTTGGAAGCTACCATCACTTTTTTGGAGTATCCATGGATTAAGAGTAAATAAATCATTTAATAACTTTGATATTGAATCAAACTCAGTAACCTTTGTATTAACTCCATCAAGTTGCATTACTAAAACAGAAGTTACCATCTTAAGTAAATCATCAATTTTTAATTTATTTTTTGCAGCTTCTTTATCTTCGTAGTTAAGTAGTGTAAGGGTTGCATTATAAAAGGTCTTATAGGAATTTACTAATACCTGCTCTTTAGTAGAATCAAAAGATTGTCCATTGAAGCTATAAAGATTAACAAGGGCACTGTAAATCATTGGGCGATATTTTGTGACTTCATCTATTATTGTTTGGTTTACAAACTTGTAATATTCATAACTTGTAACAGTTTCTCTTGATGAAAGTGATTTGCTATTTGTAGAACTTAAAAGGGAATCAATGCCATCAAGTGCTAATATATCGAAGGAGCCAATTTGCTTTTTAGAAATTGTGATTAAAGTGGATGCTTGATCTATAATACTACTTTTAGCTGCGTTTTTATCTGCTTCTGTTGCATTAGAATCAGCAATCTTTGACATTTGAGTTACAACACCCATGACAAGTTTTGCGGTTAGTACATCAGCGGCTGTGGTAGATTCAGCCTTCGCACTCTTGTCTGCCATTTCTGCTAAGCTATTTAGTAATGCTTTTTGTTCATCTGTAGCGTTATCTGCTACTTTTTTAGCTACTGCTGCAGTTAAGGCAAAAGTTCCTTTAGCTGCTGTTGCACTTTCAACTGGTGCTGGTTGTGCTAATTTTTGAACAAATTCTTCAGATTTCTTCTCTGAACTTAAAACATCATTAAGCTCTGTGTTTAAAGAGCCTAATTCAGAAGGGGTCATAGGAGGAGTGAATGATTCGATATCTTTAACATCCTCTTTTTTAACTTCTATTTTGATATCACCTACTGAAATATTAGCTTTTTCATTTGTGGCATTGTCATCAATTTCAAGTTTTGTTTCACCAGATTCTTTTTTAGTAGTAGTTATACCTGTGGTTTCATCTTTGGTTTTTTCTGTTGTAGTTTGTTTTACTTCTGTGATAGTATTAACAACATTATTAACCGCTGCTAAATCTACTTTAATTAAGCCACTGTTGATAAAGACGTTTCCGTTAGCAATATTTAAAAACTTGTTTAAATTCTGGGTTAAGGAACCATCGCACGATGAAAACAGCAACAACACGATTAAACATGTTATTATGGGTATTATTCTCTTTTTCATTTTTTTCCCTCTATAGATTGTTTACGAAGTAACTTCAATGAATAATCTCTCACTTTTATTTTATAGTGTGAGAGTAAAAAATACAAGAAAAGAATAAGTTGTTAATGTGTATATTTGCAAATAAATAGAATTATACGATATTTTGCTAGAAATTTGATAAATAGAGCGATTATTTACTTTTTTTACTATGTAGAAGTAAATTCTTTTTTTAGTTTTTAGTCGCGTTTACGGTACAATACTTCTAATTGTGTTTGTCTCTTGCTTTTATTTTGTGTTACACTTCTTTTATGAAAAGTATAAACACACAATATATAGAATTACCGGAAGCTATATTACAAGCTAAGTTAGCTGGAGATTTTGAACTTGAAAAGCAACTTATCTCTTATAAGTTAGACAATGTTGCGTTACCTTTTATTCTTAGAGAACGATTAAAACTAGAACTACATAATATAGAGGATTATTCAGTTTGTTATCCTTTTACTTATCAAGAGGCAGAAGTGTTATTACAACAAGAATGCCCTGATAAATATAAAGAGGGAATGTTAAAGCTTTTTACTATTCGTGGAGATGTAGCTTTTAAGTATATCAATAAAGAAGTCCATTATGAGGCTCGAATTGTTGAAAATGCATTAATTAGATGCCCCGAACTTCGTAATTACTCCTTAAGTGCTGAGTCTGTGTTACGTACAAATAATATGATGGTGATGAAAGAGAAGGGGAAGAAAGAAGCTGATATCACCCTCAAAGCAACGCTGAAGGTGCTAGATAAGTCATTGTTAGGAAAAAGGGCCTTTGTAAACTTACCCTTAGTTAAAGAGACTTTAGGAATTACCGATATCAAGATTTTATCCCATTCAGATAACCTCATTAGCATCGATAGCCCAGATACTCTAATGAGAACTTGTCAGTTTGAAGAGGTCTTAAAAGAAGATACGACCTTTAGTATTACCTTTTCCTATCATATTGAGGCTAACTATAAAGCGATTTGTCCAAATTATGATTTTTTTGTAGAAAAGGAGTATGAAAAGTATTTAACAGAGGTGGCTCCTCATATAGTTTTTACTCCTTATTTAAAAGAACTCCTTAAAGAGATTGTAGGGGAAGAGAAATCTTTATATAAGAAAGCTCAGTTGATCTACACCTGGATTACTTCTAATGTGAAGTATAGCTTTATGCCCTACTATTCCCTTCTCGATTGCATTAGCGAATATGCTGCTCTCAACTTAAAAGGGGATTGTGGAGTGTATGCAATTTTGTTTATAACCCTTTGCAGAATGGCAGGAATTCCCGCCTCTTGGCAATCTGGTTGGTATGTCCTTCCAGAAGAAGCCTCCTCTCACGATTGGGCACAAGTGTATCTTGGCAGTGATATCGGCTGGCGTCCAGTAGATTGTTCCTTTGGCGCAAGCTCCTTTAAGGAAGACAATACTGAGAGACAACAATACTACTTTGGTAACCTAGATATATACCGAATGGTCGCAAATGATAGTTGTTTAGAGCCTCTTACTGGAAAAGCAGGCTATCGTTGGGACCCTGTGGACAACCAAGTAGGTGAGGTCGATGTTGATGGAGTTGGACTAAAACATACTCAGTTTGACACTGTTAAAGAGGTTATTAGTTTTATCAAAAAAAATTAAAATATTTTATTAAAACTAATTGCATAAGAAAAATATTTTGCTGTATTTTTTCTTCATGAATGAATTTACTACAGTTTTAGAGACTCTAGCTTCTACCAGCTTAGGACAAGAGTTAAAACAGCTTTACAACTTTTTTGAAGATACTAAGAATTCTTTTACCTTCTTTCAAGAAAAATATAATATCCATTGCCCTTCAGGTTGTGGAGAGTGTTGTCGTCACTTCGTTCCCGACATCACTAAGCTTGAAGCCTTGTTAGTTGCCTCCTATATTCGGTTTTGTATGCCGGACTGGGAAGCAATAAAGCAAAAACTAGAATTCTTTAAAACTAATAATTTTGAGTTTTGTCCCTTGTTTAGAGAAAATACTCCTTACCATTGTTCAGTCTATGAAGCACGTCCATTAATTTGTCGTTTGTTTGGCAATAGCTGTAACCAAGATAAGTTGGGAAATGCTGTTTTTAAGCGTTGTAAATATAATTATCAACCTGAGATAATGACAGAAAGCCTCTGTGTTACAGATCAGAAAGAAATCGACTGTCTTCCAATTATGGAAAACTATGGCCTTCCCATGATGAACTTAGAGGGAAATTCTCAAGATAGAGTTCTCTTGTTTGAAGGAGTTCTAGATTCTCTTGATAAAATAAATTACTACATTCAGCTATTAGATATAGATGTTGCATCCTTCTCTCCTTCCAATCCTGATGGTAGTGATTTCCCCTCTCCTCAAGCCAGCTGATGCGTGGTATGCTTAAGTGATGTTACATTTAAAAGTTGATAAACAAAATTCTGACTCTTATCCAACTATTACAGAAGCGCTTCAAGCAGTGCCTTATAATGAAGAGGCAGTAATAGAAATTGGAGAGGGTGTTTATAAAGAAAAGCTTTTTTCTGATAAAAGAGCTATTACCCTTATTGGGCAAGGTTCTAGTAAAACTGTAATCCTTAATTCCGATTACGGCTATAAACCACATTTAAATGGTTTAAAATTAGGAACCTTTCGTTCCTTTACAGCCTTCTTTTCGGGGGAAAATTTAACGCTTTCAAATCTTTCAATAATCAATGATTCAGGATACGGAAAGCAGATAGGACAAGCAATTAGCCTTTATCTAGATGTGGAAAAAGCTTATATAACAGAATGTGTTATAGAAGGGTATCAAGATACCTTGTTCTTAGCACCTCTTCCTGAAAAAGAAGTGCTTAAGAATGGCTTTATAGGACCTCGTCGTGATACAAAGAGAGAGATGAGTCTCTCTTATTTTGAAAACTCAACAATTTCTGGTAATGTAGATTTTATTTTTGGTGGAGGGGATGCTCTTTTTAAAAACTGCAAGATTATCTCCCGTCTTGATGAAGGGTATGTTACCGCGCCTTGTAAGAGTGCTAATAATATTGGTTTTGTCTTTTATAAATGTCAGTTTAAGGCTGAAGATGATACTATTAGCTGTGTTTATTTAATGCGCTCTTGGCGCGAGGGCGCTAAAGCCTCCTTTATAGAATGCGAGTATGGCAAGCATATAAATACTGAGGGTTGCTTAAAATGGCAAGAAATAGGTCAAAATACCATAGGGGAAGCGAACTGCTCCTACAAATCTATTAATAGCTTACAATTAACTAATAAGGAAGTTGAAACCCTTCTTGAGTTCTTTTCTCAAAAGTTCGGAAAAGTCCAAATTTAGGAATTATTTAATCATTGTTAAGTTGGCGTTCTAATTTACAATTGTTTTAAGGCAAGAAGATCTGATGCAACTGTTTGAGGATTTAAATCCTCTAGTAAGATAGGAACATCGATATTTCTTTGTCTTAGTTGATTAAAGACAATGGACCAATTAAAGACGCCATGAGGAGAAGGTATATTCCAAATTTTATACCCTTCTTCGCTCAAACGAAAGTCTTTGCAGTGGATTGCTGCTAGTCGAGTTCCGAAGATATCGAGGGCTTTACTAACATACTTTTCGACTGCTTCGTTTGAAGGTGTTTCTAATACAGCTCCATCTTCTTCAGTCAAGCCAATGAAAGGTAGGAGGTTGATGGGGTCATAAATAATCTTTAGGTGATCATCCTTAAATTTATCTAATAAAGCGGCGCTTCTTTCAAGAGAACAGATGGTGTGTTGTTTAGCAACTGGTTCTATGGCACAAACTGCATCATACTTAATTGCTTGTTCTAGCATGTAATCGAGACTGTGGTAAAAGCGTGATAACACTTTGTTACTTGTAGTTTGTGTTGAGTAGCTGTTATCTATTGTGAAGGAGCCTGTTTCGGTTCCAACTACTCTGCATTTAAAAGCTTTAGATAAACGGAGGGAAGTTGAAAATCTTTCCATATCTTTTTTTCTTAACTCTTCATCTGGATTAACAGGATTTATATAGCAACCAATTACTCCAATTTGAACGTTATGACGTTCAAAAGCGGAAGAAAAGCTTGAGATATACTCCTCATTCCAGTCTTTCCAAGGGAGGGCAGAGGGAAAAGATTTATTCAGTGCTAACTGAATAAAAGAGGGAGATTGAATTTTTTCAACAGTGATTGCTAATTCTTCGGGAGAAGAAAAAGTACCGAAATCATGAGCTCTGAAACCTATATTTAACATATGTTAGAGAATACATTGCAAAATTAAGTTTTGTAAAGAGGATAAGAATGAAATTAATTGATGTTATAAATTATGATAACTATGATGTGTTACAACACGCTTTAGATACACAAGAAGTGGTGACTATAGAAAAAGGTACCTATTATACGAGCCCTTTAAAAATAGAGAAAAGTGTAACGCTTGAACTCAAAGAAGGCGCCATCTTGAAGTTTTTGCCAGATTTCTCGCTATATAAACCTTTTTATACTCGCTGGGAAGGCATAATGTGCTATGCAATGCAACCTTGTCTGTTAATTAATAACACTTGTAAGGTTACAATTTGTGGAGAAGGCACAATTGATGGAAGTGGAGAGCTTTGGTGGAAAGCTGTAGAAAATAAGCGTGGCGGGGATGTAAGCCCAACTTCTGAAATTGAAAAGCAATTTGCGGCTTTAAATCCTGAGTATTTAAACCAAGAAGGTGGCGGCGGTGGAAGACTGAGTCAATTTTTACGTCCTCCTTTGCTTCAAATAAAGGATTGTGAACAGATAACCATTAAAGGAATAACCTTAACTAATAGTCCTTTTTGGACCGTACATCCTTTGTTTTCTACCAATTTAACCATTGATAACATTAAGATTATTAATCCTTACTTAGCGCCTAATACCGATGGTATTGATGTTGATAGTTGTAAGAGAGTGAGTATTTCTAACTGCTTTGTTCAAGTTGGCGATGATGGTATTTGCCTTAAAAGTGGCTCTGGTAAAGATGGCTCAAAAGTTGGGTATAAAACTGAAGATATAAAGGTCTTCAATTGCTGTGTGGAACATGCTCATGGTGGTGGAGTCATTGGCTCCGAAACAGCGGCCGGAATTGAGAACGTTTTATTTGACCATTGCCTTTTTAACAATACAGATAGAGGAATAAGAATAAAATCGAGAAGAGGGCGAGGTGGAGCTTTAAAGAACTTAACTTTTAAAAATATAACTATGAAGGGTAATTTAGCGCCTTTTGTAATAAACCTTTATTATAGATGTGGAGCTAAAGATATTTCTCTCTTCTCCTTGAAAAAACAAGAAGTTAATGAACAAACACCATGCGTTGAGAATGTTTATTTAGAAAATTGTGTTTCTATCGATTCGCTAGCCTCCGCTGGTATGATCGTCGGACTTCCTGAGTCCCCTATTGAAAATGTAGTTCTTAAGAATTGCAAATTTACAATCAAAGATGATTCTACAACAGATATTGATGAAACTGATATGTACTTAGGCTTACCACGCATTGAAAGCCGTGGCCTTAGGATTAGAAATGCTAACGTTAAATATGAGAACC
>Ga0172378_10004753_pt1 | contig 12709 bp, 11 predicted proteins | sample GrowelOW332metaG_FD_119755 | JGI IMG/M metagenome (GOLD analysis project Ga0172378, IMG submission 119755) | Groundwater microbial communities from an aquifer near a municipal landfill in Southern Ontario, Canada - Pumphouse #3_1 metaG | ecosystem: Environmental > Aquatic > Deep subsurface >...
ACAACAGATTCTTCAGCTATTACATTTACTATTTTACTTGCTACATCATTACTTTTATTAGAAATTTTAACTGTGAATGTACCCGTTCCGCTTATTACCTCTGTCTCCATAATTTCCATAATCAGGCTTGGAGAATATACCAATCCATACGAGGAATACAATGTATCCGATACTCTATTAAGAACATCATCACTTGTCATTAGTTCTATATAGTTCTTAGCTAAGTCCTCTTTTGCAGTAACAAGACTTGATTGGGTATACTCAGTTCCCTCCGAAGGATTATTAATTACATATAACTTAGCCGTTGATGAATATACTGGGGGAATTAACATGGTTATTACAATAGAAGATACAACACATAAGGCAATAACTGAAATAATTATATACCATTTTTCTAGTGCTTTTATAAGAAATTGTTTAATATCAAATTCCACTTTGAATATACCTACCCTTTATTAATTAGTAATGTCTAATGATTATACCACGATTTTTTTAAAATGTCAATACATTGTAGAATTATTAATAATTATCTGTGCTTTTGTTGATTTTGTTTCAACAAATCGCGTATGTCTCGCAATGTTTCTCCTTGTTTTCCAATATCTGTAACACATTCTTGAAAAAGCTCGTCCTTGATTTTTTCATGAGCTGCAAGTTCTTCAGCCTTATGTTTTTCCTCAGCCTTCTTTTTTGCATCTTCGGCTTTTTGATTTGCTATTTCCTTTTCATTTAATTTATTCTTAGCCTTCATTATTATTCTTAAAGCAATAAAAATAAAAAATGCGGTGATTATAAAATCAATAATAGTATGCAACCATTCACCGTAAAGTATCGCTATTTCCGCCTCTTTTACAACACCTGATTCATCAAGGATTGCAGGCTTTAGTATATATTTCCAATCGGGCATATTTATCCCCTTGGTAAGAACACTTATACATGGTGTTAGTATGTTGGTAACAAGTCCCTTTACTATATTATTAAACGCAGTCCCTATAACAAGAGCAACGGCAAGGTCTATAATGTTTCCTTTTGTAATAAATTTTTTAAAATCATTATAAAATCCCTTGGCGTGTTTTTTGCCTTTTTCCTGCAATTCAATAATATCATCAATTATTCCATCTTGAGTATCGATAATAGTTTTTTTGTTTTTTTTTGACATAAAAGCCCCTAAAATATTTATTACCACCATTTTATCACATAATTTGTAATTTGTCACTCTTTTTTTTATACAAAACAGTATTTTAAAAAAAAGTATTGACATATGTCTATTATTATGCTATAATAGCAAAGCGTAATTCGGCCCCTTGGTCAAGCGGTTAAGACATCGCCCTCTCACGGCGAATACGGGAGTTCGATTCTCCCAGGGGTCACCAAAAACAAGTTACTTCTTTAAATAAGTTTTCAAGATACTTAAAGCTCAACAGCATATTAAAATAGGTTTTGTCTATATTATTGACAAAAAGATCTGTGCATAGCAATAAATAAGAGATAAACGTAACCAGATAAATGTTATAATGCATAATTTAAAATGCTTTCGTACAAATCTGTAGCAATGTTATCTCTTATTTTTTTACACATAAAACATATAATATTGACAGGAGGCATCTTTGAAAATCAAAAATAAAGTCTTAAATACACTTCTTTTATTGCCATTAATGAATTTTTATATTATAAAGGCATTATTAGAACCACCAAAATTAATCAACGGCATTTTGCTTGTCATTTTCATATTCAGCTTTATTATTATAAATATCAGGCCAATAAATATTTCATACCCATCAAAAAGACTAAAAATTCTGTCAAATGGTGCTGAACTTCTTATAGCTTTTATCATAACTGTTATAATTAATTCGGCTTTTTGTATTTATCTTATCTTAAACAAAGTCCCGCAAAACAACACTCAAGATTTTGTAATATATGCTATAATTGCAGTAATTACGGAAACTTTTCTTTTTTGGAATGGAATTTTAAAAGTGTACTTTACCTCGGTTCAACTTGGAATCAAATTAAGAATTATCGGCATAGCCACAGGACTTATCCCACTGGTCCATTTAATTGTTCTCATAAAAATAATATCTGTTACAAGTGCCGAATGCAAAACTGAAAACAATTTCATAAAGCTTAATGAAAATCGTAAAGCGGAAAAAATATGTGGAACAAAATACCCGATTTTATTGGTTCACGGCGTGTTTTTCAGAGATATGAAACTGCTTAATTATTGGGGTCGAATACCGACAGCTCTTATAGGAAACGGAGCAACAATTTATTACGGTGAACAGCAATCCGCTGCCTCAGTCAAAAAAGCTGCCGCCGAGCTTGCCACACGGATTCGAGAAATAGTTGAACAAACAGGCTACGAAAAAATCAACGTATTAGCTCACTCCAAAGGCGGACTTGATATGCGCTATGCTATAAGTAAGCTGGGAATATCACAATATATAGCCTCACTTACAACCATAAATACACCTCACCAAGGTTGTGCCTTTGCAGAATATCTTTTAAACAAAGCACCAGAATCGCTAAAAAATAAAATTGCTGATACATACAACAACACTCTGCAGAATTTAGGTGAAAAAGAACCTAATTTTATTGAAGCTGTGAGCGACCTCACAATCAAGAGTTGTAAAAAGCTGAATGAAGAAGCGCCAAATGCTGAAAATGTGTTTTATCAGAGTACAGGTTCAAAACTAAAAAAAGCGAGAAACGGCAAATTTCCACTCAATATTTCATACCCTATGGTCTCTCACTTTGACGGTAAAAACGACGGACTTGTTCCAGTCACATCAGCCAAGTGGGGTGAAAACTTCATTTATATTGAGCCGACAGGCAAACGTGGAATTTCCCATGCGGATATGATTGATCTCAATCGTGAGAATATTCCGGGGTTCGATGTAAGAGAATTTTATATACAGCTTATCAGCGACCTCAAAAAAAGAGGATTTTAAAACAAACAATAAATACAGTTACTGCTTTTTGAAAAAGCAGTGCATAAATATAGGGCTTGTATCATATGATACAAGCCCTATATTTATAAATTAATTTACAAGACTAAGTGAAAAGTCACCACTTATAGTTTCAAAATCAAATTCTGCATCTTTAATTTTATATATATATTTATCCGACTCCTTTGTGGTTGCAAATCCGTTTATATTGATGTCACCGCTCGCAGAATCAAAAGTGAGAGCAAACCCATCATTATCTGGAATTTCAACATCTACATTGCCACTAATGCTTTCTATATCCATTTCAACAGGACAATTTGTAAAATTGCAATTAATTTCACCTGAAATAGTATCGCAATCAAAATAGTTAACATTACTTGTGTTTACTATAATTTTTCCGGATGTAGTATCAACCGTCAATTTATCCGAGACGCTGCTATCTTTTATGGAAATATCACTCGAAACAGTTTTAATGTTTATTTTGCTAAAATTCAATGTTTCAACTTTTATTTCTCCTGAGACACTGCAAAAATCCGCCCTGTCACCACTTATATCAGCAGCTGTAATAAGTCCCGAAACATTATCAATATTCATTGTTGAACATTTAATGGTTCCAATATTGAGATTTGCTGAAACAACATCAATTTCAACATCATCCATGCTGTCAAGGTATGCTGCAGGAATAGTCAAAACCAAAGCTTTTTGTGAATCATCAAATATTCTCTTTATAAGTCCTGATTTCTGATATTTTATAGTCAACTTACCATCCTCAAACAGATAACGGAGCTTATAGTTATCTTCAATATCACCATTCGAAGAAGTTTCCGAAATAATGATTTTGTCACCATCACCAGCTACTATATTAACGCTTCCCGAGACCCAATTTATATCAAGGTCTGTAAGCTCTCCTGTAAGCTCTGCTCCTCCAAGTGTATACTTTTCGCTATCATTATAAAAATATGATGATCTTATTCCCAAATTCAAAGAAAATACACCTCTATCCCATACTTTTATACCTACAAAAATAACTGCAACAAGCAAAACCGCCACTATTGATAAAACAATAATCCTTGTTAAAGGCTTCATCTTTTGTTTCCCCCCTGATTTAACTCAATTATCGCTTTTATAATATTTTCGATTATACCACCGATTATAAATATAATCCAAGTGATACCCCATGCGCATGTATAAAAGCTAACGAGTAAATATATCAACACAACAATAGGCCATACGATTTTATTTATCAAACGAACTTTCTGCTTGTTATCCTCACTAAGCATTGCCATATCGTCATCTTTATCCGTTTTGATAAATTTATCAGGCTTTGTCATAGAATTATAAATAATCATTGCTGTGGCAAGTGCTATAATTACAAACATAGCAATAACGCCTCTGATATTCTGTAAAACAATTATTGGTATCACACAAATAATATAAAGTGCAACCGCAATGGATATAAGCGTTGCGGACTGCTTTTTATATCTTTTTATTTCCTCATTGATATATACCTTTTCTTCCCCAACAGAAAGCTGTTCGATAAGCTCACTCACATCTCCAATACTGCGTATTGCAGCATTATATGCTTCCTCGTTTGATTTTCCCTCGCTTACCATATCATCGTACTTATCAAAAAGATTTTGCAGCAATTCTTCTTTAAGCTCTCCAATTTTTCTGTTGTTAGGCGCGCCTTCAAATACCAAATTGATATGGTTTCTCAATTTTTCTCTCATATCTGTGTCCCCTTTATGTTATATTCATTATTGCCCGCACCAATAAGTGTGTCAAGCATCTTCTTTGTTATCTGCCAATCTGAACAAAGTCTTTGGTATGTTTGCTTGCCCATATCCGTAATGGAATAATATCTTCGCCGCGCGCCTGTTGATTCATCGCCCCAATACGAAGTTATCTGTCCGGATTCCTCAAGCCTTTTAAACGCCGAATAAAGTGTTGCTTCCTTTAATTCATATTCATTATTTGTCAAACTAAGAATTGATTTATTGATTCTATAGCCATAACTATCTGAAATCATCAACCTTGATAATATTATTGTTTCAGTATGTCCTCTTATTAAATCTGCTGTTATTGACAATGTTCTCACCACCTTGAGATACATTTTATCACAAGTTACTTCGCCTGTCAAGGTACTTTTCAAATATTTTTTAGTATTTTTTTAACAAAATTAGAGTTCTAATTTTGTTTAATTAGCTATTTTGCTACAACTTGCATATAATAATATTGACAAACTTTTATCATCATGATATCATATTGTTATAAATAGACAAGGAGACATATATGAAAAAAACTTTTTTTGTGAAAATCATAACATTGTTAACCATAATTACAATGCTTATGCTATCAACAATTTCATGCTTCAAACCTACTACAGAGACATCAGATTCCACGGTTAAATCAAGTGATACTACAAATACGCTTGAAACAACCGACCCAAATTATGATAAGAACGGATATTGGAAAGACGATATTCCTGATGACCTAAAATTCACGGGGCAAACTGTAACTATTCTTGCTTGGAACGATGTTGAACACGAAGAGTTTAATCCCGAAAGCGACACTGGCGACCCGGTCAACGACTCTTTAGTTGCAAGAAACAGAACTGTTGAAGAGAGACTTGGTATTACACTTGAATTTGACCGTTCGCAAGACGGAAACTCTGCTAATACTAGCGCTTGGAAAACATATGTCGGAACTCAAGTTAAAGTTGGCAGTAACTTTGATATTATGGCTGGATACAGCCTTTCAGTCGCAACATGCGCAGCTGCAGGCTACAATTATAATTTACTAGACGAAGAATGCTCATATCTCAATTTTGATCAGCCGTGGTGGCCAGACAGTCTTATTGACCTTGCAACTGTACATGATAAACTGTATTTTGCATCCGGTGATATATCTACAAATGCTCTTTATATGATGTATGTTTGCTTTGTAAACGACTCTATTATTGAAAATCACGGACTTACAAGCCCCAGCGTTCTCGTAGACCAGAACGAATGGACATATGACAAATTCATTGAAATGTGTGAAGGCATATATGTAGATAACAATGGAAATCAACTAAAAGACGTTGGTGACATATTTGGCTATATGACAAGCGGAATACACACAGACCCTTGGTTCTATGGCTGCGGAGGACTTTTCGTTGACAAGGATGAAAATGGAGATCTTATTGTTTCCCCAACACTTAGCGGTGATGAGGGAGAAAAAGTTCTTGATACCTTTACAAAAATCAACAAACTTTTATGGGATTCATCAGATGGTATATATACAACAAATGTGAACCATCAGATAGAATTTGCAAATGGTAATTTGCTCTTTGCAACGGATCGTTGCCGTATAGCAATAACCCAACTTAATACAAATATTGATCTTGATTACTCAATAGTTCCTGTTCCAAAATACGACAGTGATCAGGAAAACTATATCACTCTTATGGGAAATCCTTTCACTCTTTATACTATGCCAAGTGATTGTCAAAACCCCGAAATGTGCTCAGCTGTTATAGAAGTTTATGCTTCTGAGGGCTACCGTCAGGTTACACCAGCACTCTTTGAGACAACACTCAAAATAAAATATGTATCAGATGAAATATCCTCTCGTATGTATGATATTATAAGAGAGAACCTCTGCTTCGACCTTGGTAGAATTCACTCAACAGATCTTATTTCTCAATCAACAATCAAAAATATATATATTAATAATGCGGCTGCTTCATGGACTACAGCAGCAATAAGCGCTACAAGATCTCTTGAAGCTAGACTTGATATTTTAAAACAAATTTACGAATAATATTATTCAAAAAGGATGTCGCTTTATGTGGCACCCTTTTTTTATACAATTTTAAAAAAAGCGGTAGACTTTAATAGAAAATTATGATATAATTATTTTATATATCTAATAAAATAAAAAATATATAATCAATTATATAGGAAAAACTGATTAATGAAAATAATCAAAATAAAGTCAAACAATCCAATCAGCGCAAACTGCTATATTCTAATAAGTAATGAATATGCGGCAATAGTTGACCCAGGAGTATATCTCTCGGAAATTAAAAACACGCTGGAATCAATAAAGAAAAAATTAACGGTTACTCATATTCTGCTAACGCACGGACATTTTGACCATATATACTCGCTTTCAGAAGTCACCGAATACACAAAAGCAAAGGTGTATATACACGAGGCAGATAACGAAATGCTAAACGATTCGCAAAAAAACGCTTACTGTTTATTCAACCGTGGAGAACGTTTTTTTGGTCAAGCTGATATTTTGTTGCATGACGGTGACATAATAAAGCTTGGAAGCGAAAATATTAAAGTAATACACACACCTGGTCACACAAAAGGCTCTGTCTGCTTTTATTGTGGGAATGACTTGCTGACAGGCGACACCCTGTTTGAAAATAGCTACGGTCGCTGTGACTTTTACGGTGGTGATTTAGGCGCAATTTACAACTCCATCAAAAAGCTTAGTACACTACCGAGCAATATCACAATTCACCCTGGACACGGTGACGGTTGCAAACTCTCCGACGCACTTGAAAATCTCCCATTTTAAATAGATAAATTATATTTCAAAGAAGGAAAATAAATATGGATTATAACTTTTTAGCTGAACTGCTTTACCCAAATGTCAAGGAAACACCTAACGATATCGAAGCAAAATACCCACCGAGAAATCTACCAGAGGGCGCTGTTGTATCACGTCACGCACCAAGTCCCACGGGTTTTGTTCACTTGGGCAATATAGTGCAAAGTTTGATATCTGAACGCATGGCACACCAATCCGGTGGCGTTATGTTCTTGAGAATTGAGGACACAGACGCAAAACGTGAAGTAAAAGGGTCAGTTGAATCCCTTATAAATATGCTTGGATATTATGGAATTGAATTTGATGAGGGAGTTACTGTCAACGGTGATAAAGGTAATTACGGCCCTTATCGACAACGTAAAAGAGAGGACATTTACCACGTTTATGCAAAAGAGCTTGTGAAAAAAGGTATGGCTTACCCCTGCTTTTGCACTGCTGATGAGATTACAGCAATACACGAGCAACAAGAAACGCTGAAAACAAATTACGGTTATTACGGCAAGTGGGCAGTATGGCGTGATAGACCCGTTGAAGATATACAAAAAGCCCTTGATGAGGGCAAACCGTGGGTCCTGCGTTTCCGTTCCGAGGGCAACTGTGAGCGAAAAATAAAATTCACCGACCTTATAAAAGGAACGCTTGAACTTACTGAAAACGACATTGATTTTGTTATAATAAAGTCGGACGGTATTCCTCCTTACGCTTTTGCACATGCAGTTGATGACCACCTTATGCACACAACTCATGTGGTAAGAGGCGATGAATGGTTGCCAACACTTCCCTTTCATTTGCAGCTTTTCGCAGCCCTTGGATTCAAAGTGCCAAAATATATTCACATAGGTCCTCTTATGAAAATGGACGGCACCTCAAAGCGTAAGCTTTCAAAGCGCAAAGACCCTGAACTTGCACTGACATATTACAAAGCACAGGGCTTTCCAACAGAATCTGTACTCGAATATATAATGACGGTTCTCAACTCAAACTTTGAGGATTGGCGCAGAGCTAACCCCAATGCCGATATAAACAGCTTTGTATTCTCATATAAAAAGCTGAATCCCGCAGGCTCTCTTTTTGACTTTGCAAAGCTCAATAACATCTCAAAAACTGTTATTTCAACAATGAGCGCGGAAAAGGTTTATCAATATCTCATCGAGTGGGCAGAAGAATTTGACAATGAATTCTATAATCTCCTCGTCAAAGATGAAAACCGCACAAAAGCAATACTCACGATAGGCAGAGGTGGCAAAAAGCCACGCAAAGACTTCGGAACATGGAGTGAAGTTAAGGATTACATGGGCTTTTTCTATGATGAATATTTCAAAATAGAAGCCGATTATCCAGATAACTTCAAAAACTCCGACATTATCTCAGCCCTTGATAAATATAAATCCATTTATAGTGAAACAGATGACCAAAACGAATGGTTTGAAAAAATCAAAACCATCACAGAAGAACTCGGTTTTGCCTCCGATATGAAAGAATACAAACTAAATCCTCTCGCATATGCAGGCAATGTAGGTGACGTAAGTATGTTTTTGCGCCTTGCGGTCACGGGAAAATTCAATTCACCCGATATGTATGAGGTTATGAAAACTCTCGGCAAAGAGGCCCTTATAAAAAGAATTGATAAAATGATAGAAAGGCTAACTAAATAAATATGGATGATATAACAGGCAATTTTATACATGATATTATAGATGCCGATATCGCGGAAAACAAAGAATTAAAAATTCACACCCGTTTCCCCCCCGAACCCAATGGATATTTGCACATAGGTTCGGCAAAAGCAATAAGAATCAACTCTCTAGTAGCTAAAAAGTACGGTGGGCTTTTCAATTTGCGTTATGACGATACCAATCCCTCAAAAGAGGATGTTGAATATGTAAACTCAATATATGAGGATCTTATATGGCTTGGCGCAGAACCAAACGGCGGCGTTTTTTACGGCTCCGATTATTTTGACAAATGTTATGAATATGCAATAGAACTTATTAAAAAATCGCTTGCATATGTGTGCGATCTCAACGCTGATGAAATGCATGAATATAGAGGAACACTTACAGAGCCAGGCAAAGAAAGCCCTTACAGAAACCGCTCAGTTGAAGAAAACCTTGATTTATTTGAAAGAATGAAAAATGGCGAATTTGCCGACGGCACACGCACTCTTCGTGCAAAAATTGATATGGCTTCCCCTAACATGAATATGCGTGACCCCGCTATATACAGAATTATTCGCATCACACATCACCGTCAAGGCAATAAATGGTGCATTTATCCTCTTTATGATTATGCCCACCCTATTCAAGATGCAATCGAGGGAATAACTCACTCGCTTTGCTCACTTGAATTTGAAAACCACCGCCCACTTTACGAATGGGTTGTAAATAACATAGACGAGTTTGTCACAAAGCCAAAGCAGAGAGAATTTGCCAGACTCAACGTCACCTATACAGTAATGAGCAAGCGTTATCTGCGTCAACTCGTAGAAATGAAACTTGTTGACGGATGGGACGACCCCCGTATGCCCACAATCTGTGGTTTACGCAGACGTGGATATACGGCAAACTCCATATTTGATTTTGTTGACCGTGCAGGCGTTTCAAAAGGCTACAGCATTGTTGATATTGAACTGCTTGAGCATTGCATAAGAGAAGAACTAAACTCAACAGCAGAGCGTAGAATTGCAATAAACAAGCCCGTAAAAGTGGTTATCACAAATTATCCTTCAGATAAAGAGGAATATTTTGAACTTTCCAACAATCCCTCAGCTGAGGGCTTTGGAACACGTTCACTTCCCTTCACCAGAGAGATTTATATTGATAGAGATGATTTTGCACTTGTTCCCCCACCGAAATTTTTCAGACTCAAGCCCAATGGAGAAGTCCGTTTAATGGGCGCATATATCATAAAATATGAAGATAGCGTTCTCGACGAAAACGGAGAAATTGTGGAAATTCACTGCACGGCAGACCTTGAAACTCGCAACAATATGCCCTCCGACGGCAGAAAAGTCAAGGGGACAATTCACTGGCTGTCAGCAAAATATGCAAAAGAAGTTACTCTTATGATTTACGATAAACTATTTAGTATTGAAAATGTTGCAGATATTCCCGAGGACAAAATCTTTACTGACTATATAAACCCCGATTCGCTTAAAGTAATGAAACATTGTCTAGTTGAGCCATCGCTTATTAACTGTGTGGCAGGTGAAAAATTCCAGTTTGTGCGTAACGGTTATTTCTGCTGTGACTCAAAATACAAAAACACTTTTAACCTTATCGTATCCCTCAAAGATAGTTACCCTAAAAAGTAAAATGCCGAAATATACATTAATTTATATCGGTATAATTTCATTGCTATCGGTGATTATAACAATTTACGATAAAATTGCCGCTAAAATAAATCAACGCCACCGCACACGGGAAAGAACCCTCTTTCTTTTCTCCGCACTCGGTGGCTCGGTTGCAATGTATCTTACAATGCTAATTATCCATCATAAAACGCTGCATAACAAATTTATGATAGGCATACCCATAATAATAGTTATCCAACTTGTAACTATATTTTTATTGTGGCGCTATGACATTGAACTCCCTTAACAACATTAAAAAAGAAAAATAAAAAGCAGAGCTTATCAGTCAGTAACCCCTGATATGCTCTGCTTTTTGTATAGTGAAACGTAGAAAAACAATAAATACGAATAGGATTATAGCATAAAAATATTATTATTTCAAGTACAAATTGTCACTTTTTTATACTTTTACGCATTATTATAGATACTATGCAAAAATATGTTTTATTAACGCTTTTTTTATGTAGTATTACTAAAATAAGCTCTGATTTTTGTAAATAATAAATAATTTTGCAGTGATTTGATTGTTATTGTAATTATTTTATTCTGAACCTATGCCTGAGTTTTACGTTATAAAATGTAATAAGTCTTGTAAGTGCAATATCGTAAATAACAAAAACTATATTTCCCAAAATATAAATTGCCGTCATCATAAATTTTGTTTCATCTGGTATTGCGAATACATATTTACTGATTAAAAGCACCGCTACAAAAGCAATGTTAAAAACTACAATTTTGATAATCCATTCAAGCACAAAGTGCAAACGCTCAAGCTTTTCTTTAATTATCGGATAATATCCAGCAAAAATCAGATAATAAACCGCAGGCAATTTGACAGGCAATAAGATAAGCGCGAGCAAACCAGTGACAAAGTAAACTGAAAAAGGATATATTCCACCCATTTCAATAACAGCAAAAATCACAAGCATTGAGGCAAGCGCTGCCATCGACAAATCAAGCACCTCAATAAGCGAGCCAAAATAAAGCAAAACCACGCCCATAGCTGATAGAATTGCCGAAACTGCAATATATTTTGTTTTTTTCTTTGAATTATTATTTTGTTTCATAGCTTAACAACAGCGTATCAAGTCGCCACCCATACATTCACAACAACAATCCGCACAAAGGAGTGAACTACATATATTACACCCTGAGCACCCAACATTGTTATCGCGATAAGTATTGCCATAACCCTGTGTACGCACTCTCAACCGTTCCCTTGCGGCACGGTATTCCTGATTGTGTGGGTCCATGGATGAAGCAGTATCAAAATATTTCTGTGCGTCAATAAAATTGCCCTGACGCAAAAGCACGCACCCCATAAGAAAGCTCCATTCAGCACCTTTATCGCCTTCTTGTATGGAATAAAGTAGCCCAAGAGCTTCGTCCGTATTACCTGCATTAATTGCATTTCTAATTTGTATATAAATTCCACCTGCGGATGATGAATAACCAGAACCAGAGGAATAATCTGACGAATAACCCGCGGAAGCGGCTCTCATTTTCTGAATTTCATCATACGCTGAATTTATTTCTTTCATCTTTTCATTTGCCACATCTGCAAGATTGCTGTCACGATATTTATCCGGATGATATTTTCTCGCTAAATCGTGATAAGCTTTTTTTATCTCGTCATCAGAAGCGTTCGGTGAAACCCCAAGCACCTCATAAGGATTTGTCATGTTTGTTTATCTCCTTGTCATTTTGGTGGAATATAATTTTCTCCGCAACTGATGGCATACCGAGATATATTATATTCTGAATAATATTGATTATATCGGGAACCTGCTTAAACTCTATCAAATCGAAC
>Ga0172378_10004754_pt1 | contig 12708 bp, 12 predicted proteins | sample GrowelOW332metaG_FD_119755 | JGI IMG/M metagenome (GOLD analysis project Ga0172378, IMG submission 119755) | Groundwater microbial communities from an aquifer near a municipal landfill in Southern Ontario, Canada - Pumphouse #3_1 metaG | ecosystem: Environmental > Aquatic > Deep subsurface >...
ATAAGTATATATAAAAAGCAAGATTTGACAAAGTTAACGCAAAGAAAAGACTAAAGAATGATAATTCCAATAAGAAAGCATGGCGATTTCAAAATTTCTTTGCGTTTACTATGTCACTTAACAAAATATTATATTTGACATTTTTTTATCTCAGTTTTTTAATCAAAAAATCATATTCTTTTGCCTTTCGTGGAATATGTTATTACATGTATAGAATTATGACTCGATAAGAGGCTTTAAACGATCTATTTATTTGTCTAAATTGTTTTTTACTTTTCAATTAAATCCAAGAATTTTTTCAATTCCATATCCCAAAAACTCCACTCGTGAGTGTATCCAGGAACAATTTCGTGAGTATTTTCAACATTGTTTTCCTCGAGATATTTTATAAAGCTTACATTTTGGTCCAATAGAAAATCATTCGAACCAATAGCAAGATAGATTTTGGGCAAGTGATTCTTATTTTTCCTTATCAGAGATTTCAATGGTTCATTCTCAACTTCCAATCCGGATTTTGAAAGATTAGGAACCTTAGTTGCCGGACTGAAAGCTCCGATGTATGAATAGGCTTTAGGATTGCTCAATCCGTGATAGAGCGCACCAAAACCACCCATAGAAAGTCCAGCAATATAGTTATGCTTCCGCTGTTCAGAAATAGGAAAAGTTCCGTATAGAAAGTCTTTCAACTCCTCTTCGATAAAGTCGTACCACCGATTGAATTGATTATTTACATAAAACTGATTCTCTCCACTGAAAGTTACTACGGCTATGTGCTTTTCCTCCGCATATCGCTCGAGGGAAGACGAGCGATGCCAAGAGTGGCAATCACCTAAGTAGCCGTGAAGAAGTATGAGCAATGGAAGTTTATCCTCCTTGCTATCTCTATAATGAGTGGAAGAAAAATTCGCGTTTGGCGTTAAAGAATAATTGTCCGTTGGAAGAATCAAAGATATATCGATTGACCGGTTGAGTATCTTTGAAAATAAGTTTATATCTAGATGAGCCATATTCATTTCCTCTTTTCTTAAATTCATTTACACATTAATGATACCCTATAATTTCAATTATAAATTAAAAGGTAAGAAGATAATGTTTTCTCTTATCATCGGGACTACAGTTCCATAGTAATCGGAAGTTCGCCAAATTTGTAGATAAAAATTTATTCCAATAAAAGCGACAACGCCGCAGTAATACCCGCAACTCATAATCCAATCCAACTTAGTAAGTCGCTTTTTTGAAAGGGTGAAGACACCAATTAAATTGAGCAAAGTGAGATTTCTTTGCAAGCGATAAAAATCGATGCTGAAAGCCATTATGGGAACAATAATCAAGACGATTAGATTCAGTCCTATCAAATCGAGTATGAATTTTTTGTTCTTCTCTTCGGCCTGGTGATAAGCGTAGATAAGCAAGGTGATGATCATGACAAAATATACTCCAACTCTCATAACTTGGCTTATCTTTTGCTGAGTAGTTCTCGTTTCTGAAAGCGAGAGAACAATATTTATCTTTTCAATATCGAGTCCCTTTAAGAAGGTGTACAAGGGTCCCTTGTACAAGAGAAAAGAAAGCACGCCGATCAAAAGGAAAGATACAATCCAGGTTGCTGGTTTCTTTACGTTGAACTTTGACCACTTTAGGAGGATAAAAGATAGATATATTACCATTGCGGAATGTATCCAAGTACCGATTAAAACGAATGCTAAAAATCTAAGCATGTCCAATTTGTCATCGCTCCGTAGAAGATAGTAAAGTCCGATGTTGACAAAGGCAAATCCGAGAGAATTTCTCACTTGTACGATCTCGATACAAAAAGGGAAAATAATGAAGAGAATAAGGATGGGAATAGCCTTTCTCTTCGTGGAAAAAACACGGAGTAAAAAATAGATTGAAAACATGTAAACTGAAGAGACAAAAATCAGGAAGAAAGTATATGAAAGATTCAAGAAATTGAATAGATACATTAGCATATTCCACAAGGGTTCGTTTTGTTCCAGCAACAAATCGTAATTGTAGTAGCGCACTAGATATATTGATGAATCAGCGTTATTTTGGCTGAAGGCAAAGAGAAGCCAGCACCACGAAAAAATCAAAACAAACGCCCAAGTTGATCTGCGCTTTGCAAATGATATTACTGCGGCTGAAATGGTTGTAACTAATCCAAACATATTTCTCCTTTATCAATACTTTTTAAACAAGATAGCAATTTTAAAAGCAAAATTATCTGAAAAGGTATGCTTTCTATATTTGTTGGTAAAGAGCAATTTGCAATAACTCCTTAGTTCACTGCGATAATTTGCCATCGCGTAGCAAATATCATTATACCTTTCGTGCATTGTTAATCCGTATGTATCCCGGATATTTTTATAGAGATTTGAATAGTTGTGATAACTAGGTTGAAAAAACTTTTTTACTCTCCTGTGAAATTTATGAGTGTCATTTACCCCTATTTGATTGGAACTGTGCTGACGATACTTGATGTGACTTGTCTCATCAAAGATGTATCGTCCGCAAAATTGAGCGATATTTTTGATGATGTAGTCGTGAGGAAGGTCGACTTTTTCCATGGGATACTCTTTTATCAAAGCAAGAAGAGAATTGTTGAAAATGACAGTACATCCAGTGCAATAACTCTCTAAAGGATTGTCGGGGTCGATCTTATCTCGATTGTACATTGTTTTTATTATCTCTAGTTTCTCGTCAACTACCATTAGATTAGAAGAATATAGAGCCGGGAGCTTATCTCCATTTTCCTCGAGTTTGCGACTTCCTGAAATCACCTTGTCCGCCTCCCATACATCGTCCTGATCTGAAAGGCAAATGTAGTCGTACTTATAAAGTGGAACCCGGTCAATAAGTCGCATAAAATTTTTCGAATATCCCAAGTTTTTTTCATTTATGTAATATGAGACTCGCTTGTCGTTTGCATACCTATCTTTGATTATTTCGACAGTCCGATCCATCGAACAGTCGTCAGCAATCAGGATGGAGATATGGACATCTTTCTGAGCGAGAATGCTGTCGATTTGTTCTTCGATATATTTTTCTCCGTTGTAAGTGGCTAGCAATACTAGGCAATTGGATATTTCTTTTGTTTTTTCCATAGCAACTTTTAAAACCACCTTTCTTAAAACCGGGAGAAAAGTTATCTTTTTCTCGCTGGTCAATACAACTATTTTAACACATCTATCTTTCCTAGACGCCCTTTTCTAGCATCTCTCTTTCCTTTGATAATCATCTTTAGCTTGCCAATTTTATTCTTTTCTAAAAGCAAAATTAAAATTAGATTCTTTTTCTCAGCTCTGTGCAAAGCTTTAAAGTACTTCTTATTTCTTCTATAAAGGTACAGTTCATTGCGGTAGCGGTAATAGTCGCGCTCGGGCGAGTGATTGGAAAATATCAATTCTTTTCCAAAAATGCGTTTAGAATCGGGATGACCGAGCTGGTGATCGAGCGATATGCGATTCATAACACCGATCTTCAAACCTTTAGATACAAACTGTTCACATAGATCGTAGTCGACATAGTCGATAAAGAGAAGCGGATTAAAACCATCGACCTTTTTGTAATCCTCAAGTTTGATAAAACTGCCAGAAGTTATCCAATCATTCACTTGGGATACTTCCGAGGAAGACTGATTCTTTCCGTTGTAATTTAAAGCGAGGATTGAATAGTCAAAATTGGCTTTAAGAAGAGAAAGTATTTCTCTCTTTTTATCTATGGGAAAGACGCTGTCCTGGTCCATCGTTAAAAGGTAATCGAATCCCTTGGATGAAGAGTAGTCTGCTGCGTATTTTAAAGCGTTGGCAATTCCGGTATTTTTCTTGAACCAAACATAGGTAACTCCTTCCGTGTGTGAGATTTGCTGACTGGTCCTGTTCAGATAATCTGAGTTGTCCAACACTAAAACATCAGAGGTGAAACCAAGGAGATTTTTCACGTTGGAAATCACTTCCATCTCCGGATTATAAAGGACTATACACGCGCATATTTTCATCTACATAACCTTCTTTTTTTCTGCGGAAAACTTTATTTTACCCGTGAGATTGAACCAAATGATCAAGCTGAGAAATGTTTTGCGTGATTTCAAAGTTTGTCTAAAGACAAATTTTCTCTTCTTTTGCTTATCTTTAAAGCGTTCGTTTATAGACACAGAATGGATGTGATCGACACTAATCTCCGGATTGTAAACGGTCTTCAAGTTAAACTTGCGACAAAGAAAGAGAAGAATATCTTCTTCCAAGAAAAATGATTTTTGAGGATATAAACCAAGGGGAAACCGCTTGAGATAATCTTTAGAAAGAATGACAAATGATCCTTGCAACATGACGTTTTCCGCCCTTTCCTTGTACTTTTTATTGTTGTAGACAAACTCTTCCTTCGGCTCTTTTTTCCACTCGCGCTTTAAGAGAGAACGGTACATCAAAAGAACAATTTTAAAATTTTCAATCGCTGAAAGATAATAGCGGATATAAAACGGACTCGAGTGGGTATCGGTTGAAACAGTATGAACGTCAGGTCCCATCGCTCCAAAGTGCGAACGCTCGTATTCCTCCTCAATCTTCTTGTACAACCTTTGGTCGTCAAAAGTGATATCGTTGTTGGAAAGAATGACAAATCTCGGATTATACTTTGCTAGGTGCTTTACTCCGATATTCATCGCCCGAGAAAAGACAAGTGGCTTTTTTGTTTGAATTACTTCGACAATAGGATGCTCCTTGAATCTCTCCGTAATTGCACGATCAGATGCATCTCGACCCGAGTTGCAAACAACGACAATGTGGGGAGAAAAAGGAAGTGGAGAAAGTCGCAAAAAAGAATCGACACAAGCGATGGTCTTTTCCGTTTTTTTATAATGCAGAATCACTGCGCCAATCGTTTCCAATTTCTTTCCTCCTATTGAGTATATTTTATTATAAATCAATAAATTAAAATATATTTATATTATTTCAATCTATCTAAAGTTAGTCTTTACTTTTATCTTTTTTTAACAAATAGTCTTTTTTTAACTTTATCCACCGGATAGAGTTTTGATAGATCTTGGTTCTAAAGTAAGCAAGATAGAAAACGAGCAGTGAGACAGCAACCGAAATTGCAAGTTTGATAAACCACGCTCCAACTAGAATCCACTTGCCCCCTTCAAGCGTGATAAATGAGCACAAGTAATAAGCCGCCGCAGCTGCGGTGAGAGTGACAAAGAAGTAAGCGACATTTCTAAAGATATAGTTCCAATAGTGCTTTTTACCAAAGTAGTACTTGAAGATAAACGTGCTTCCATACAAGTAGGAAAAACACAAAATGGTCGCAATTGTTGCCAAAATTATTCCGAGCACGCCGAAGTACTTTCCGAGCACGATATTCAAGGCCAGATTCAATACCGCTTCTATCAAGTATCTCCACTTTCCTTTCCACCACAGTCCGATAGCGTTGAAATAGATCGAACTGATATCCCCCTGGCGAAGTAGGTAGAAATAAAAGCAAAAGAGGAAGCTGATATATGTCGGGAACATAAGTTCCTCTCCCACCCATATTTCCATAAATGGCTGAGTGAGGGTGACCAAGCAAACGGTCGCAGCTCCAGAAATCAACATGTACATAAAGTTGATAATTCGAAAATCGCGATAGTTTTTCTCCCGCGATTCGACCGCGATGCTGTTTCCAATGCCAGCAAGAATTGAGTTTAGTATAACGGCAAAAATTCCAGCTAAAGCGGTGAGAATGTAATAGTAGTTATTGTAGATACCGACTTGCGTTAGTCCGATGAAAGATGAAATGACGATGCTATCAAAAGTGTTGCGTGTAGCTGCGCCAATTTTTGACATCATCAAGCCTGAGACTTTTTGCTTCATGTCTTTCTTATCAACGTTGTACTCCTTACCTTTAGCGATGTATTGGGGGTACTTCTTTTGGGTATAAATGGCGGTAGCGATATTTAAAACTATGTTGAATAGTGGAATTAGCAAGACGTAAATGTAGTAATTTTTTGTAGCGAAGAGAACGGCAATTTGAATGCCGTACATAAGTAAATAAACAACGGTAGTTATATTGGAAATAATGTCGTTTCTCTGAACGGCTTTCAGGATAGCATTCTTATATCCGAAGAAAAAATATGTTGCAACCGTATTGGCTAAATACATTCCATAGAGAACGTAAATATTTAATCCTGCAGGTATATCACTCTCGATGAAGACTTCTAAAAAAGGCATGAGTCCGAGACCTAAGACGAGGATAACTGAACCGATTATGTAATAAATCTTTCGATATAGATTCAATAGAGCGCATATGGTCTTCGTATCATTTTCAGCAATCGGCTTGTATAAAAAGAACACGATGGCGCTCCCAAAACCCAGTTCTGTCAAACTTAAGACCGTGAGAATCGAGATAAAGAGACTGTTTAATCCAACGTAGTTAGTTCCGAGTAAATAGATGATTATCGTTCTGATGATAAAGGGAACAAGAAGCATGACAAACTTGTTTAGAAATCCCATCGCTATATTTCTTACGCTGTTTTTTGTTCTATCAATTTTCATCGATTTGCTCCTGTAATAAATGCGTTTTTTCCGCAGTCAATGTAAAAATTATAATCGCAATTAATCGCAAAGTCCACCGGATGGTGCACCTTTATTTTTCACTTAATACTCTATCGTAGAATTTGTCGATTTCTCGATAGCACGATTCCGGCAGGCACTTTGAATAGGCGAAGATTTTCGCCGCTTCAATTATCGGCTTGGTATCTATTCGCCTTTCGAGAACAAGTCTGATTTTGTCAGCTAAATCAGAGTAGTTTCCCTGTTGATAGAGCAAGCCGTGCAGATTGTTTTCGCCGATAAGTTCCTTCGTTCCGCCCGTGTTGGCGCCAATGATGAAGTTCTCAGCGTACATCGCTTCTATCGTCACTCTTCCTAGCGCCTCTTTCTTCGAGCACACTAGAGCAATATCCATCAGTCGCCGATGGTTGAATAAATCTTTAGTAAAACCGTAAAAGATGACTCGTTTTTCAATCTTAAGAGCCGAGACGAGTTTCTTCAGTTTCAATTCGTCCTCGCCTTCTCCAAAGATGTGCAATTTGACGTCGTATCTCTCTTTAATCAACTCGTTTACAGCCCTGATTGCTTCCTCCTGACCTTTGCCAGCAGTTAAACTTCCAGCGATCATGATATTAGTGCCGCTGTGAGGAATCTTCGGTAAATAACCATCGGATATACCGTTAAAAATAACCTTTTGATACTTGTGGCAATATCGTCCAAACTTTTCCTGAATTGCCTTGGTAATAAATATCATGTTTGAATTAGTCATGAGGTGATGGAATACATATTCAGGTTCGAAGTAAGTCATGCCAAAATCCTCTTTTAAGAATTCTCTAGCGTGCCAAACGTGAGGGATGCCGAATTTCTCAGCAAAGACAGCCCCGACTATGGTTGCTAGGGAATTAGAGTGAACTAAATCAAAATCATGACCGACTAATGTGTCAATTTCTTTCACCTCTTCATCTAAGAATTTCTTGTAAAAGAATCTCTTCTTTATGAGGAGTTTAAGAGAAAACTTGCGATAGTAATCCGCGTGAATCGTAAATCGCGCGTAAGGAATGTGATTCTTCTGAAGAATGGCAACTAGTTCGTTATCTTCACTCTTGGGAAGAACAACTGTCGCATCTTTCTCCATATTTGTAGTTAGATAGTCAATAAAAGATCTATTAGCCCCCTTATAGGAAGAATCGTGCAATATATAAAGAACTTTCTTCATTGAGTTTCTCCTTAAACTGCATATCTTTTTATGCATTATTACTCATTTTTAGACTTATTAATTTTATCATATTTGACACTTTTTTATAACATGTAAAAATACACATTTATAATTGTAAAAATGCCCGTTATCGCAAATAAATAAAACTATTTGTGCTTCTAACAATCCAAACAATGGGTTTTTATTGATATAGCACAAGTGATTAAATCCATCCAAATAAAAATCTCCTCTCTTTGCATTTAATTTTAAACTCGAGAGGAGATTGTAATGAATAAGTCTAGAATTAACTCAAAACTAACGAGGGAGGATTATAGGCACGAGCGGCCAAGTCCTTGTCCATCATATATAGACCCTTTCCGTCGCTTCCGAATAAGTCGAATTGCTTCAACAAATCTTCAGCGTTCTTCTCTTCTTCCACTTGTTCTTTGACGAACCAGTTGAGAAATTCAACGGTCTTGTAGTCCTTCATTTCGATAGCCTTTTCATAGATGACGTTGATCGCATTGGTGATGTAAATTTCGTGCTTTAAAGCTTCTTCCATCCCTGTTCTCAAGTTCTTGTAATTAACTTCGGGCTTCTCAATCGCATACAATACAACTTTTCCACCGTTGTTTTGAATATATTGCTTGATGAGAAAAGCGTGATCCTTTTCTTCCATTGCCTGGACTTCGTACCAGTGACCCAATCCTTCCAATCCCTTGTCAATGTAGTGATTGGAAATATCTAAATAAAGATATGCAGAAAATAATTCCTTATTTATCTGAGTATTTAGAAGTTCGTATATTTCTTTCTTTAACATAAATCTCCTCCTTTTGATTGTAAATCTATTTTGTTATTGCTGTTGACAGGTGATTTTTAAATATCTATCAACACTTAAAGTATTGTCCCTAATATGGAATTAAGCAACAAAACTTATTTATCTTATCAACTATAATTATTTTAACTGAATTTTATTAATTAGTAAAAGGATACGCTCTGATTTAGAGAGGAAAAATCATCTTGAAAATCTGAATAATTTATAGTCCTAATCATTAAAAAATTACCGAGCTCAATAAAGGGGAAATACTTTATATATACGTGATTCTTATCTCTTTTTAATTAACTTCTTACTCTCTATCGAGACATAACTAGAAGATAACAATCTAGTCTAATTTGGAAAGATTCTTAGGATATTCAATTATAAAATCTATGATGAGATAGAGTTCTTACAAGGTTGCGCTTTTCCACATAATACTTATCCGGTTTATTCGGATGCAAATATACGTTTAAGGTGTTTATCCCATCTAATTTCATCGCTGCTCGAGGATCAAAACTTATCCTTGTCTTAAATTGGCGAGTTCCAAATTCTTCCTGGAGAATTAATGTGTAATAATTACTTCCGTTATGCCTGCTTGTCAAATATCTATCAGGTAAATTTCTCTCAACTTTGATCAACTGCGCTCGAACGACCTTTCCACTTTGAATATAGATGTACTTTCTATTTTTAACAAGAATCATAACTATGTATGTAACTGCAAGATATATCCAACCTGCCCCATTAAAGATGTATGCAAGTCCACTCATTAAGTCTTCCGTTGAATCCAGGTAATATATTCCATAAATAAGAGTTCCAGCAGCGATAATCAGCAAGATAATCCCAAGATAGATATTTCCTTTATTGTCCTGACCGTATAAGTAACCTCGCTGATCCTTTGCCATGTAAAAAAATATGAAAACAGTCGGAATCAATCCCATAAACATCGCTGATAACACTATTCCGACAATATCTCCAACCACGTATGCAATAACACTGAGAGCAATGGTGAAAATCATTAGGTAAATGAGCACTCGATAAATCTTTCCAAATCTTTCTTTGTTTGTCATATCTCTCTCCTTAATGCAATAAAACTCTTCTTACTTCATCAGTCTTATACATAATATATTATCAATTTTCTCTTGAAAATTTTTCACATAAAGTCTATTATGCATTTTATATTTATGTATGTATCTTACTTAACCCCAACAAAAATGACAAATAGTCAAAAAACATCACCGCGATTGCGGTGATGCTTTCTTTATCAACTTATTTAGCGTAACGCTCCATCCACTTGGTGTATTCACCAGATTCTACGTGGTCGAGCCATTCTTTATTTTCTAAGTTCCACTTTACCGTTTGAACTATACCGGTATCAAAGTTATAGACTGGTTTCCATCCAAGTTCGGTTTCAATCTTTGTCGGATCCATCGCATAGCGCAAATCGTGACCTGGTCTATCTTTGACATAGGTTATCAAATCTTCGGAAGCACCGATTGTTTTTAATATTGTTTTAACAACTTGAAGGTTGCTTCTTTCGTTGTGTCCACCAATATTGTAAATCTCTCCATCCCTTCCCTTTCTCACGATTAGATCAATAGCGATGCAGTGATCGTAAACGTGAAGCCAATCTCTCACATTAGCGCCATCGCCATATACGGGAAGCGGTTCTTTCCGCTGAGCTTTTTGAATCATTAGAGGAATGAGTTTTTCCGGGAACTGATAAGGCCCATAGTTATTTGAACACCTAGAGATAGTGACTGGTAATCCAAAGGTTCGGTGGTACGCCATAACCAATAAATCAGCTGAAGCCTTTGAGGCTGAGTATGGACTAGAAGTATGGAGGGGCGTATCTTCCTTAAAGAGCAAGTCGGGACGATCTAAAGGCAAGTCTCCGTAAACTTCATCAGTCGAAACTTGATGAAATCTCTGTATTCCATATTTGCGGCAAGCATCCATTAGAACCTGAACGCCAAGAATGTTTGATTCTAAGAAAATTCCGGGATTCTCAATCGAACGATCGACGTGTGACTCTGCAGCAAAGTTGATAACAATATCAAACTTTTCCTTCTCAAATAAATCAAAGATAAATTCTTTATCTCTGATATCGCCTTTAACAAACTTAAAGTTAGGCTTTTCTAAGACATCCGCTAAGGTTTCCATATTTCCTGCGTAGGTCAAAGCGTCTAAGCAAACGAAAGTGTCTTCCGGATACTTTTCAGGCATTATGTGACAGTAGTTGCCACCGATGAATCCTGCTCCGCCAGTAATTAAAAATTTCATGCTATTTTTCCTCCAGCAATTTGATATATCGTTCCGTCGCATCTTGCCATGTCGGCAATTTGTTAAATCCGTTTTCAGTAAGTGATTTCTTAGACATCCGGCTGTTCAGCGGTCTATCGGCCTGCGCGGGAACTAACTTCTTGTACTCGGCAGTTGTCACAGGATTTACTTTCACATTTAATCCAGCAACTTTAAAGATGTACTTGGCAAAGTCAGCCCAGGAACACACGCCTTCATTTGTCGCGTGATAGACTCCGTATTTGTCGGTTTCAATCATGTCGCACATAAGCTTAGATAGGTCGTAAGTGTAGGTAGGCGAACCTATTTGATCGCAGACTACATTGAGTTTATCGTGAGTTTTTCCCAGCTTGAGCATCGTCTTAATAAAGTTATTTCCATTGATACCAAAGACCCAGGATATGCGAATGATAAAGTATTTTTCTAAGGTAGAAGTCACAAAGTCTTCTCCCTGAGACTTTGTCTTTCCGTAAACGGACAATCCGCTCTTAGGGTCGTCAACCTCATAGAAGCGCTCTCCCTTTCCTTCGAAGACGTAATCGGTAGAAATATACATCATCGTCGCATCTATTTCTTTACAAACCTGAGCGATGTACTTCGGACCTAAAGCGTTGACAGCATAGACAGCATCGGGCATTTGCTCAGCCTTATCAACAGCGGTCCAAGCCGCGTTGTGGAAGACAATTTTCGGGCGGTAATTTAATATGTATTCTCTCACGGCTTTTTCATCCGTGATATCTAACTCTTCCCGGTCGATTCCACGAACGTTGGTAAATCCGCGTTCTTTTAGTTCTCTCACCACGTCAAATCCGAGTTGACCTTTAAAACCGGTGACTAGTATTCTTATATCCTTATCCATATTAGAACTCGACTTTCGCTTGGCTTAATGGTAAGCGATGCTGATCCTTTTCAGAGAGAATAACTTCGCCTTTAAACGGCCACTGTATGTTAATAGAAGGATCGTTCCACATAATTCCGCCTTCATCTTCCGGATGATAGAACTCATCGCACTTATACGTGAATTCAGCTGTCTCAGAAAGAACGACAAAACCGTGTGCGAATCCACGAGGAATCATGAATTGTCTCTTGTTCTCCTCCGAGAGAATAACGCCAGTCCACTTTCCGTACGTTGGACTTCCCTTTCTCAAATCAACAGCAACGTCGAATACTTCGCCGCTGACAACTCTTACGAGCTTGGCTTGAGGATGTTTTATTTGGAAATGCAAGCCTCTTAAAACGCCTCTTTTCGACTTTGATTGATTGTCCTGGACAAAGTCGTATTTAAGCCCAGCTTCATCGAAATCTTTTTTGTTATACGTCTCCATAAAGTATCCGCGATTATCTCCAAATACTTTAGGTTCAATCACGTATACTCCTTTAATTTCTGTCTCTTTAAAATTAAACATATCTATCTTCTTTCTTTAGTACTTTATCTTTCCGTCAAGGACTCTTTGTAAAAATTGTCCGTACTGATTTTTCTTTAATAGTTCGGCCTGTGCACCAAGTTGTTCTCTGCTGATCCACCCTTGCTTGAAAGCAATTTCTTCTGGACAGCTAATCTTCAACCCTTCGTGCTCTTCAATCATCTTTACAAAGGCAGTCGCATCCGCGAGGGATTCGTGAGTTCCAGTATCTAACCAGGTGACTCCTCTTCCGAAGTTTATCACTTCGAGAGAACCATCTTGCAAATATAATTTATTGAGGTCGGTTATTTCTAACTCTCCTCGCTTAGAAGGCTTTACTTTCTTAGCGAAATCAACTACTCGATTGTCATAAAAATACAAACCAGTAACGGCGTAGTTAGACTTAGGGTTGGGATCTTTTTCCACGAGGGAAAGAGGCTTACCCTGTTCGTCTAGTTCGACTACTCC
>Ga0172378_10004755_pt1 | contig 12703 bp, 9 predicted proteins | sample GrowelOW332metaG_FD_119755 | JGI IMG/M metagenome (GOLD analysis project Ga0172378, IMG submission 119755) | Groundwater microbial communities from an aquifer near a municipal landfill in Southern Ontario, Canada - Pumphouse #3_1 metaG | ecosystem: Environmental > Aquatic > Deep subsurface >...
AAGGGAGATGAACTATAGGCCGACTCTATGGACCTCCAATGCACCTGCTGCCAGTTATCCGTATAGGCAATTCTAACATCCCTCATCGGACATTTATCAGAACATTTCTTTATTGGAATACTCAAATCCATAACCCCGTTGGCTGTAGAGATGCGGCATCGGTTACGGTACGTCTGTTTCGGATAGTTCTCGTTCCGTTCCATGACGATGGGGGCACCACTAGCCAACCTTCTATAATAGCTGACCGGACCCAGATATGTAGACGAAAGAAGTGTTTTCATTCTTTACTTCTTTTTAGCTGCCTCCTTTTGCGGCTTCTGTTTCGTCAAAGGCAGAGCCTTGACATCCCACACCTCTTCCATGTCCCAATTTGGCCTCAACTTTAATAATTTTTCAAAATAGTAGACCTCTTCCGGCAACAAACGGTCGGCATATCTTCCCGTAGTCCATTTTCCGTCACCATTCGCGTCTACAAACAAGCGAACAGAATACTCATTCGGATCCACATTTTCAAAGACGGCCTTTCCTTCGGCATTCAGACCTATACTCTTCACTACAGCAGTTCCCCGCAACAGCTCCACCTTCGAATTGGACGGCGCATTTTTGATTTCCATCATCAGCTTGGCGTACTCATCCTCTCCTTTCTTTCTGATTTTCAATGCAATCTTATCGTTATGCAGACCTCTTATATCCGTAACTGCGGCAGAATCCAGCTCTAGTTTATACTCCACCCCCGACTCCATGTCAAACTTGACATAATAGGACATGGCATCCCTCGGCTGTAAATTGTATTTGACATCCACCCAATTAGAATCGACGAGCTGGCGTACCTTCATATTTTCTTCAGAGAAAGAAAACACAGGACGTTCCCACTCCAGAAAAGCATCCTTATTTATCTCAACCACAGAAGAAAACTTTGATACCTTCAAAAATTCGACAGGCTCCGCATCCGTGTCCCTCTTCCTCGATTTCCGCTTCTTCTCATGGAGGAAGACCACAGAAATAGTATCTACCTGGGGCACCAATGTTTCTGAAGAATCAAACTTCTGATATTCCAAGGCAAAACGAAGAGTATCCATTTTGGCCAGCACAGTGTCCTTTATCCAATATATGAACGTATCTTTCGTAACGGAAGGCATCTCCAACAACCAATCAGCAGAATCAAAGTTCAACGGCGTCAGTTTGGGTTCTATTTTGGCAAAATTTTTGAAATAGAGAGTGATATTCTCCTCGCTCTTACGTTCAGCCTTTTCGAAAAACTGCTGTCTTAAATCCTCGTTGAACATACGGAGAACGATTGAATCCGGATAATATCGGTAAACAGTCCGCTGTACAATCGTGTCAATCGTCACCGAATCCCGATAAAAGGTATCGACATTCAAGATAGGCTCCACCTTCGGCACGATAGGTTCAAAAGAGACGGCCACGGCTTCCGTCCGTTGGTCAAAATACTTGTTATTGTTAATGTCCTTCAACGCATAAATACGATATGGCTTAGCCGCCAAATTATATAGGACGAAATGGCCATCGGCATCCGTCATCGCAATACGCTCCAGCTTACCTGAGGTAAAGGCACTATCTTCCAAATCAGAATAGACCCCGACAAACACATCCTTGACCGGTGTAAGGTCATGGGCGTCCAACACTGTTCCGGAGACAGACATCGTATCAAGGCTCTCTCCTGTGGAAAAGCTGAAATGGAAATCCTTTATCGGATTGCTCTCGTTATAGTCTACTATAGAGTTTCCAAAATCGAAAGTGTAGGTCGTGTTCGGAATCAGAGAGTCCCTCAACTCCACAGAGACCTTTTTGCCTATACCCTTCGCAATAAACGGACGCGTCTGAGTAGGAGAAACCATCAGACTTCTCGATGCGTTACTCAGCGAGATATATTCGTCAAAATAAATTTCAATCTTATTGCCCTTCTGCCGAATGGCGTTCATCCTCGGATTGCTCTCCGTCACCGATGGCGGCACAGTATCCCTATATCCTCCGGTAGGACCTTGCGCCATGTTGGCACACGACTGCACAGACAAGACTATGCCTATGACAGCCAATGTATAAATGATAATTCTCTTCACTTCCTGCTTTGTATAAATTTCATCCGCAAAAATATCTAATCTTGACGTCTTTTCCAACTATCGAAATGCCGTAGGTTCCAATAATATGCGTTTTTGCATCAGGCTCCATCCCTCCTTCATGACAGACCAACAACTTATTGCTCCGAAATACATTAAAATTAACTTCTTTTTTAGAAAAAAAAATCTAAATTTGACAATAAATATTTTTAACTTTTTCAAGAAAAACTATCCATTTGACAAAGAAAGGAAATTGACCATGTTTAAAAACTTTTTTTTCTTCACCAAAGGCGAAAAAACCGGACTAATCATCTTAACATTGCTGATTTTTATCGCATTCGCCGTAAACGCAAGTTTCAACCAAATTCTTCCGGGCAACACCCTGACGGAATCGGAATATGGAAATGAAATTGAACAGTTCAAACAAGAGATGGATCAAAAAGACGCAGAAAAACATTCCGAGAAAGGCAATACATTTGCCATGCAGAAAGAAGACAAGAGGCAGAAGTTCCAAAAGAGAAGCACCAATCTGCCACGAAACTTCATCTCCATCGAGATTAACAGCGCCGACACCGCCGATCTAAAACAACTGGAAGGAATAGGCAGCGTCTATTCCAAACGAATTGTGAAGTTCAGGAACTATCTGGGCGGATTCCACTCCCTAGAGCAACTCAAGGAAGTGTACGGCATAGACGAGCCGCTTTTCCTCTCCATACGGAAAAACCTCACACTAGACACCGCCAAAATACGGAGATTCAACATCAACTGCGACAGTTTCACCTTCAAATTCAGGCATCCCTATCTAAGCAAAAATGAGGTGAAGGCAATCTTAAAGGCAAGAAAAAGCAAGGAAAAGATACGCAAGGAGGAACTGCCTCTGCTGCTATCATTGAGCGAAGAGAAATGGAACAAGTTGAGCCCTTACATTGTTGAATGAGAGGAGAAGAGTTACAAGATTAAAGAAACTTATGTCCAGAGAGTGGCCATTTGGTCAAAAATTTAACTATCTTGCAAAAAAAAACAAAAAGACATGAATTTACTCATACAGCTGTTATTATCAGCACTTGCCGTTTACCTTTCCGCATTGGTATTGCCTGGCGTAACCATCAAGAACTATTTCACTGCGATAGCCGTAGCCATTGTCATTGGCCTGCTTAATGTATTTGTGAGGCCGATGTTCATCCTACTCACCATCCCGGTGACCATTTTCTCATTAGGGTTATTTCTTGTCGTGATCAATGCCGCCATCATACTCTTGGCCAGCCATCTGATGAACGGATTCGAAGTGGACGGATTCTGGTGGGCTCTAATATTCGGCATCGTACTATCCGTCTTTTCCCAAATATTAGGAAGATTCTTTGGCAATTGACTAATCGACTCAAATAGGCTTATCGGGGACACCTCCCGACAAACGATGTAAAACAAATAATGTATATATAATGATGAATAAACTTTTGTTATCTTGCATTTCATTATGCATTGCCTCCAGCGTCGCCGCACAGTCGGCGGTAGTGAGCGCAAAAGACAAGGAGTCGGCCAAAGACGAACCGGTCGCATCCTATTACCTGCCCAAAACCGTCATCGAAATCGAAGTAGAGACTACTCACAAGGTCTTCAAAGCAGGGCCATACGCCTCCGATTCAAAAAAATATTTCGGCACGTATGCCAACATGAAAGACGAAGAGTCTTGGGAAATCACAGAGATAAAAATAAAACAACGCAGCGAACCTGACGTCAACAACCACTATAAGGTATATGCACAATACGGATCAAGCGCATCCATGCTTTCGTTGACAGACAACGGCATTTTGAGAGGAGTAAACCTTCCTCTCAACTTCTTTCCTCTCAAAGAAGAAGAGAAAGAGAAGGATTTTCAATCCGTATATGCAAACACAAGGAAAGGGAAAAAGAAGAAGGGCGACGACACCTTCTCCTCCGACTTCATCAGCAACTTCCTATACATCGAAAACGATTCAGCTCCCAAGATGGAGGCACCCCAGTTCGCTTTCAACAAGATAAACACCCTCCGCACCGCCTACAATGACATTCTGACCCAAAACTCGGACGCCATCAACGGAGACATATCTCCCTATCTTAAAGGTATAGAAAAACAGGAGTATGAGTTGGCAGCTCTGTTTTTTGGCAAAAAATACAAAGAAACCGTAACAAAGACCTTCATCTTCTATCCGGACAAAGAGGCAACCAACCAGGATTTGTTCCGCTTCTCCACAAAAGGCGGATTTGACGAAAGTGGCGACGACGTCACCGTCACCATCAAGAGGAGGGCCTTCAGCACACGCATATCCGCCACCTCCGGAAAATCTGGTTTCGTATACCGAGTTCCGGCCCTTGCCGACATGGAGATAAAACAAGGGAAAAACATTCTATGGAGCGGCATCGTCGAGATTTCCCAATTGGGCAATACGGAGAGCCTTCCTGCCGGTTTCTTCGACAAGAACGACATGAAGGCCGTGTTTGACCCAAAGACCGGCGCATTGATACAGATATCGAAATAAAACTATCTTTTTCACAACAACAAAAAAGGGAAACGGGAGATTCACTCTCCCATTTCCCTTTCCTATTTTCAATACAATAGCCTACACAATCGCAAAGCTACGGAAAAAAGCATAACAAATCAGAATCACCTAAAGAGAGACTTTCATTGCAACCTACACATGGCCTCTATCGTATTGTCCCTATCGCCCAAGGCGGAGAAACGGACATACCCCTCCCCGCTCGGACCAAAACCGACGCCCGGCGTAACTACAATATTTTTATCCTTCAATAAATGATCAAAGAAAGACCATGATGACATGCCTTCCGGCGTCTTTACCCAAACATACGGGCCATTGACCCCACCAAAGACATCATAACCAACAGATTGCAATCCGTTCCTGATTATACTGGCATTCGTCATGTAATAATCCACCTGCGAACGCACTTGTATCTTTCCCTCTTCCGAGTAGATAGCCTCCGCACCTCGCTGCACCACATACGGGGTTCCGTTAAACTTGGTGCATTGCCTACGATTCCATAAATGATTGAGAGCGATCGAATTTCCTTTTTCATCAAAAGCCATCACCTCCTTCGGAATAACGGTGTAGCCGCACCTCGTACCTGTGAATCCAGCCGTTTTAGAAAAACTACGGAACTCGATGGCCACTTCCTTTGCTCCTTCAATCTCATAAATGGAGTGAGGCACGTCATTCTCCGTGATAAATGCCTCATAGGCGGCATCGAACATGATTAACGCGTCATTATTGCGGGCATAATCGACAAACGTCTTCAACTGATCCTTTGTCAATGTAGTGCCCGTAGGATTGTTCGGAAAACAGAGATAAATGACATCCACACGCACCTTCGGCAGTTCAGGGACAAAACCGTTCTCCTGCAAGCATGGCATATACACGACATTGCTCCATTGTCCGTTAGGCATCAGGTTGCCCGCACGGCCTGCCATCACATTCGTGTCGACATAGACGGGATAGACGGGATCCGTCACCGCCACCACATTGTCAATACCTAGAATATCGCCAATGTTTCCCGTGTCGCTCTTTGCTCCGTCACTGACGAATATCTCATCCGTATCGAGATGGATTCCTCTTGGCGTGAAATCGTTGTCAAGAATGGTACGGGCGAGGAACTGGTATCCCTGTTCGGGTCCGTAACCACGGAAAGTATCGCGGCACCCCATCTCGGCAGTAGCCTTCTCCATCGCTTTAACAACCGCATCGCAGAGAGGCAATGTCACATCTCCGATACCCATCCTTATGACCTTAGCCTGCGGCTGAGACTGTCTATACACTTCCACCCTATGGGCTATCTCCGAAAAGAGATAGCTTCCCGGAAGTTTCTGAAAATTATCATTAATTCTTGCCATATATCATATATCCTATTTGTTTAGCAACAAGATGAAGATGCCTGAAATCCAAGCCATTTCCATTCCAAAATATTTCTATTCACACACCTCATAAAAACCCTCAAATACAGTTGTGGCGGGGCCGGTCATATAGACATGGTTATTGCTGCGGTTCCACTCTATATCCAAGTCGCCACCCTTCAGAGAGACAATTGTCTTGCCGTCACAATAACCGTTCAGTACGGCTGCCACCACAGAAGCACAAGCACCCGTACCACAAGCCATCGTTTCGCCGGCACCCCGTTCCCACACACGCATCCTCAATGAGTTTTTGCCCAACACCTCAATAAATTCCGTGTTCGTTTTTTTAGGAAACAACGGATGCGACTCAAAGGCCGGCCCTACTTTGGCAATATCAAGACTGTCAACACCATCCATGAAAAGAACACAATGGGGATTTCCCATCGACAAGCAATTAACAAAGTATTTGCGGTTCAGAACCTCCATCGGGAACTTTATCACACTACTGCTATTGAGTGAGGTAGGAATAAGGCTCGCCTCCAAAATAGGCTCACCCATGTCTACTGTGACCATCATCACCTTCCCATCGAGCACATAAAGATCCAATACCTTTTTGCCGGCAAGTGTCTCCAATGTGATTTTATTCTTCTTTGTCAAACCATTATCATAGACATACTTTCCTACACAACGGGAAGCATTTCCGCACATTTCAGCCTCCGACCCGTCAGAATTAAACATCCGCATCCGGAAATCGCAGTTATCGGAAGGCATTATCAAAACGATTCCATCCGAGCCAACCCCCGTGTGCCGGTTGCTCATACGAACGGCTAAATCTGAAGGATTCTCCACCCGCTCCTCGAAACAGTTAATATATATGTAATCGTTCGAGATTCCGTGCATCTTTGTAAACTTCATCTTCCTTAATTGCATATCCATCCCTTTCATTATTTGTTTCCGTCCTAACCATTGATTTATGCAAAACTAAAAAAAGGCTTTTGTAAAAATATACATTTTGCGCTTTGCGTTTCCAAACAAAGGAAATATCTTCACATTCGAAAGATAAAACGCAAGTAAACCTTCAAACAGAAACAGAATACAGCCAATTTATTACAAAATAAAAACTTTTAACAGATAGGCTTTCAGCAGATAGGCATTCAGGGAACAAGAGGAAATCAGAGAGACAACCGTCCATCATCCATCGTAGACACCTCCCCTTTATCCTGCATCAGCCGGAGCACATGCAATACCTTTTCGCCCTCGCCTCCTATCCTAACCAGAAGTTCGGAGACCGACAACGAACCGGCAGAGAGAGAGTCCAAAACCCGACCCCTCATTTCCGAAAAATCTGACGACGACATGGCTCCGCCCGACCTAGACAAGCAATAATCACAGCACCCGCAATTGTGCGAGTCATCTTCGCCGAAATAGTGCAGTAGCATACGGCTCCGGCACCTCCCTTGCTCCGTCGCATAAGCCAAGACCTTGGTTATCTTATCCTCAAATCTCTTTTTCCGATTATCGAAAGACTCCTTCGTTATAACTATGCGCCCTACATCCTGACGACCTTGCGTGAAGATGACGAGCGGCATTTTCTTTCCAGGCACATAACTGACAACCCTACTCTTGGCCAAAGCCACCAGACCCTTATAGACCTCGTCTCTCGACAGCCCCAGACGTTTGCCCAACAGAGCTTCGTCAATATAGGCATATTCGCTGAACAGACCCGTATATGAACGGAGCAACACCTTCATCAAATCTTCCAACATCGCATTGTGCAACGACAGTCCATACAGATCGTCACGGTTGACGATAAACATGATGCGCGACTTATTATTATCCTCGTCCGTCAATTCGAGATAACCGCACTGCTGTAGAATCTTTAACGCACTATAAGCAGGAAGCATCGGAAACTTAAAGGCAGAACAAAAATTAGCCAAGCTGAAATCGAAGCTACAATCCTGTCCGCAACCTTCTGCCACCTCCAGAAAATTGCACAAGGCCTCGTATACACGCTTTACGAAATCCTTCTCCGGAAAGTTATCCGGAATCCTTTTCTTCAGTTTGGCGTTGTCAGACTTATTATAGAGCAGAATCGCATAGGCCTTCTCGCCGTCCCTACCTGCACGTCCCGCCTCCTGGAAATAGGCCTCCAGCGTATCCGGAAGGTCCAGATGGACAACCGTCCTCACATCCGGTTTGTCAATGCCCATGCCGAAGGCATTAGTAGCCACAATGACACGGGACTCCCCACTCTTCCAAGCCCGTTGTCGGGCATCTTTCGTCTCGTTGGAGAGCCCGGCATGGTAATAGTCGGCAGATATGCCGCCAGCCTTCAGCAGGTCCGACACCTCCTTCGTCTTCTGTCTGCTACGGACATAGACGATGGAAGTACCAGGCACCGCCTGCAATATCTTGAACATTTGCCCCATCTTATCCTCCGTATTCCGAACAATATAGGCAATGTTTTTCCTTTCGAAGCTCTTTTTGAAGACCCGCATCTCCCTAAACTTCAGCTGCCTCTGTATATCGTCCACCACATCGGTGGTAGCGGTGGCCGTGAGCGCCAATACAGGGACGTCAGGAAGGAGCTCCCTGACATCGGCTATTTTAAGATACGACGGACGGAAGTCATAACCCCATTGCGAGATGCAATGCGACTCGTCCACCGCCAACAGACAGACATTCATCTGTTTGAGTTTGGTAATGAATATCTCGGTAGCCAGACGCTCCGGCGAAACATACAAGAACTTATAATCGCCCAAGATACAATTGTCCAAGGCCACGAGAATCTCGTTTCTTGTCATTCCGGAATAGACGGCGGCGGCTTTTATGCCCCTGTCCCTAAGATTGTCCACCTGGTCTTTCATCAAGGCGATGAGCGGCGTGACAACAATACAGATGCCCTCCTTGGCCAATGCCGGCACCTGAAAGGTGATGCTCTTGCCGCCTCCCGTAGGCATCAATCCCAACGTATCGAACCCATCGCCCACGGAACGGATAATGTCGCCCTGCAACGGACGAAAATCATCGTATCCCCAATATTGTCGAAGAATAGACCTATATTTATCCACCAGAAAAGTATTTTTATTACGCAAATATAGACGAATATTTAGTATAATACTGCTATAAATTCAGACTAGCTGATATGATAATGGAAAAAAGATAAATTATGGGTCCGCATTGAATCGAGCAGATAACGATTTTCGGCAAAAGGAAGGTTTCTTCACGCTGCGGCACGCACCTTTCCGCCTCCACGACCTAATACTAATAATAGAAAGCGATTTGAAAAAATTCTGTCTTGTGAATCCTATTCGAAAATCTTCGGAATGTGTTGCTGTCAATGCAATGTTAGGAAGTCACACACACAAGATGTCTTGAACCTTACCAAGATATTTCTTTATGATTACTAAGAAATTCTTAAAAGACGAGATTTTTATTCACGTCCATTGACAAACGTTTAGAATAACATATACAAAAATTATATAATTTTGCAAATCAAAAAAATGAATTTCTTAGCAACAGAAAAATGAAAAAGAAATTTTATCTTTTCATCATACTTTTACTTTCTCTACCCACAGCAAAAGCCGAACAGGAAAGTCAACTGTCCATTTCGGAAGACTCTCTTTCTCAAGTTATCACTGACTCCATCAAAGAAGAGCGGCCAGAAGAGGCCTACGAAGAGATTGTGTACACACCGAAGATATCAACGCTGCACATACCCATCGACATCAACGTGGTACTTTTGGAAAAGATGTTGAACCTAAATTTCGAAGGACTTATCTACGAAGACAACAACATCGAGGACGATAGCATCATGGTGAAGGCATGGAAAGAACAAGACTTCAAACTGCAATACGAAAACAACGTGCTCACCTACCGAATCCCCATAAAATTCTGGATAAAGAAGAGATTCGGACTAGGGATAACTTACACCGACAGGGAGATAGAAGGTGTCATCGACATCCATCTGAAAACGAGCATCAATATTTCAAAAAGCTGGAACCTCATCACCAAAACAGACATTGAGAACTACTCTTGGATCAAGAAACCGACTTTAAAGGTTGGATTCATGGACATTCCCATCACCTACTTCGTAGACAAGATAATCAACGACAACAGATCTCTCATCAACAAATCAATAGACAAAACCCTAAAGGAGTACGTCCCTATCAAAACATATGCGCAAAACATATGGACCTCTGTCCAGGATCCTATGGACATATCGACCAACGGATACAAGGCATGGATCAAGACTGTTCCCAAACAGATATACACCACCCCCATCAAAGGCGACCAAGGAAAGATAAGCACCACCTTCGGAGTAAAATGCCTCATGGAGATATTTATGGGCAGTGCACCCGGCAACATTACAAAAGACACCCAACTTCCGCCTCTCACCTTGTATGCGAAAGCTGACGATAAGTTTGCCATCAACATTTTGGCAGACGTTCCCTATTACGTGCTGGACTCCGTGGCCAAGGATGTCATGATTGGGCAGACCTTCGGAGAAGGTAAAAGAAGCGTCGTGGTAGACAGCATAGAGATTTTCGGACAGAACGACAAACTCATCGTAGGCCTAAACGTGGTAGGATTCATGAACGGAAAGATATATCTCGAATGCGTGCCTTACTATGACCCCACAAGCTACTCCATCCGGGTAAAAGACGTAGACTACAAGCTAAAGACCAAGAACATATTGGCTAAAATAGTGAACTTATTTTATAAAAGAGGGATGAAAAAGAAGTTGGAAGAGGAGTTGACATTCTCTCTAAAAGACGAATATTATCTGATTAAGGACATGAGCCGTTCAGAACTATTCAATATGGAAGTAGTGCAGAATGTGAAGCTGGACGGATTTATCAACGACATGAACGTAGACGAAATATTCATAGCCACGCACGGGCTAAAGGTGAGCCTTTCCCTTCACGGAAAGTTAAAGGTTCTGGTAGAATAAACCAACATACATCTCATGGCAAAATAAAACTCCGCATCCATTCCGATGAAACCGAAAATGGTATCCTCGTCCCTTCGCAGAAAACCATGGTGCGTCCGATAATTTTTTTTTTGGGGGGGGGCGGAGAAGAAGATGTACACTTTGAATGATGAAGAGAAAGACGATGATTTTCATCAGACACTCTTCACATACAGTTGGGCAGAAGAACAACCAACCACCCTAACATTCCTTCCCTGCTCTACATATCCAGACTCGGATACAGCATCAAAGAGATCGCCGCCCACCAGCACCTTTCCCGAAGGACGAAGATCCGTCCGGGCAACACCCATCTTACCCACATAATCTTTAAGCGTAGCTTCCACTCCCACAAAACCTTTATCTACATCTTGAGTCGCCTCCAATGCAAATTTACGGAACAAGCCCTTAGAACCTATTTTTGAGGCCAGATACACAATCGACACAACGGATAATACCAAACTCACAAAAACGGTAAGCACAGCTCTTCCCAATTGGGAGACCGGCACATGATCGAAATTGAACCAATCATTACCCACAAGACTAAGGATCAACCCTGCTATCACAAATGTGATTCCGGTCACGCCAGTCACCCCGAACCCAGGTACAACGAATATCTCCAGAAGGATAAGGACAACACCGACGACAAATATCAGAGCCTCCCAAATCTGGCTCAACCCATCCATATATAAAGGGGCAAAATAAAGAATGGCGGCAATCACCGAGGCAGCCAACGGAAATCCAATGCCCGGAGTCTGCATCTCAAAATATATGCCACCCAAAATAATCATGATCAAAATGCCTTGTACCATCGGGTTCATGAGCCAACCCTTCAGATTGTCCAGAAAACTAGGATCATACGTCCGGATGGTATAATCAGAATCGTGCAACGAGGAGACGATAATCTCATCCACCGTCTCATAAATGCCCTCACAATAACCATGGGCCACAGCCTCGTCTGCAGTAAAGGTCAGTATGTGGGCGGAATCGACCACACCAGACACAACCACACGTTCGTCTACCATCGCTTCCGCTATGTGCGGATCACGCCTCCAACGGTAGACAGTGTCTCCATTTTCCAATACGGGCACCTTTCCATGAGCCTCCGCCGTAGAACGGATGGTGGCACGCATATAAGACTGGTATTTGTCCGGCATCTTCTCTCCTTGGTCATTCACCACAGTGGCAGCTCCTATATTAGCACCCTTACGCATATAGATACTGTCGCAAGCTATCGAAATCAGAGCACCGGCAGAAGCCGCATTGTTGTCAATAAACACATAAACAGGCCTCTGACTATTCAGAATGCGGGTTCTCATGGAATCGGCAAAAAGCACCAACCCCCCATACGTATTGAGATGTATGAAAACAGCTTTTGCGTTCAAGCTGTCGGCCTCCGCCATACCATTCTTCAAATGCAGCCACGTCGTACTGCCTATTTCATCCCTTATGTCTATCTTGTAATACAAATCATTTGTTGCATAACCGATTTGGCAAAAAGACAGAAGCAAAAATAAAAGATAGCAAAGACAACTATTTTTCATTTAATTAGTATTTACGATTTCAAATTTAACAAAAAAAACACAATGCCATATCATTTTATTCTCGCATTTTTGCAATCTATTTTTTTACGACCAACCGTTCGGTTGAATGATATGAAAACGTACAAAGATAGACTGATTGATGAACAAAAAACAAACACGATATGTTTTTATTTCGACTTATTAAATTAAATTCTAATAAACAACTCCACCATGGAATCTAGATCTTTTTCCG
>Ga0172378_10004756_pt1 | contig 12700 bp, 9 predicted proteins | sample GrowelOW332metaG_FD_119755 | JGI IMG/M metagenome (GOLD analysis project Ga0172378, IMG submission 119755) | Groundwater microbial communities from an aquifer near a municipal landfill in Southern Ontario, Canada - Pumphouse #3_1 metaG | ecosystem: Environmental > Aquatic > Deep subsurface >...
ATGACGGAAATGTGGTCATCGGAACCAAAGAATCTTATTTCCTTGTTCATATACTTATTCCTATCAAAAACGTGTGATTATATGGTCTAGAAACTATCAGCCTTATCAATCAGTATTATTTGATGAACAGTCCTTTTCTATCAAGTTCAACCTGTTTTGAAGTTATATCAATCAGCATCTCCTCTAAAGAAGAAACAGCGGCGATGGAAATCAGAACTATTCCTGTTATCCCTAAGCCCCAGAAATAAAACAATATAGGAGAAAGGAATAGACAAAGACCAATAAATTTATTCAGGTAAGTATGAATAGAGATGAAACCTTTATATTTGATGAATCCAATCAAATAGGCAATAATCCTGATTAAAGCTATGGCTGATATCGATATTATCATCCAAAGAGGCAAGGATACTTTGGATAAAAGCAGAAAGGCAATGATCACAAAGAACACAAGATCGGCAATACTGTCAAGAATAGCTCCGATCTTGCTTTCTGCTTTGAGAATTCTGGCAATTATCCCGTCAAGGAAGTCGGATAATCCGGCCAGGGAATAGAAAACCCAGAATGAGACAGAGAAAACAGGAAAGACAAGCATCAGAAAAGAGAACAGGATGCGAGAGACAGTAATGATATTTGCTAAGTTCTTTTTCAGGCTCATATTTAAGTAACCTAATCAATATGATAGCAAGATTTAAGTCATTATCTTAAATAATATCTGCTTGTCTTCTTAAATATACCGATTTGAATGTTATTTCATATTTTCTTCAGAACTGGATTCTTACTATACAACATTTATTGAAGGTGAAGACTTGGTATCTTTGATGCTCTTATCAAGTCTTTTGAGGGAGATGGGGAACATGATGGCAGCGGGAATACCGCAGACTAGGATTCCTAAGCAAAGGCCGGCTATCATAAGCAAGACAGAAATAATCCAAAGGACAATCTTGGCGGCAATCAGAAAGATAAAGCCATCGAAACTGAGAGAAAAGATAATGCCGGGCATTTTCACAAATCCCAGCTCAATGACATTCAGAAAGAGATCGCCGACTTTGGTATTATCCGCAATACAGATGAAGACTAAGCTGAACAAGATATAGGTCATCAGCAATCCGACAAGAACATCAGCGACAATGATACCGGGTTCTTTTCCAAAACAGGCAGCTATTATTGTGATAATCAGAACAATGATTCCGGTTATGATACTCCACTTGAAAGCATTCTTTTTAGTACTGACAAGCTTGAAGTGCTCCATTCTTCTTTTCTTTTCCTCTTCTTTTACAAAGCAGGAACCACATAACATATGGGCTTCTTTGATGACGTGGTTTCTAACGCCTCTTGTTTCTGGAAAAGCGTGTACTTCTTCTCCTTCTAAAATAGGCTTATGACAGTCGTCACAGACACCTATCTGTCTTTTGTATTGAGAGAGAGCATCGTTTATTTCTTTCTTCACATCGTCAGAAGTTATCGAAGCTGCTGTCACTTCTTCCTTCTTCTCTTCTTTTATTTCTTCTTTAACTTCAGCTTTGTCTTCTTGGCCTAAGAGCTGATCTACTGATATTTCAAAAATAGATGCCATCTTTTTAATAGTCTGAATGCTAGGTTCAACGAGGTTTTGTTCCCAACGGGAAATAGCCTGCGAAGTAACAAAAAGCTTATCGCCTAATTCCTTCTGAGTCAGATTCTTGGCAAACCTTTGGTTTCTTATGTTTTCTCCTATGGACATAATCGATGGTGCTCCTTTTTTCTTACCTCTTGATTTTAGGGCTGAATAGGTTAGAAGTAAATAAACAGAATGTTTCATTTGCTCAACAAATTGTTGATTGTATTTTCAAAATATTGACCGTACTATAACTAATAATTGATATTAGCAGATGCTTTTATAAACAAAGATTGCAATTATGCTAATATCGATAATTCACAAGTGAAAGGAAATATGACAATGAACAAGATTATATTAGTTGCTTTTTTGGGAAGTATGCTTGCATTATCCTCCTGTGGAACAAGTAGCAGCACGAGCAGTATTCAGGAAATTGTCAAGTATACGATTACATATGAAACAAACGGAGGAACCGCTGTTTCTTCTCAAACAGTTGAAATGGGAAATCCTTTAGCTGAACCTTCCTCTCCTACTAAGGACGGCTATATCTTCGCTGGATGGTATTTAAATGCAGATGCAAGTGGAACTAAAATCTCTTTCCCTTATTCAGTCACCGAAAACAAAACTTTATATGCTGGATGGAAGGAAGCCCGTGAATATTATCTTCAGGCCAGAGATAAAACAGTCGGAGATGAAAGCGCAGGATTTGAATATGCCTCCGATCTTGATTTCAGCGTCGGTTATTCAGCGATAACCTATACTGCTAACGGAAAATATAAAGGCAAATCTCAATATCACAAAGGCGATAACCTTTCATACTATGAAAATATCAATTACAGCGGCGTCCTTTTTGATGATCATAGTGAATATGAATATCTTAAGGATCGTACTTTAAACCACATAAAGACTCAAAGCACTGGCGAAGTCACTAAATTCAGTTCTGAAACAGTTGATGGCTCATATAAATACGATTCGTCATCCTTTGCCAAGGCCTTATTCACATATTCTCAAACCGATATCAAAAAAGTAAGTCTTTCCGCCAATGGAAAATATGAAATAATTTCTTCTGCCAGCTTTTCCACCATCGCTACAAAGATACTTGGCAATGTAAATAATAAATATGTCGCCATGGTATTAGGCGAGTTGCCGGAAACTGAATCTACCTATCATAATTATTTGACTTTCGATCAAGACGGCTATTTAGATACGTATTCTTATTCATTCACAGTCTCAGTCAAGGGAATCGAGATAAGCATGAATTACAGTCTTGCTTTTTCTTCCAAGAACAAAGCCGTAACTATCACCGCTCCTGAATTTGATGGCTTTTCAATAAATCCTGCATCTATCCAAACAGAACTTACAAAACTGAAGACAGGTATTTCAAATTATAAATCCCTTACTGAAACTTCCTATGATTACAAGGTTGAAACCGGTGTTTCCTTTTCTGGGTCTAATGAAATAAATTCGACTGTCAAAGGAAAAGCCCTGAGAAAGAAAGTAGATGATGTCTGTTATTTTAATGATTCTTTTGAAATCGATTCCGATTACAAAAACGATGATCTTTATGCCGATAGCGGAATCAAAGATTTCAATGGAGCTATTGGAAAACTACAGAACGGTCAAGTCTACCAGGTCTATAATCCTCTTGTCGGATTGAAGAAATATACTGAGATAACCGATCCTGGCAGCACTTATGATTTCTTCTATCTATTGGACGATGCAATTCTCAAGTCTGATAATATCAACTTTGTTCAAAGCGTCACTAAAGACACAGAGGTAGTTTATTCACTGGGAATCATCGGAAATGAAATTCCCGTTTCTCTTTTGAACCTGGTAAATAATACTACACAATTACATCCCACTTTAGAGAAACATGTTGATGTTTTTGGTTCTTTCGCTGCTTCATCAATTGTGAACTCAGAATCAAAATTAATTTTCAGATTTGAAGGAAACGCCTTGAAGAGTTTGGCAGTTGATATAACTGGAAAATTCAATACAGCTTTAACGGATTCAAAGAATTTCACTGAAACCAAAGCCGCTGATTATAGCCTTAAAATCGACTTGACAGATATGAATCTGTCTGGTTCTTATGAAATACCTACCGACAAAAAAGATATTATTTAGTCTTGTCTAATTCAAATTTCTAATAAGGCAGCACTTTTAAAAATAGGTCTTGTTTTGATTCAAGTTTTTAGACTGACCTTCTGTTTAAAAGCATCCGTACTCCATTTTTTAACGTAATTTGATTGACTAAACCCTATCTTGAATAAACAAGGTCTTTTTCGTTAAGTGCTTCTTATTATAGAAAGATTCTTTCTTGTGAAAAAATCAAGTGGGAGTTGTTTTACTACACCTTTTTCATCAGCGATATCTTTCACCATTCTTTAAATCAGTGTCTGATTCTTGTATAATCCTAATAAAGATGAAAAGAACTACGATCTCTGATATAGCAAAAGCAGCCGGAGTCTCTGAAACATCAGTTTCCTTAGTTTTGACTGGCCGTCCTAATCGTATTTCCTCCGCAATCAGGGAAAAGATAAAAGATACTGCCAAAGCTCTTTCCTATGTTCCTAATTCTTTTGCCAGAGGTCTTGCCACTAAGAAGAGCAATACTATCGGTCTTATTGTACCGGATATTGAAAACGGCTACTTTGCCTCTTTAAGCAAAGCTATTTCTTTCGAAGCTGAAAAGGAAGGATTTATCGTTCTTCTTTTAAATTCCAATGATTCTCATGAACTATGCATCAAACAGATCAACACCCTGATTGAGAGGAATGTCGACGGTCTGGTATTGGTTGTCCCCAATGAATCCTATCATCAGAAGAATATGAAGGAACTGATGAGTATCCTCTCTTCCTTAAGTATTCCCTATGTTCTTTCTGACCGAGACTTTCCTGATTTTAAAGCCAACAAAGTATATTATGACAATATCGAAGGCGGTTATCTGGCCACTAAGCTTCTGCTTCAGGCCAAACATAAGAAGATAGCCTGTATCACCGGTCCTCATGATACTTTTTCTTCTATTCAAAGACTTTCAGGCTATAAGAAAGCTCTGGATGAATTTAAAATACCCTTTGATCCTGAACTAGTCGAAGAAGGCGATTACCGTCTTCAGAGCGGTTTTTCCTGTGCTATAAAGATGATTAAGAAAGACTTCGATTCTATTTTCTGCTTTAACGACATGATGGCTTTTGGAGCTATCCTAGCTTTGAAAAACCACGATATCTCAGTTCCCGATGACGTATCGGTGGTCGGATATGATGACAGCATCATGTCTTCTCTTTCCGGATCGGAACTTGCAACCATCAGTCAGAATCCTTCAAGGCTGGCTAAGAAAACAGTAAATCTTCTTTTTGACGCTCTTTCCAATCCTTCACAGACTGAAGAGGAGATCAAACTTAAGCCAAGCCTAGTCGAAAGAAAGTCAGTGAAGAAGATATAGATCAATAAGTGTTTTTTAATCGGAAGTTTGATAAAGAATCGTCGCCTTGCTTTCTTCATCATAAAGCCACATGTCCAACAATCTCATTACGAAAAGCAGGCCTAGTATTCTTTTATGAATATATGTAAGAAAGAGATATTATTGGTTTTCAAACCAAAATTCATATGTGATGAAATTAGAAAGCAAAAGAAAAAAGTCATTTGATATGAGGTGGATGAACTAAAGTTTTTCTCTTTGTCTCGGCGCATCACTAATGAGGGTAGTAGCTGAAAACGGCCGAATAGAAACTGAGTCCGCTAAAAGAGCTGATGCATGAATCCATGGCTGTTGCCGTTTTCCAACACAGTTCAGGAATCCGAATTGAATGGAATTGTCACATTGTCATTATGACAGACTTTTGAAAAGTCACAATGTAACGGAAAGATTAAACTCCTTTAATATCAGTTACCAACACTTTGGTTTATACTTCTTTTTTTCTTTTATATATGCGATAATTTTTTTGTCTATAGAAATAATCATATGGTAAATAGTTTCATTGAAATTTATGTGAAGTTCATACTTGGGTTAAGTATAATTCCAACTCAAATAATTTTTTCTGCGGCCTCGGTTGTTTTATTATGCAAGAAAGACAAATGGTGGAAATACCTAATTAAAGGACTAATTGGTTATTTATTCATCTTTATAACCACCCTTACTATGTATACTTTAATTGATTTACCGTATGACGGGTCTATTATTACTTATCTGGGAACCCCGCATTTTTTGATGTTGCTCTTTCTAGTAATCTATACGATTGTATTTGAAAAAAGAGAAGTTAATCATCAAATTACAATTGCCTCTATTTATTTCTGTTTGTTTTACGCTATTACGATGTTTGCTGGCTGGGTTGGTACAGCCCAAGATAAAGAATGGCATTTTGATACCAATTTCCAATTTACTTTATGGATTTCATTATTCCTGATGATTGGCACTTCAGTTTTTATGGTGTTCTTTGATATTCATAAATTTGAGCGATTTCCTAGCTATTGTAAATACTTAGGTTTGTCTTTCACCATTTTCATGGTAGTTACCTTTTCTATTTTAAGAGTCTATGTTAATCCATATTCAACCGCTTCACATAACTACATGATTATTGTTTATGCTGCGTATATAGTTTTAACCTTTTTAATGTATATTCTTTTCTATCTCTTAGCTAAAGAATACCAAAACAAGTTAGATGCGATGGTTCTTTATGAAACACATAAAAACGGAGAAAACTTAATGCGAATCTCCCAAGATAATTACGAAAGTATCAGGAAGATACGTCACGATATAAAAAATCAGTATGCAATGATGTCAATTTTGCTTGAAGAGGAAAAATATGATGAATTAAAAGGTTATTTTGAACAATACACAACTAAGATTAAAGACGTTCTCAACTATTCAAACTGTGGAAACAAGATCTTAGATAACCTTATAAATCTGGAAAAAGACAAAGCTAAAAAAGAACGGATAAAAATTGAAACAAGAATTGCAGTTCCTCCCGCCTTACCATTTTGCAATGCAGATATGTGTTCTTTAATTACCAATCTTTTGGATAATGCCATTGAAGAAGTGAGAAAACAAAAAGAAGAGAATAGAAAGATTCAGGTAGTAATGTCGATGCAGCAAGCATACTTTTTCCTTCAAGTAGTCAATCCTATTATCAAAGGAGAGAAGATTGATTTAAGAACGACAAAGAAAGACACTTTCTCCCATGGATATGGATTAAAGATCATTAATAACATCGCTTTAAAATACAAAGGAAGCATGAATGTTAAAATCGATGAAGATAGCTTTTCAGTTTCAGTTCTACTATCTATGATGGATGGAGACAAAGATGAATAAAAAATTAAAAATTGTTTTGCTTGATGACGATGTTAACTCCATTGATATTCTTTATGGGGCGGTCTTATCGACTTTCGTAAACAAGAACCAAGAATGCGAAGCTAAAAAAGCGACAAACAGAAATGATTTTCTACTTCTTTTAGATAGTTTTAATCCGGATCTTTTACTTCTTGATATCGATATGCCAGATGGAGACGGAATTGAATTGGCAAAGTACATTCAAACTAAAGGAAATAAAGCAGCTATAATTTTTGTTTCTTCTCGAGAAGATAGAGTTTTTGATTCGTTTAATGTGCATCCTTTTGGCTTTGTTAGAAAGAGCAACTTCGCCAAAGACTTTTCAACTGTAGTTGATTCATTCTTACTCCAATTCACTAAAAACGGCGATAAATCCTACAAATTAATCATTCAATGCGGTGCATCATCTTTTACCATATCAACTAAAGAATTGATCTATATAGAAGGTCAAGCGAAATATCAAATGCTATATCTTGAAAAAGACAAAGAACCAATAAGAGTAAGGCTAACTATGGATTATTTCGAGAATAAATTGAATAACAAAGGCTTTATCAGAGTACATAAAGGATTTCTAGTTAATATTGCGTTTATTCGTGTTATAAATGATGATGCGGTTATTCTTACCGACGGCAGAAATCTTTTAATCAGCAAGAGAAAAGTCGTGGAAATTCGAAAAGAGTATCTGCGTAAAATGCAAGAAACAGATCAAGTTTTATATATTAAACCATAAATAATTCATGCCGTAAAACAATCAATTTGTTCCAGGACGGATTTTTTTGGTGCTGAAAAACTGTCATGAAGTAGTCGGTTTATTGAATGCAAACCGCTTACATTTTAGACTGGGGATACATTTTAAGAATGGCATGCTTCTTAGAATGTGGAGGTAAAATGGAAAAGAAAAAATTACTCAAAACTGCACTCTTTGTTTCTAGTTTGTTACTAGGGGCATCGATAGTAGCAACTGAAATGACTTTTACTTGGCAAATAGCGATTAATCGTTATATCTCCGGCAATAACACTTCAGGTGTCAACAATGGTGTTTATCAGTCCGATTATTCCACTGCAGGTGACTTAGTCAAAGCCAAACGAAAACTTATATCTGATATTGCAGCAGAAGGTTCTACTTTATTGAAGAATGACAATACTGTATTGCCATTAGCTAAAAACAGTAAAGTTTCCTTATTTTCACATAACAGTATAAAGCCTGTATTTGGTTCTTCTTCCGGTGGTGGAAAAGTTACTTGTCCTTATACACTTCAAGAAGTCATGGAATCCGATGGATTAAAAGTTAATCCAACTCTTTGGGACTTCTATAACAATGTTAAAGGCAACAATCGCTCTTCTTCTAGCACAGGATATAAGACAGGAGAAGTAGATCCTTCAACATTTACTGATGCGGTCAAAAACTCCTATAAAGAATATTCCGATGCTGCCCTTGTATTAATCACTCGTACTTTCGGAGAAGGAACCGACGCCAGCAAGGATCCCAGTTGGGTCACTGATGGAGACGGAAAACACAATGTTCTCGAACTTCAAGATACAGAAAGAAAAGTCATTGAGGAAGCGAAAAAATGTTCGAATAAAGTTATCGTTGTCATCAACTCTGATTTTGCGATGGATATCGATGAACTCAAGCACGACGATAAAGTCAATTCAATTATCTGGACGGGTTCATTAGGAAATTCTGGTATTTATGGGCTTAGCGATGTTATCAGCGGAAACGTTTCTCCTTCTGGTCATCTTCCAGATACTTATTCAGCCAACGTGTACAATGCTGCTGCAGTCAATAATTTTGGGGATTTCACCTATGCAAACGCCAATGAAATTACTGCGGCCAGTGCTAGTAAATACGTTGTCTATCAAGAAGGAATATACGTCGGTTATCGCTACTTTGAAACGCGCTACGAGGATACAGTTCTTGAACAAGGTAATGCTTCAAAGCCAAATGGTGCCAGCGACGGCAGAAGTGAATGGAAGTACGACAACGAAGTTTCTTACTCCTTCGGTTATGGCTTAAGTTATACAGACTTTGACCGTAAGATTAATTCCATCGATTGGAACGAAACTACAAATAACGTAAAACTTAACGTCACTACTAAAAATATTGGTGATGTGGCAAGTAAAGACGTTCTTCAAGCTTATGTGAACTCACCTTACACAGATTATGACAAGACTAATAAAGTTGAAAAGTCATCTGTAGCTCTTGCTGGATTTGAAAAGACTGCACTCTTAAAACCTGGAGATGAAGCCACAATCGATATCAACATCGATCTTCATATGGTTGCCAGCTATGACTATACCAAAGCTAAGACCTTTATTCTTGATTACGGTGATTATTACTTTGGGGTTGGAAATGGGGCCCATGATGCTCTAAACAATATTCTAGCTGCCAAAGGTAAAACAACCGCGAACGGAATGGACTATGACGGTGACAGAGATCAAGCAATCGTATACAACAAATCTGGTACCGGTGATGTTGATGCTTCTACATGCTCTACAAGCAAATATTCTGGTAAGAAGATTACCAATCAATTAGAAAAAGCCGACTTACAGTACTATGGAGAAGACCTAGTCACTTACTTATCACGTTCTGATTGGGAAAAGACATGGAGCGACGGTGTAGTATTAACAGCTAATGACAAGATTAAATCAAATTTAGCCAATGGCTCTACTTATACCAAAACTGAAGCTTCCAATGATCTAAGTTCAGTCGTTTCCGGAAAAGACTATGCTAGCAAAGCAACATCGATTGAATTATCTGAGATGAATGGACTTGATTATGACGATCCAAAATGGACAGACTTGCTCAGTCAATTGACCTTAGAAGAAATGTCAAGACTTGTCGGTTTGGCAAACTCAGGTGTTATCGAATCAATCAACATGCCTGCTTATATGGCATTTGACGGTCCATCTGGTATTTGCTCTAGCTATATTACAGACGAAGAAGAATACACGATTTACGCTTCAATGTTTACTTCTGAAGGACTCTTGTCTGCTACATTCAATAAAGAATTAGCCCTTGAAGAAGGCAAAATGTTCGGCAACGACGGCTTATGGACTGGCTTCCATTGTGTTTGGGGCCCGGGCAATAACACTCATCGTACTCCTTACTTAGGTCGTAATGGAGAGTATTATTCTGAAGATAGCACATTAGCTTACTATATGACTCAGAACGAAGTTGCCGGGGCTTATGAATACGGCGTTTCATTAGGACCGAAACACATTGCGTTTAACGATCAAGAAACAAATCGTGGTGGTGTTTCAACCTATGTGAATGAACAAGCTGCAAGAGAAATCTACTTAAGAGCCTTTGAAGGAGCCTTAGCTTCCGGAAAAGCCAACTGCACAATGTGTGCTAAGAATCGTCTTGGTGCTGAATACATCGGTGCTGTCTCTGGTCTGATGAAGGATATCTTAGTCGGTGAATGGAACTACCATGGTGTAGTAATTGCAGACTCAGCTTCAGATGGCTATGTAAACGGACCCACTTCTTTAATTAACGGAACAACAGAGTTCGATACTAATACAACTGAATTTGTTACTGGCTCACTCTCTCCTGACAATCTTAGTTCTGATGCGGTATTATTCAAGGCTGTTAAAGAAGCTTGTCATAGAAACCTATATCTCTGGGCTAATACATGGCTAACTGCTGAAGTTAAACAAGGTGAAAAAGTATCATCAGCCTTACCTTGGTATCAAGTTACTTCTGTTTCACTTCTTGGGGGATTTGGAGCCATCTGGCTTATCACTTCCGCATTAACAGCAATTGATTTAATCAAGTCGAAGAAGGAGGAAAAAATATGAAATTATTCCACTTCTTCAAAACGAGAAAACTTAATTTTACTCTTATGAGTATCACCTTCGTAGTCTTGTTAGTCGGATTTGTTATGTATTTTGTTTCACAGAGTATGATGGGTGCTAAGATTGAACTACCAATTATCTTTGCTTCTGTTATTGGTCTAGTCTTAAACCTGTACGTCCTAATTGTCGACGACTATGAATCATATATTGAAATCTTGGTCTCTGCCTTAGCCTTTGTCTCCATGGGATTATTCTTATCTTCACAACTTGGAAATTTAGGTTACTACTTTGCCGGTATCGCTGATATAGGTTATGGAATTATGCCAACATTCGTCGCTGGAATAATCCTTGATCTAGTTGGTGTCGTTACTACTTCGATCTCTGTCTTTACTAAAACAGAGAATAAATAAAAGGAAAAAAATAAAATGAAAAAAAGATTATTATTAGCCGTTCTCCCTATGATGCTTGGTTTAGTCTCCTGTGGTGGCACAGTTTATGTCAAACAGCAAGAAATTGCTTTGGGTTCATCCGTTTTAGGTAACTGGGGTTACCAAAATGCGGAAGGCGGCAATAAAACCACAAACGGTGCTGAAGTTTCAGTCTATGTTGATTCCGAAACAAAGTTCCACTTCACAATCGGTAAACAATACAAAGACTACGCAGAATCATTCTTCACATTCGAAGGTCAGATTACCGGCGTTGAAAAAGGTGTAGCTTCTTGTTTCCCGGTTTTCATGAATTTCTATTCAAATCATGGTGCAGTTTCCGAAGATGCAACTGCAGCTGCCAAGGCTCAATACTCAACATATCGTACAGGTTTAGGCGATATCTTCGGTGGCGAAACGCAATTCCAAATGACATTCCACAGATTATCTGCTGATGTTATGGACAATGGCTTTATCACCATTGACAACGCTGATTTCGATATTACATTCGGAGTTTTCGAAGCAGTTGACGCTCTTAGTGCTTAGTTAATTGATGATATGAAAGGAGAGCTGTGAAACACAGCTCTCCTTTTATTATAATGAAAAAAGAGAATGCAAAACTAAAGTGTTGTTGAGCGTTAAACGTCGGGTCGTCTCAGCATAATCATCGATGAGAATATCCTTTTCCTGTTATTTCTGAGGAAGAAGCAATAGATGTATTTCCACACTCGCTTTGGAAATCCCATCTGCATGTGGTTCTATCTCTTTCGACATATCTGGAGCGAAATCCACACATTCTCACCGACCAGCCTCCTGTACCCATTCAGCCATGAAGAGCCTGGTGGTGTGCTTTGGTTATCTTGTCGCCCTTTTTAAAGACGTGGCCATATGAACCTGGCGTAGCCTTTCTTGTTTAGCATCAGCCATGTGTGTCTCTCGTCATCGTAGTAGATTTTCACTGCGTTCCCGCTTTTAGGTAAGAACCGGGAGACGGAGTAGAACATCTGCATTGGCGAAAAGTTGGCATACACCAATATCTGCAGGGCAATGTGTCCGTCCAACCCGGCGGTAAGTTTTTTTAAGTTTCTCTTCCAAGTTGACGTAGAAATAGGCCTCATCCCTGAGGGTGGCCCTGGCAAGAACGAGTTTCCTGCCGAAGACCAAGACTATCTTCTCGGACTCCTTTAGTCACTGCACGAAATCTAACCCCTTTGTTGGTTAAGAATTTTTCCATATTTCAGTTTCCTTTCCAACAAATGATAGACAAAAGACGGAAAGAGGACCAGGGTGTTGTTTTTCACGTACACAAAGAAAGTCAGTGAAGAAGCTATAGATCAAGCCGTATAAATCTTAATTCGACAGCCTTAGAAATAAGTTAGTTATGTATGGAATCATTTTTTACTCATTTATAACTATTTTCAGTTAATTTAAAATTTGTTTGGTAAAGCGCTTTATTAATTGATTGACAGCGCTTTCTTTCATTGATATAGTATTGGTAAAACGTTTTACTAACAAAAGAGGCATTATGATTTCTTATCAAGAAAATGCGGTTGA
>Ga0172378_10004757_pt1 | contig 12700 bp, 11 predicted proteins | sample GrowelOW332metaG_FD_119755 | JGI IMG/M metagenome (GOLD analysis project Ga0172378, IMG submission 119755) | Groundwater microbial communities from an aquifer near a municipal landfill in Southern Ontario, Canada - Pumphouse #3_1 metaG | ecosystem: Environmental > Aquatic > Deep subsurface >...
AGGGAAATGAGCAGGGGCAGGATCATCACGCTCAGCACAATACCGCCTGCCAGCACGGTGTAACCACTGTTATAGTTTGTGAACATCGGTGCGATGACTTTTGATACCCATGGCACGATAAGCAAAGTCCCCCAGACACCATAGATAACTGAGGGCAGACCAGCCAGAATGTCCAGCAGCGGATAGACATACTTTCGGACGGCAGGCCGCGCGTATTCTGTCAGATAGATAGCCATGAACAGTGATATAGGCAAGGCGATGGCGATGGCCAGAGCCGTACACCAGAAAGTTCCAGCCAAAAAGGGCAGAAACCCGAATTTGCCTTCCATAGGTTTCCAATTGCTTTCAGTCAGAAGGTCACATAAATGATACCGGTGCAGAATCGGCGCTGACTTGATATACAGGCCGACTCCCATGGCGATAACAAAAAACAGGGAAGAAATGGTCAATATGAGCATCACCTTTCCTGCTGCCTTGTCTTTGAAGATTCTATAGTTCATTGCCTTTGGTGTAATCCGCATTCCCGATGATCCGGGTCTTCCCACCACCAGCGTCCGGAGCGGATATCCTCTCCGGGTTTGACAGCCCGGGTGCAAGGCTCACAGCCGATGCTGGGATAGTTCTTGTCATGGAGTTTGTTATAGGGCACATGATGCTTCCTGATATAAGTCCATACTTCTTCTTCACTCCAGTTGATCAATGGATTTATCTTAATGAGGTGATGGATGTCATCCCATTCAACTAATTGCATACCCTTGCGTGTAGTGCTTTGCTGCTGCCGGAGTCCGCAGATCCATGCGTCCAGCCCCTGCATGGCTCGGTGTAAAGGTTCAAGTTTGCGAATTCTGCAACAACGGTGACGGCTTTCTATGGAATTGTAAAAGAGATTGATGCCTTCTTCACGGATCATCCGTTCCACTTCCCGGTAGTCAGGGAAGAAAACTTCGATCTTGATGTTATATGTCAGATTCGTCCGATCAATGAGTTGATAAGTTTCTGGAAAAAGACGTCCTGTGTCCAAGGTAAATATCCGGGTTCCCGGGTCAGCCTTGACAATCATGTTCGTAAGTGCTTGGTCTTCGATGCTAAGGCTGGAAGAAAGGGCGATACGTCCCCGGAAAATTTGCAGGAAGTAACTGATGACCTCTTTAGCCGAGGTCTTGCTGAATTTCTCATTGAGAACTTTGATTTGCTCAATTTGATTCTGAGTGATTTCCATTTCGTCCGTAATCTTAATTTACTTGATCATTCCCGCTCCTACAGTCTCGTTGGTATCCGGGTCGATAAAAATCAGACTACCTGTAACCTTATTTTCTGCATATTTGTCGAATACCAGTGGATAGGCCGTATGAACGGTGACTTCAGCGATATCATTCATTTTCAGTTCGCTCACACTCTCTTCTTTCTCCAACGTATTGATATTGCGTCGATAGTTGATGTTACGTATGACGGCCAGATTCTCAGAGGTCAACTGCCGGATCATGTATCTGTTTCCAACTTGTGCCGGACGTTCATTGAACCAGCATACGTTCATGGTGATATCCTGTTCGATTTGCGGTTGTTTCTCGCCGGCTTTCACCAATGTATCTCCGCGACTGATATCGACATCATCTTCTAACAGAATAGTGACACTTTCCGGAGAGAATGCTTCTTCTAGATGCAGGTCTGTGAAGTCGATACTTCTGACCGTGCTCTCCAGTCCCGAGGGCAGTACCCGGACCCGGTCACCCGGTTTCAGCAGTCCTCCGCTTATCCGGCCTGCATACCCCCGGTAGTCAGGATATTGATCGCTGATTGGACGGATGACATACTGGATCGGAAACCGAAAGAAATCACTGATGGCCTTATGACTGACCGGTACCGTTTCCAGATAATCCAGCAGAGTCTTCCCTTTATACCAAGGCATTTTGCTGCTTTTGTTTACGACATTGTCACCTATTTTGGCACTGATTGGGATAAAAGCCACGTTCTGGATATGCAGTGTGTGGGACATTTTCTGATAGTCAGAGACCAATTGATTATAAACTTCTTCTGAATAATCTACGAGATCCATCTTGTTGATGGCTACAATGATATGGGGGATTCCCAACAAGGATGAGATATAGCTATGCCTGACGGTCTGTTCGAGTATGCCATGCCGAGCATCGACGAGAATGATGCTCAGGTCTGCCGTGCTGGCACCTGTCACCATATTACGGGTATACTGGATGTGCCCCGGAGTATCGGCTATAATGAACTTGCGCTTAGGAGTGGCGAAGTACCGGTAGGCAACATCGATGGTGATGCCCTGTTCACGTTCGGCCCGCAGTCCATCCGTGAGAAGCGCAAGGTTCACCTCCTCATTTCCCCGGCTTTTGGAAGCTTCTTCTACCGCTTCCAGTTGGTCTTCGAAAATAGACTTGCTATCATAGAGAAGTCTTCCGATGAGCGTACTCTTTCCATCATCCACGCTGCCTGCAGTTGAGAAGCGCAGCAGTTCCATATTTAAATATCCTCTTATATCTGGCATTTTCTGTTTGGTGTTGTTGATTTTGAATAATGAGGTGAGATTCTTATATCCTACCCGTTATATTGATTTCTCAGGAAGAATTCCCGGGATTTAGAAATATCCTGCCTTCTTCCGGTCCTCCATGGCTGTTTCACTGCGTTTGTCATCCGTACGGCCTCCCCGTTCAGTCACTCGGGTAGAAGCGATTTCATCGATGATGTCGGCCACGCTGGTTGCCTTCGATTCGGTCAGACCTGTACAGGTGATGTCTCCGATGGTACGGCAGCGGACCAGTTTTTGGATCACTTCTTCAGTAGGTTTGCGCTTGATGACCGGCAGGGCAGCCAGCCACTGTCCATCACGGTTGAATACATCACGTTCATGAGCAAAATAGAGGCTTGGCATAGGAATATTTTCCAGATAGATATATTGCCACACATCCATTTCCGTCCAGTTGGAAATCGGAAATACTCGGAAATGTTCACCCACATTCTTCCGGCCATTGAAGATATTCCAGAGTTCCGGCCGCTGTTTTTTCGGATTCCACTGTCCGAATTCGTCACGGTGACTGAAAAAGCGCTCTTTTGCGCGCGCCTTCTCCTCATCCCGTCGCGCACCGCCGATGGCAGCATCGAATTTGTGTTGACTGATCGTATCCAACAGGGTGGTGGTCTGCAACTTGTTGCGGCTGGCATAGTAACCCGTTTCTTCCTTTACCCGCCCTTTATCTATACTTTCCTGTACAGAGCCGACGACGAGGTCAGCGCCAAGTTTCCTTACGAGTGCATCACGATAGTCCAGCGTTTCCTGAAAATTGTGTCCAGTATCAATATGCAGTAGTGGAAACGGAATCTTTGCAGGGTAAAAGGCCTTATAAGCCAGATAGGTAACTACGATCGAGTCTTTCCCTCCTGAGAATAGAATTGTAGGATGCTCAAACTGAGCTGCTACTTCCCGAAGGACAAAGATTGCTTCTGATTCGAGTTCCTTTAAATGTGTCATGTTTTTGTTGTGCATAATCTCTCTTATTTTAATTTTTCCAGTGGCTGAAGTCTTTTACCTTATCTGGTATCTTACGTGATATCCAGGATGCCCTTGTCAATCAATTGTTTTATCCGATTCCTGACCCTTATAGATCGCCTGACGTCCTCTCCGTCCGAACCAACCGAAATCGAGAGGTTTCCATTGCTAAAGATAGCCGGTGAGATAAAGCCACAATACTCACGGTCATCACATACGCTCGTAAGAATCCCCATATCTTCAGCTATCCGTTTAATGCGATGGTTTCGCTCTTTGTCAGCCGTGCAGACAAAAAGGACCTTTACCCCTTGTAAATCGTCTTCATCAAATTCCTTTTTTACAAATCGGAAAGGCAAATTTCTGATTTTTTCCGGTATTACCGGTGAGATGAAGGTTACTTGATCCATGAGCCGTGCCAGTCTTCTGGCTTTTCTGATGCCTTCCTGGCTGCCACCGATAATCATGACGCGGGCATCCGTGACAGGGATGGCAACGGGGAGATAGTGAAGGGACATATCAATGGTTTTCTAATGAAATTATTTTTTCTTGATGATAACCTTCCAGTAGTTATCGGCCTTTTCCGTAGAGAGTACCGTATGACCCTCATTCTTCACACTGCCCGGGACATTCTGGATGGGTTGTCCGTCATCGAGGAGAATTTCCAGAATCTGTCCGCTTTTCATCGGAGCGAGGGCAATCTTGGTCTTTACGAAGTTCATCGGACATGCCACTCCCCGGAAATCCTTTTTCACGTCAGGTTCTGAAACGTTCCCTGATTTCTCTTCAGGGACAGTTTTCTCTTCTGCTGCAATCTTGGAGGATTCCGGAACGACAGTTTCCTTTACTTTCTCCGTATTAAACTGCAGATTATCGCTCATATTCCGGTATAAATCATCCAGTAAATCAGACAATTCGAAGATAAGTGACTGCTCCTCTGCCAGGCTCTGGTCGTGGCGGGCTTTATCTGTAAGTATCTGGTATTTGACCGGTACGATGCCTGCCTGTATGAATTCTCTTGTAAAACCATTGTATACATCATCGTCAGTGCGAGGGTCAATGCCACGGGTAACCAACAGCATACGGTTTTCAGCAAATACGATGTCGTGTAAGGTCTTCTCTATATCCTTGACCGTACCGGATTCTATTTCCTTCCTCTTTTCCGCAATGGTTTGCTGATCCAATTCGATAATGTCGAAGAGGCCTGCAGAGCATTCCGCTTGCCCGTACTTGACAAGGCTGAACTTCTCATCATCCCCCCAGTCATAGTAAGTTTGCGGCTCCTCGTTGAACGGTTTTACCTTTATGTATTTTTTGGTGAGTTGCCTTACCTTTTCTACCCCCCTATTGGCTACATAGTCATAATAGTCGGTATATTCGCACTGATGAGCAATGACATCACGCAGGTAGTCCTCTACAAAACCGGGAATATGTCTAGCCGGTACATACCCCTGTTGGAGATCGATATGGTTCCTTCCCTTGGCGGGAAGCCATACGGTATATGCCGGGAACGGGTTATCACCCATACGACCAATACGGCCGCTGAATCCCAGGTCCGCCCATGTCGCATTGGCGCAGATATTAGTACATCCATTCATTCTCAGTTCGAAGTCCGGAATGGTATCCAAATTGAGATTACTGGTCAGCAAGTGTCTGGCAGTAGCATCAATGGCCCCTTTGGGCAAACATATCCCCAACCGGCAGGTATCGGCACCTGTACAAGATATCAGATTATTGATGATGACGGGATAGTCCATTTGATAATCTCCTATTTTTTTGAAGAAGTGATAGATGTCAGGCAGATATTCCTCATTGATGTTGCGTATCTGAATTTGTTCCTTCTTCGTGAATCGGATAACATCATTCCCGAATTTATCCAAGAATTCTGCTACTGATGCAAAAAACTCAGTACGGTTGTTACCGTGGTCTACAGGAATATAGGTGTACCAGAGATTCTGAGCGAGTCCTTCTCTGGTCGTCTGTTTGTGAGCATAGCGCTTCTTCCATGTCTTGAAAACTTGGCTATTGTCGGTTGAAGGGGGGAATGAAGGTCTATGGTGCTCCAGGGGCAGGGACGGCGCGAAGAAATCAAGACTTGCATCTTGCTTTAACTTCTTGAATTCTTCATAGTAGAACTTTTTAGCTTCCTCTTCACCATATTTATAGAATATGTAGCGCATACGTGCTTTATGCCGGTTCCGCCGGTTGCCGTACCTGTTGAACCAGTTTTTCAAGGCTTTGGCGGCACGCATGAGGTCAATTTCCGGCAGGAAGTCAAAAACCTCCCATCCTGTATGCGGATTAGTAGAAGTACTACCGGCGATGAGCACACGGAATCCCTGTTTGCCATTTTGTATTCTGGCCTGCAGTCCAAAGTCAGCGACATAAGAAGAGTGGGCATCTTCCACATTATAGTCAATGGCTACCTTGTATTTTCGAGGCATCGTGAAAGAATCCTTTTCAGCAATCAACCGGGATGTCAGTTCCTCTACGTAAGGATATACATCGAATTCCTCATCACCGGTCAATCCACTTCGGTCATCAACGATCATATTGCGTACGGTATTTCCACCACCTCCGGCAGTGCTCAACCCTACCTTTTCGAGTTTGCGCAAAGCAGGTATCGCATCGGTAATATCAACATTATGAATTTGAATCTCCTGACGTGTCGTAAGGTGCAGGTGAGAGGCTGACACCTGATGGCCGATGAAGGCTACCTGAGCTAGTTGCTTGGGAGTGATCAACCCGCCTGCACAACGTACACGCAGCATGTGGTGCCGGTCCTTGCGTTGCTCATAGATGCCCATAGGTACCCGGTTGCTCTTTAATTCTGCTGCGGATATTTCCCCCGCCTGGAATTTTCTGATCAGCGATTCGGTATAATCGAGGTCACTGTCTAATGTCGATGGAATTCTATACATCTTTATTTATCCCTTTCAATAGCTTCGTGTTCACTTCTTGTAATACTACTTTCTGTCATTTGAAAATATTTCCGTTCGCTCAGAGAAAATCATTCCTCGGTAAAGTGAATTTCTTTATTAATGACCTTACTCCCAACAATCTTGAAAGAATTTAAGTGAGTTCCTTCAAAGAGAGAAAGGATGGCGTAGCGGATATGAGGGTCATTGGCCAGTCTGATGTCCTCCTGTGAAGGACGTGAAGGAGATGCCGGGTGACTATGCCAGTTGGCGAGGATCTTGAGATCTTTACTACGGGCGTATTTCAGTGCAGCAAACTGGTCTTTCGGTTCAAAGGAGAAATGCTCTGTACTATGGTCAATGTTCTCCATCCAATAACTTTCAGTCACTATATCCTCTTTCCCTAACAGATAGCCACAGGTTTCCGCAGGGGAATCCTTTCTGGCTTGTGCAATCATCACTTGTATCACATCATCATTGATTTTCATCCTGCAATCGTTTGATTATAGTCTTGTTGTTTTATCATTTTTCTTCCGCCTTTACCCTTTTCCGTGAGCAGAGTTCCCTATTTGTGACTTTTCAGATCACAGGCGGCCTGTTCATAATCGATCAGACGGTCAATGGCAGGATGATCACCGCAAATCTCACAAGTGGCTCTTTTCTTTACCTTGATGGTGCGGAAAACCATGGTCTTAGCATCAAAAGTAAGCAGCCGGTCAGTGAGCAGTTCTCCTATACCGAGGATATATTTCAATGCTTCGGCAGCCTGAATGGTTCCAAGCATACCTGCAACAGCTCCTAATACGCCGGCCTGGCTGCAAGTCGGGACAGCTCCGACAGGTGGCGGTTCCTTGAAGAAACACCGGTAACATGCTGTACCAGAAATATGAGTGAAGGTCTGCCCCCGAAATTTCAGAATGCCACCGTGGGAAAAAGGCTTGTTCAGCATGATGCAAGCATCGTTGATAAGAAACTTCACAGGGAAATTATCGGTTCCGTCAATGATGAAGTCCCAGGGCTCAATGATTTCTTTGGCATTGCAAGAGTCGAGGAATTCATGATAAGTGGTCACTTTGATGTCAGGATTGATTGCCAGCATTTTTTCCTTTGCACTCTCCACTTTCGGCGTACCTACATCCTTGGTGAAGTGGATGATCTGCCGTTGCAAATTGCTGAGATCTACCACGTCGGCATCTACGATACCGATGTGCCCTACACCAGCAGCGGCCAGATATAATGCAGCCGGAGCTCCCAACCCACCGGCACCTATAATGAGTACTTTTGCCTGCAGTAATTTCTCCTGGCCTTCTACACCTACATCCTGAAGCAGGATATGGCGGCTATATCTCTCTATTTGCTCTTCTGTAAGATTAATCATTTCTTGTCTTCTGTTTGATGGATGGAAAATAGAATCTATCGGGGACTTCCACCACCCATGAAGTAAAGAAAGTCTACCTTGTCACCATCTTTCAACTCAGTAGTACTATAATTCTCTTTTTCAACGAATTCACTGTTAACTTGAACGGTGACCATATCCGGCTGTAAGACTCGGTTTAACTCAATGAGTTTGTCTAATGTCAATGGAAGATTAACTTCCTGTTTTTCATCATTTACAATAATTTGTGCCATTTCTCTTCATTTGTTTTAATTTAAATGCAAAGGTCGCAACTTTTGAGCACGTGTGTAATACCACCATCGGGGTATTTTACCTACCAAACTTATGGGATACGAATACTCATCTTATGGTATTGCTAGTGAAGTCAAATGTAGCGACCTTTGCAGTCAGGTCTTTAAAAATTTTGAATTAAAAAAATAAAGTTATGAGTAATTATGAAAGTAGAATCTTATGTACTCGTTATCCGAAGAAAGATGCTTATGGCTCACTGGCCATGCCGGTCTATTATACTGCTGCTTTTGAGTTTGACAATGCTTTGGCCATGCAAAACGCTTTTTCCGGAAGGAGTATGGATCCTGCTTATTCACGTATTTCCAATCCCACAGTGATGTATCTTGAACATCGTGTTCAGGCTGTTACGGGAGCAGCAACTGTGACAGCACTTAATATGGGCATGACAGCCGTAAGTTATTCCCTTACTACTGTTGCTGCAAAAGGTAAGAACATTATTATATCTCCATATCTTTTCGGTAATACGATCAGTTTTATCCATGATACGTTGGGTGAGTTTGGAGTTGAAACACGTTATGCGAATCTTCTTGACCCGAAGGATACTGAAAGCAAGATAGACGAAAATACAGTAGCCATCTTCTTTGAGATCATTACTAATCCCCAGATGACGGTAGTTGATATAAAAGGTCTCTCAGATATTGCACATACACATCATGTACCCTTGATAGCTGACAGTACTATCGTACCTTTCTCGCGTTTTCATGCTAAAGAATTCGGTGTTGATATCGAAGTGGTATCAAGTACAAAGTACATCAGTGGCGGAGCCACGGGGTTAGGAGGATTGCTGCTTGACTATGGTCATTTCGATTGGAAAAATTCCCATTCGCCGGCACTGAGACGTATAGCAAGACAGGCAGGGAAACTTGCTTTCTCGGCTCGTGTGAAGACCGAACTGATCTCAAATCTAGGAGGATTGATGACTCCTCAAGTCGCCTATATGGAAACACTCGGCTTGGAAACACTTGATCTCCGGTTTGAACGTCAAGCCTCGAGTGCGCTTTGGCTGGCTGAGCAACTGCAAGAAGTTCCTGAAATTAAAAAAGTCAGTTATACGGGTTTGAAAGATAATCCTTATTATGAAATAAGCACTAGACAATTCGGTCCGTTACCCGGCGCTATGCTCACCATTGACCTGGAAAGCAAGGAGACGGCATTCCAGTTTATTGATCATCTGAAATTGATACGAAGGGCTACAAACCTCTTTGACCACAAGAGCCTGGCGATCCATCCTGCAAGTACTATTTTCGTCCATTTTACAGAGGAAGAGCGTCTGGCTATGGATGTGCGCCCTACTGCTGTACGGTTGAGTATCGGGCTGGAAAGGAAAGAGGATCTGTTAGCTGACATTATCCAGGCTGTGAAGGCTGCCGAATCATCTTTATAGAACATTAGTTCTGATTTGAATGAGAAAAAATATATTCATCGGAATAGTATTATGTTTTTTCGGGATACCGGTCTTGGCACAGGAGGACAGTTTGCTAAACCGGAAAGTGGTAAGGCTGGGACCTGTTGTCGTCACTGGTGACGGTTACCATCAATATTTGCGCTCTTCGGTAACGCCTGTCCGTGTGATTACACTTGCTGATATTCAGCGGACTGGCTTTGGCAGTTTTACGGATGTTATCACATCTATGATGCCGCAACTGTCAGTGTCACCTAATTCTACGGGTTCCTATCTTCATCTCAACGGATTGGGAAACAAATATGTGCTGGTGTTAGTTAACGGCAAAAAGTTGATAGGGGATATCTCCGGAAATATTGACTTGAATAGAATGGATCTATCCGGCATACGCTGTATTGAAATACTTGATGGAGCAGCGTCTTCTCTATATGGCAGCGATGCGATAGGGGGTGTAATCAATATCATTACGAATCAACCAACTGACCATCCCTTTTCCTTTATTGCAGATACCCGTGTGTCCGGAAAAGGGCAGTTCAGTCAATCAGTTCATTTGAATCTATATCGAAAAGGATTTGGTAGTTATACTTCGTTCTGTCATGATCAGGCAGGCTATTTCCGCAACAACGACTATGAATATGTCAGTGGAAATACTGGAGTAGTCCAACGTTCTCTGACTCCTCTTACTACTGGCTTTAGAACTAATCTGTTCACTCAGCGCTTCATTTATCAAACTCAGCAACATTTAAGTTTTTTCGCTGAAGGGAATTATAACTGGCATAAAACCTATCGTCCGCAAACAAGTGATGAGACGACCGGCGGGTTTGATTATGAACTGCGTTCAGAGGATTGGCGGTGGGATAATGGAGTCACATACAAATTTACTAAAGAGGCTAACCTGCAGTTTCGCCTTATGGGTGATAACTATAGTTATGGCAATGAATATAAGGTGGCAACGCCGACGCAGTCTGCCGGTGATTATGTCCGGAAAAAGACTCAGAAGATGTATGAAGCAGAACTTAAAGGAACCTTCAGCTTTTACCGGAATTCTGTCACTATTGCAGGTATCGACTGGCGTAATGACTTCCTAAACTCTGTAGCAGGAGATGTTGACAATCATGTATACACATGGGCAGCTTATCTCCAACATGAGTCCCAGTTGGCAAGAGATCTGGAGTTTACTCTTGGAGCACGTTATAACGATCATGAACTTTTTGGCATCAACTTCACCCCGAAGATAGCTTTGAGGTATGCTCCTGGGCAGTTTGTCTTGCGTGCTGCCTATTCGCGGGGTTATCGTGCACCGGGTCTTGACGAACTCTATTATCGGTATATCAGTTTCGTCAGGAATTTTTCTACAATAACGATTGGCAATAAAACCCTTAAACCCGAGAGTAGCAACTATTTCTCGTTGAGTGCTGAGTACAATGCTCAATACTGGAGTCTTGGAATTACAGGTTTTGCCAATGATGTGAATGATATGATCGTGGAAAAGATTGTCAAATTGGATGCTGAATCTCTTAGCCGACTTCGTGTTGAATTCCCGGAGATAACGGATGATCAGGCAACAAAAACAGACCATTACAACTTATATGTAAATAGTGACAAAGGTCAAATCTATGGCTTACAGTTAGATGCAATACTGAATCCGGTTGACGGATTGGATATGTCTGCCAAATATGCTTGTATCTATGGACGCCAAGAGACAGATGGCGTGTGGCAAAATCTGGAACGCAGTATTAGAAATACTTTGACGCTCATGGCCAATTATCATCATGCTTGGCACAAGTATGTACTGGATATCAACTTTAATGGCCGCCTTCAGAGCAAGACCTATTATCCGCCGGAGTATGAGAATGCACCTGGTTTTGGAATCTGGAATCTGAATGTGATACAAACTTTACAATGGGGGAGAGGATGCTCGATTCAACCCAGTATCTGCATGGAAAATATCTTCAACACAAAAGATGATCGTATTGACAGTAGTACTCTCAGATATGCCAATTTTTCTGCAGGAAGGATGATGGTTATAGGACTAAAGATAAAATTCTGGTAAGTAAGTTTTCTTTTTTACAAGTGAAAGACTAATAGTTAGTTTCTTCTTTCCGGTGCTTGAGCAATACGCTCATCACAATTGGCGCACCGATGAGTGCAGTAACCGAATTGACAGGCAATACACCTTCAAATCCCGGCATACGGGCAATCAGATTACAGAGCAGTGCCAGTGCCGTACCTGTAAACAATGATGCAGGAACGAGGAGGCTGTGATTGTTGGTCCGAAAAAGACTGCGGCAAAGGTGTGGTACTGCCAATCCGATGAAAAGAATGGGACCGCAGTAAGCTGTAACGACAGCTACCAGCATGCTGCTGCAGAGAATCGCCTCCAGCCGTGCCTTCCGGATGTTAAGCCCCAGATTACGAGCATAACCTTCACCAAGTAATAATAAATTCATGGGCTTGATCAGAAGAAAAGCCAACGGAAGGAGAATTGCCATAAATATAAGGAATAGCAGAACATTATTGCCTGATACGCGCGAAAAGCTTCCTAATCCCCAGACCATGTAGGCTCTCACATCATCTTCGTCGCTAAAATATTTCAATACACTGATGATGGCACTTGCCATATAACCTATCATCACACCAATGATAAGCAAAGTAACTTTCCCCTTTACCCTTTGGGCTACGAAAGTGATGAGCGCCATCACTGACATGGCACCGATGATGGCAGCTATGGATAATGCGGCATCTCCAATATATCCCATGTTACTGAGAGCTGATCCACCGATTGCTCCTGATAGCAAAACCACCAGTGCTACACCTAGGGCAGCACCACTGGAGATGCCCAAGACAGAAGGGCCGGCCAGAGGATTATGGAATACGGTCTGCATTTGTAGTCCCGCAACAGCCAGTCCTGCCCCGGCAGCCATGGCTGTCAAGGATTGCGGAACGCGGGAAGACCAGATGATGTTACTATGGATAAGCCAGATATCGTTTCTTGTACTATTCTCCGGCACAGCCCTCAGGAGGATTTGCAGTACCTCGCGGAGAGGAATGCTTACGGATCCCAGTAAAAGGTTCATCACGAAAAGAATCATGATGCTGGCTGCAAGTAACGGTATGATAACCTTTGGATTTCTTCTCATTTAAGAATGGTGTAGAACTTTGGGTGATGACTCTTGATTAATTTAGGA
>Ga0172378_10004758_pt1 | contig 12699 bp, 12 predicted proteins | sample GrowelOW332metaG_FD_119755 | JGI IMG/M metagenome (GOLD analysis project Ga0172378, IMG submission 119755) | Groundwater microbial communities from an aquifer near a municipal landfill in Southern Ontario, Canada - Pumphouse #3_1 metaG | ecosystem: Environmental > Aquatic > Deep subsurface >...
TTCTTCATCTGTATTCGACCAGCGTTCGATGGCAACCGACTGCTTGAGTTTTGGCTGTTCATCTTTCGGTATTGCATAAAGACGCGCCGCCTTGTAGTCAAGTCCTTTTGCCAGTTCCATAAGACCATTCTGCTTATAGAACTGCAGCTGTGTTGTTGCTTCAATCATACCAAGTGTAATGTTATGCTGTTTAAGTTCCTGTACCGTCGTGTTAAGTTCTTTGGGATTTCCCAAAACCTCTGCACCGGAAAAAATCATTTCAGAAACCTTGATCCCCGCAAGACGTTTAAAGACAGATTCCACATCTTCCTTTGTCGCAAACAAATAGTTGCTTGGCCGGGCAATAACATAGAATCCAGCAGCATTTACTGCCTTCATTTCATCTGTCGGCATACCAAGATTCATTTTTAACAAAGCCTCATAGTTTGCCTTAAGTTCAAGAACTTCTTCGCGTCCCACCTGCATAGATGTCACACGATCTGCACCGAGACGGCGCATAAGATCTTCTTTTACTTCCCTGAAGGTCTGAGGATCATTCCCTGTTACATAAACCTTCGTCCCAACAATCTTACCATTTGCAGCAAGTTCCTGCCATGCAGGATTCGTCAGCGAACCATTATGATATTGCTGCAAAATCTCACTGCCGGGTGTCGCACTCACTTTCCCGTTCGCATTGAGTTTCTTAAAAGTCGTTTCATAGACAGCCAGCGATGTAAGCCCTGCATCCTTTGCCTGTAATAAAACCTTTTCAACCGGCTGCCCTTCAGTTTCAGCAAGCGTCACAAGATCTTCATAGTCAATAGCTAAATCTACTGTCATATTATTCTTTTCAACATAATAACGTTGTACATCAACAATGAATGCTGCTATCACCCCCAGAATGATAAAAGCAATAAGACATCGGTTGTATTTGAAAATCTTCAATTTATTTCCCACCTTATGCATGAACTTTTCTCTAGCATGTTTTAATGCTTCTGTAAGCAGACTTTCCTGCTCTGTCCTGTCGATTACTTATTATGATAACTAGCCGTAATCACAACCTCATCATTTTTTTGTACAACATCATCCAACTCTACCTTAAACGGCAAAACTTTTAAATCTGTCAATAAGATATCCCCAAAAAAATTACTAATAACAGCCTTGCCCAAAATCGCATTGTGAATATTGAGTTTTGTCATATGAAAATAAACAGCGCCATCCTCACCAAGAATTGTTCCTTCAAGACTCACGTCCGCTTTTCGTCCGGCAATTAAAATATTCCCCGTTACTTTTACACCAGTGGGTGTAATCGTGACTTCAGCATCCTTCAGCTTATCGACTTTTCTTGTCAATAGATCTGTCAGATTCTCTACACCAATAATTCCTGTAAGCTCAAGTTTATCAGCTGAACGAACAACTTCACCGCCATCCTGCACAAACGACCGAATATCAATATGGACATTTTCACCTTTGAGCCTAAGCTCTTTTACACGAACCTGACCAATCATTGCATTTTCTGCTGTCATATCAATATGATCGATCTGTCCCAAAAGAAATAAAATTGCTGGTGATGTCGATATATTGACATCCGCCTTCTCCGCATGCGTCGCCGTAAGCAGCCGTGTTTCTGCAGTCTTTGAAACCAATGGCGGCAAAACAGTCTGACTAAATACGATTAATATTATGAAGAATATCGAAACAATAGTCAAGCCCTTAAACAAAATATCACCCGCTTCACTCAAAGAAAGGGAGCGACGCAGAACGCGCCGTCCCTTTGCTATTTCTTACAATTCATGGTTTGCTTTGGCTCTCAGATATGCTTCAATAAACATATCAAGGTCACCATCCATGACAGCCTGCGTATTTCCCGTTTCTGCATTCGTCCGATGATCCTTGACCATATTATACGGATGAAACACATACGAGCGGATCTGGCTGCCCCACTCTATTTTCTGCTGTTCACCTTCAATAGCAGCAAGCTTTTCCGCTTTTTTTTGCTCTTCCAGCTCAAAAAGACGTGCACGCAGAAGACGCAGACACTGTTCTCTATTCTGCAGCTGTGAACGCTGGTTCTGGCACTGTGCCACAACACCCGTCGGAATATGTGTCATGCGCACAGCCGAGTCTGTCTTATTGATATGCTGTCCGCCAGCACCGCTTGCGCGGTATGTATCAACACGCACATCTGCCATATTGATCTCAAGATCTGCATCATCCTCAATATCCGGCATGATATCACAAGCTGAAAAAGATGTATGGCGGCGCGCATTTGCATCAAATGGCGATATGCGCACAAGACGATGTACACCTTTTTCTGCCTTGAGATAGCCATAAGCATTATGTCCTTTAATCATTAGTGTCGCTGACTTCACGCCAGCTTCATCACCTGGCAGCAAATCGACGGTTTCTACCGTAAATCCGCTGCGCTCAGCCCAACGCCCATACATACGCAGAAGCATCTGTGTCCAGTCCTGCGCTTCTGTTCCGCCGGCACCGGCATGAAGATTAAGAATTGCATCATTTGCATCATATTTACCCGAAAGAAGAACCTCAAGCTCCAGTTGTTCAACTGCATGCGTAACACTCTTGATTTCACTTTCAACTTCGGCACAGACACTTTCATCTTTATCTTCCATGCCCATTTCCCAAAGCGTCTGAATATCTTCGCCCTTTGCCGCAAGTGCCTTATATTTATCAACACTAATTTTTATATCATTGAGCTCTTTATTGATTTTCTGCGCTTTTTCTGCATCATCCCAGAAAGTTGGCTCACCCATTTTATATTCAAGTTCTGCTATCTTATCTTCTTTGTGAACGACGTCAAAGAGATAACCCCATTTCGTCAAGTTTCTTTCTCAAAGCTACAATTGTTACACGTAAGTCTTCCAGCATTTTAACACATCCATTCCTATTTGTCTCTACCACAGCAATTCTTATATTTTTTCCCGCTGCCGCATGGGCATGGGTCGTTGCGACCGATCGTATCTTTTTTATGCACCGGCTGCTTTTTTTCAGCAGCTTCCTCATCTCCGCCATGTGAAGCCTTCGCATTTGCAAGATGATCTTCCAGCTGCTGCTGTTCCTTCGTTACAATGCTTACACGATACATAAGCTTTGCAATATCTTCCTGAATATGTGCAATCATTTCCTCAAACATATCAAATGCTTCTATCTTATATTCGACAAGCGGATTACGCTGTCCATAAGCACGCAGATTAATACCTTCACGCAGCATATCCATATGATCAAGATGCTCCATCCATTTGCTGTCAACTACACGAAGCATAACAACCTTTTCCAGTTCACGCATGTTTTCCTCACCAAACATGAGTTCACGCGCACGATATCCTTCTTCAGCTGCCTTTTCCAGTGTTTCCTGCAGTTCATCACGATTCATCGCTTCAAGCTCTGCTTTTACAAGCTTACCCTGCGGTGCATAGATTTTTTCTGCATCTTCAATAAGACCGTCAAGTGTCCATTCTTCCGGATAAAGCTTTTCATTTGCATACTGATCCATTTCAGTATGGATAATCTGTTTGACCATTTCCATAATATTTTCACGAAGATTATCACCTGTGAGCACCTGACGACGCTGTCCATAGATAACCTCACGCTGCTGGTTCATAACATCATCATATTCAAGTACATTTTTACGCATATCAAAGTTACGTGCTTCGACCTTTTTCTGAGCCGATTCAATCGAACGTGTAATAAGCTTATGTTCGATCGGATCATCCTCATCCATGCCAAGTTTATCCATGATCGACGAAATGTTGTCTGAACCAAAGAGACGCATAAGATCATCATCAAGTGACAAATAGAAGCGCGATGATCCCGGATCACCCTGACGACCGGCACGGCCACGCAGCTGATTATCAATACGGCGCGCTTCATGGCGTACAGTACCAATGATATGAAGTCCACCGACTTCCTTAACACCTTCGCCCAGCACAATATCCGTACCACGACCTGCCATGTTCGTTGCAATTGTAACAGCACCCATTTGGCCTGCATCCTTAATGATTTCCGCTTCTTTTTCATGGAATTTTGCATTAAGTACATTATGTGGAACACCATTTTTTGTCAAAATATCACTAAGTTCTTCGGACTGTACAATTGAAGTCGTACCAACAAGTACTGGCTGTCCTTTCGCATGCGCTTCCGCAACTGCATTGGCAACAGCTCTATACTTGGCCTGCTTCGTCTTATAAATAATATCCGGAAAGTCTTCACGAAGAACCGGCTTATTCGTTGGAACAACGATAACTGGCAGCTTGTAGATCTTGAGAAATTCATCTTCTTCTGTTTTTGCCGTCCCTGTCATGCCACCAAGCTTTTTATACATGCGAAAGTAGTTCTGGAACGTAATCGTTGCAAGCGTCTGTGATTCACGCTGAATCTTTACGCCCTCTTTTGCTTCGATCGCCTGATGCAGACCATCTGAATAGCGCCGTCCAACCATAAGACGACCCGTGAACTCATCGACGATAACAACTTCATTATCTCGGACAACGTAATCGCGATCGCGCTTCATGAGCGCTTTAGCACGAAGTGCCGCCGTAAAGCAATGTGACATTTCAACATTTTCCGGTGCATAGAGATTCTTTATTCCAAGCGTCTTTTCTACCTTGGCTACAGCCTCTTCATTTGGCGATACAGCCTTTTGCTTTTCATCAAGCTTGTAATCGACTTCCTCTTTCAGTGGCGCTACAGCCTTCGCCATAACTGCATACATTTCTGTCGATTTTGCTCCCGGACCAGAGATGATAAGCGGCGTTCTCGCTTCATCAACGAGAATACTATCCACTTCATCGACAATTGCAAAATTCAAATCACGCTGTACCATCTGGTCCTGATAAATAACCATGTTATCGCGTAAATAATCGAAACCAAACTCATTGTTCGTACCAAATGTAATATCGCAGCTATACGAAAATTTGCGTTCTGGGAAATCCATATCATGCTTAACCAGACCAACCGACAACCCAAGTGTACGATAAAGCTTGCCCATCCATTCGCTATCGCGCTTTGCCAGATAATCATTTACCGTAATCATGTGTACGCCCTTGCCCGTCAGCGCATTCAAATAAGTCGGCAGTGTCGCCACAAGCGTCTTCCCTTCACCAGTACGCATTTCAGCAATCTTACCTTCATGCAGACAGATCCCGCCAATCATCTGTACATCAAAATGACGCATACCCAGTACACGTCGCGATGCTTCTCTTACAACAGCAAAAGCTTCCGGCAGAATATCATCCAGTGTTTCCCCATCTGCTAAACGCTGTTTGAATTTATCTGTATTTCCAGCGAGTGTCGCATCACTGATTCCTTGCAGATCAGCTTCAAATGTATTGATTTGATCAACGATTTCCCGCATCCGTTTTATTTCTTTGTCATTATTATCACCCAAGAACCTTTTAATGAATCCCAGCAAACGTACCACTCCTCAAATTCTTCTCATTCCACTACTAAGTCTATCTTACGATTTTATCAAACTATACGATAGAAGTCAAAAAATACTTTCATAAAAAGTTCCCATACGTTCAGTGTTTTTACATAATACAGGAATACGCTCTTTTTTAGACAAAAAAAAGCCGCTCCATCATTGGAGCAGCTCCTGTCATTTCTTTACATACCAGATTCAATCAACGCATAGTTTCCATCATTACGACGATATACTACATTGACTTCTTCTGTTGTTGCATCACGAAATACAAAAAAATCATGATTCAAAAGATTCATCTGCATAATCGCTTCCTGAACATCCATTGGCTTTACAGCAAAACGCTTTGTCTTAACAATTGGATAATCGTCACTCTCATCAATCTTTTCAGGAACAATCGGTGCTGCAAACGCTTCTGATTTAAAGCCACCGCCCCTAAAACGTTTTTCCAGTTTCGTTTTATGCTTATGGATTTGTCTTTCCAGTTTTTCAATAACCAAATCAATGGATGTGTACATATCCATTGTAGCTTCCTCGCCACGCAGAAGCACACCTTGTACAGGAACAGTTACCTCTACAATATGCCGCCCTTTCGATACAGTAAGAAGTACAGTAATTTCGCCAACCTTATCAAAATACTTCGTTACCTTGCCAACTCTTTTTTCCACATACTCACGTAAAGCTGGAGTGATCTCAATATTCTTTCCTCTAATAGTGAATGTTGCCATGTGCATACATCCCCTTTCTTGTATCCTATATTATATGTATTCTCCATGGCAAAATAAAACCCTTCTAAATAAAAATAAATTTTTCAGAACTTTTTGCAATATATTTTCTTACTTAGCATTGACCATAAAGAAATTATTAAAAAACCCGGCTCGCCGTGAGCCGGGTACGCATTTTGTAAATGAATTATTATGCCGTTTTCGTAACGTTAGAAGCCTGTGGTCCACGTGCGCCTTCAACGATTTCAAATTCAACATCCTGACCCTCTGTCAATGTCTTGAATCCTTCATCCTGAATCGCGGAAAAATGTACAAATACATCTCCACCATCTTCTCTTTCAATAAATCCATAACCTTTTTCTGCGCTGAACCATTTAACTTTACCAACCATTTTAAAACGCCTCCTAGCAAATAAACTGATTACTCTTAGTAACCACGCTTTATATTATAGCCCTGCCCTTTCTATCTGTCAAACACTTTTTTTGATATTTTGCCAATATTCCACTATATGAGATCATACATCCTTTTGCATCGCACTATGTATACAATATATTCGTTAAATAATTTTGTCAACTGTTATAAGTGTATTATAGTATCTTCGACAAAAACAATTTTGTCCGTTCTTCTTTAGGATGGGCAAAAACCTCTGACGGTTCTCCCTCTTCTACAACACGACCACCATCAACAAAAAGCAACCGATCGCCAACTTCACGGGCAAATCCCATTTCATGCGTAACAACAACCATCGTCATTCCTTCTTGTGCCAGTTTTTTCATAACATCAAGAACTTCATTCACCATTTCCGGATCAAGGGCCGAAGTTGGTTCATCAAAAAGCATAATCTTCGGCTTCATTGCCAACGCCCTTGCAATTGCAACACGCTGCTGCTGCCCGCCGGAAAGCTGTTCCGGGTAAGCTTTGGCCTTATCCTCAAGACCAACCTTCTGCAAGAGCTCTGCCGCTTCTTTAACTGCTTCTTTTTTTGATGTCTTGCGCACTTTCATTGGTGCCAATGCTATATTTTCCAACACAGTCATATGGGGAAAAAGATTGAACCGCTGGAATACCATGCCAACTTCTTCCCTTACTTTGTTGATGTTCGATTCATTATTGAGCATAATACCATCTACACAAATCGCTCCAGCCGTCGGCACCTCAAGATAATTCATACAACGAAGAAGCGTACTTTTCCCCGAGCCGCTTGGCCCGATAATAACAACAACTTCTTTTTCTTCAATTAATAAATCAATTCCCCTAAGTACATCAACCTTGCCAAACGATTTATGCAGTCCCTTAATGCTTATCATCAATCTTGTACCTCCTTTCCAAATATGCAACAAAACGTGAAATCGTAAGTGTCATAGCCAGATAAATCACTGCTACGCTTGTCCATATTTCAAGGGAACCATAGGTTCGTGCAATAATCAGCTGTCCACGGCGCGTAAGCTCTTCAAAACCGATTACCGAAACAAGTGAAGAATCCTTGAGCAGTGCTATAAACTCATTGCCAAGCGGTGGAATAACGCGTTTAAATGCCTGTGGAACAATAATATAGCACATCGTCTGTATCCACGTCATGCCAAGTGAACGTCCGGCCTCCATCTGTCCACTATCGATGGATTGTATACCTGAACGAAAAATTTCTGCAACATAAGCACCGCTATTGATACTGCATGCCGTAATTGCCGCAATAAATGGATCAATCCGCTGCCCTGTAATCACAGGCAACGCAAAATACATGATAAAAATCTGTACGAGAAGCGGCGTTCCGCGAATAAAGTCAACATATACAGCCGCAAGCGCCCGCACCGGCCAAAAACTGGAAATACGGGCAATGCCAGCAAAAAGACCAATAGCGATCCCCAGTGTCACACTGATTGCCGTAATCTTTATTGTCACAACCGCCCCCATCAACAGAAGCGGAAACGAACTGACTACAAGGGAAAAATTATAATCCATAGTATCCATCCTAACTCTTAATTTATAGTTATAAACCAATAAAATACACTAGAACAATTATATTTCACTGAGCAGGACGTGTCAATTAAAACACGTATATTTATACATACAATCACCAATTCTTATAAAAAAAAGAACGCTGCATTGTTCGCTGCAGCGTTCCTTTCATTTCAGTATTATTTCTTTTCCCCAAACCATTTTGCATAAATCTTATCGTATTCACCATTCGACTTAAGCTTATCCAAAGCTGCATCAAGCTTTTTTGCCAGCTCTGTATTATCCTTGCTCATAGCAATGCCATAATCTTCCGAAGTCAGAAGATCATCAAGACGGCGTACATTTTTTTCACCGCTCTTTGTAATATAATAATCGTTTACCGGACGATCATTTACAACAGCGTCAACACCACCAGCCTTGAGTTCCATAAAGGTATCAGCTGAGCTGTTAAACTCTTTGATTTTAACATTCGGAATCTTTTGTACTTCCTTCGCACTTGTCGTGCCAATCTGTACAGCGACTCTTTTCCCTTCAAGATCTTTAAACGTATTAATATCCTTATTATCGCCCTTGACAACAATCGTTAAACCAGACTGGTAATACGGTTTAGAAAACGTAACCTTTGCTTTGCGGTCTTCATTAATTGTCATGCCGGAAATAATTGCATCAATATTGCCGGAGCTCAACGCCGGAATAAGTCCATCGAAATTAATATTCTGAATTTCTACCGTGTAACCCATTTCCTTGCCAATCGCACGAATCAGATCCATATCAAATCCCGCATATTCTTTACCGTCAACATCCTGAAATTCAAACGGAGCAAAATCCGCATTCGTTCCAACATGCAAGACCTTTTCATTCTTCGCGCCTTCATCCTTCTTCTGATCACTGCTGCCACAGCCTGCAACAAGTGCTGTCATGACAAACACCGCTGCCAGACAAAGTACCCAAAATTTCTTCGACATATTCTTCTCCCCCTATTTTTATTACATAAATAAAGCCCGGATTATCTCCGGGCTTCTCTGCCAGATACACTGATTATATCATATATTTGATTTAGTGCAAGGCTTAGCCTCTTCTCGAATTGAAACAATCGCGGCAATATACCGGACGATCATTCTTCGGTTCGAAAGGTACTTGTGTTTCTTTACCACATTCAGCACATACAACAGTATACATCTGACGTGGTTCTCTTTCTCCACCATCACGGCTGCGACGTCTCTTATCCCGGCAGTCACGGCAGCGAACAGGTTCATTTTCGAAACCCTTTTCTGCGTAGAACTCTTGCTCTCCCGCACTAAAAATAAAATCCTTACCACAATCTTTACATGCTAATGTCTTGTCTTCGAAAGCCATGAAAAAAATCCCCTCACCTTTTGAGTTTGAGTATCCGATCTTCTTTACATATTCTATGTAAAATTCAGATTATAAATACCCTTATTGATAGTATAAGTTCCATTTCCAAAAAAAGCAAGAAGATTTTTTATTATTTTGAATTTCATAACTTTTTCCAAAAAAAATCATTCTTGCTTCATCCTTAACAAAACATATGTTATCTTCTGTAATAAATTCATAGATAAAACCTATACCTAACAACCTTTTCTATGCAGAAACATCCAGCAAAGTCCCTACGGACGAATCAAGACTGCTCGTACTTTCCGGCAAAATATTCTCTACACTATTTGCATCGCTTTTCAGCTCCATTTTCAAGGCGGAAACACCCATGCTCTGGCCTAGTTTATCCTGGCTCATAGAAACCGATAATGCCGCAATGCTCATATCCATAAGTATCACTTCCTTTCGCTGTCTATCTTCTACATTTACATTATAAATTATCCCCACAAAAATAACAACAAAATTCTATCTAATCAGCATTTTCTCGCAAGTAAAGTAAGATGCTGCTGCCAAATTTTTTCATAAGCAGCTTCAATTTCTTTCATATACTGATTGCTGTTCATAAGTGAAGAAGCTTGCATCTGCGCACGAAGTCCCTCATGCATCTTTGACAAAAGTTTTTTATTGCAGGCAAGATGTACTGCCTTTTCTACATACAACGCACCAGACTCTGCCACCAGTCCGGCAAGATCCGCATTCTCCAGCAGACTTGCTCCAAAACGTGCCCCGTGGCTTTTCCCTCTGAGTGTAACAACCGGAACACCCATATACAGTGCCTCACAAGTCGTCACTCCGCCCGGATAAGGAGCTGTATCCAGTGCAATATCTATATCTCTGTACTGCTCCAGATAATCCGAACTATACGGTCGGAGCTCAACACGCTTTACCTGAATTCCAATCCGAGCAAGCCGTTTTTCAACAATAGCCCGGCCGGAAGGAATACTGCAGATCTTTCCTTTGATAATAAGACAGCTCTGTGGAACGCGCTCCATAACGGCCCGCCACAGCATAAGCATTTCATCTGTCACTTTGGTAAAATTGTTAAAGCAGCCAAATGCAATCCAGCCATTTTTTTCATAGGGAGCCGGACCTGCCGAAGGCATGTTGATTCCCGGTGTATAGCAAAAATGACTGTGCGGCAAACGAAGCAGTTCTTCTGTAAATTCTTTATTCCCGCACTCCGGCGGATCACAATACACATCTGAAAGAAAATAATCCACAGTTCCGAGGCCCGTCGTATTAAAATAGCCAATTCCCGATACCTGCACCGGTGCCGGTTTACGCGCCAGCACCGGTAAACAGTTATCCCGCGTGTGACCCGCCAAATCGACAAGGATATCAATTTCATCCTTATAAATAAGTGCTGCCGTTTCCTCTGCTGACAACAGCTGAACCTCCCGCCAAACAACTGGAAACTTTTTTAACCGATTCGTAATATAATCGCACCTGCCTGCTGCGTAGCAATAGACTTTGAACCGCTCCTTTGTATACTTTTGCAAAAGAGGCTCAATAAAATATGCCACTGGATGCTGATGAAAATCCGGCGATATATAGCCCACACGTATTTTTTTATGCGTATGTACCGCAGGAGGGCAAAGCTTACATTTTGAAAATAATTTATTGTAGTACTGATGTAGTTCCTTCACTTTTGCCAGTGGCAGATCACAATAATGCATCATGAAAAGCCCATTACTGTATTGTTCGATTTTTTCTTTTATATTCTTTTCCAAACGACTCGCTTTAAAAAAAGCATCCATTGCTTTTTCCGGCATTGCCGCCAAAAGACAAACCTCGCCCAAAAGTTTTAACGCCTGTATCATTAAATCAAGATCACGCTTGCCACGTTCCGTCTCCGATAAATCTGCAACCTGACAAATCACTTTCAGCAACGTACGGATCTCCTCCTGCAGCTGAAACTGTTTTCCGTAGATACAAGCCTCAACCATCAGTGCCCCTGCATGATCTGCCTTGATACCACGAATCTGTGCAATAAGCGCAGCAGCCAGTTCCATATCATCCATATACATTGCCACTGCTGCCATGATACAGATTCCATCGCAGTCTTTTTCATCCATGTCAAGAATCTCCCGGCCGCAGACACGCATTGCCCTAAAGTCGCCTTGCCGTTCGAATTCCTTGCAAAGCTCCAGCCAACGCTCTTTTTGCTTGATCTGTTCTTCTTTCAGCATCGTTTTCTCCCACCTGCACATAAATCGGCACTATTATGATAAAAGTTCAAAACCATATTCCTGTAAAAACCGTTTCTGATATTCCCAGTAAACAAGGCGCAGCGGTTTCTGTTTTGCTAAGTGAATACACCAGTCTTCTTTTTGCTGCGGAATCACTACGGTATAACCATGACGCCTAAATTCCAAACACTGGGCTGTATCATAAAAATGCCATCCATCAAAAATATCCGCACGCCATGACAGATCATACTGTGTCGCCAATATAAGCCCATCAACAGCTGCAGCCTCACAGAACTCAACGGTCGCCTCTTCACAAATACTTGGAACGATACTTTCCGGTTCAGGAGCATGCAATACTCGGCCATACAGCATTTCTCCGTCCCACCATACACCAGAAGCAGCCAACTTTTTGCAGCCAATCAAACCAATCAATCCAATCGCTGGCTGCTGAAAAATCGTACAAATTTTCCGGATAAAATCCCGCTTCACTAAAAGAACATCCTGGTGCAGATATACTTTGTACTTGGCCTCACTCATTTTCATTGCCTGATTATACCCATCCGCCATTGATGCTGCCTCTCTAACTGGTAAAAATTGCACCTTCATGTTTTCCGGCACCTCAAGCTGTTGCAAATAAAGCAAAGATTCCGCGTAAAGTTCTTCATCACTCACACAGGTAATAAAACAAATTTTCATTTCATCCATGCTGCTTATCATCTCCAAAGCACTGCCAAACACTCTCTGATGGCTTTCTTCCTGCCGCCAGCAAATCAAGTCCAGCCTGCGTTCTGCCATGTCTCTTCGCCCATAAACTGAGCACAGCCATCAATTTCTGCGGTTTGACCGCTGTATTTTCAATAAAGGCAGCAATATAAAACAATGGAATCTCTTGTTCATCACATAAACACCAAAACCTGCTGCAGTTTTCATCCTGATCAATAGCATAGGCAATCCGCCGTAGTCGACAGGCCATTTCCTGTCGAATTTTCCTGGTAAAAGATCCTTTTAACAA
>Ga0172378_10004759_pt1 | contig 12699 bp, 9 predicted proteins | sample GrowelOW332metaG_FD_119755 | JGI IMG/M metagenome (GOLD analysis project Ga0172378, IMG submission 119755) | Groundwater microbial communities from an aquifer near a municipal landfill in Southern Ontario, Canada - Pumphouse #3_1 metaG | ecosystem: Environmental > Aquatic > Deep subsurface >...
AAATTCAACATCAAATTGGGATTATCCAACTCTCTTATTGGTCTTATTCTTCCTCTTGCAGCCTTTAATATTCCATTTTGGACATTGATCTATCGTTCTTTCTTCCAGACCCTGCCTAAAGATCTTGGAGATGCGGCTCGTATTGATGGAGCTGGACATGCGGCCACCTTGTTCAGAATAATGCTTCCTCTTGCAGCCCCGGCGACGGTCCTTGCGGTATTGTTGGTGTTTATTGCGGCTTGGAGCGATTATTTCCTTTCGTTGATCATGCTCAACGACCAGAGACTTTTCACCATGCAACTGAGGGTCTCGCAGTTTCTTAACTCCTACGGGACCGACAGGATGCCCCGTTATGCCGCGGCTGCCTTGATATCCATGGCTCCTACAATCTTGCTTTACGTGCTGGGACATAAGTGGATCATCCGAGGGACTCTTGCAGGGGCCTTGAAGGAATGAGCAGTGGCTTTGAGATTCGAAATCCAATACTTCCCGGGTTTCATCCAGATCCAAGTATTTGCAGGAGAGGAGAGGATTATTTTCTGATTACCTCGACCTTTGAGTTTTTTCCGGGAATACCAATCTACAGGAGCAAGGATCTTGTTTCCTGGGAGTTGATAGGACAGGTGGTGACCCGAAGGCACCAATTTGAGTATTCACTTATGGAGGCGTCCAGAGGATTGTTCGCCCCGACCATCAGGTATCATGATTCTCGTTTTTATGTCACTGTCACCGATGTCACACAAAAGGGGAATTGCCTTTTGTCTGCGGAAGATCCCCGGGGTCCCTGGTCGGATCCTGTTTGCCTTGACCAGGAGGGGATTGACCCCTCTTTGTTTTTCGATGAGGATGGCAGGGCATACCTTGCCACCAATGCCTCCGTGCAGGGGATTTTAGGTATCGCTCTGTCTGAAATTGAGATATCCACAGGAAAAAGACTTTCTCCTGTCCGGCATATCTGCCCGGGGAGCGGGGGAAGATTTCCCGAGGCTCCCCGTATTTTTCATATTCATGGCATATATTATCTTCTGCTTTCGGAAGGAGGGACTGAATATGGCCATATGGTGACGCTCTTTAGAAGTAATGCTGTCTGGGGTCCTTATGAAGGCTGTCCTTCCAATCCAATATTGTCGAGTCGGGATGATTCTTCCCGTATTTTACAATGTACAGGTCATGCTGATATTGTTTCTGATGCCCAAGACAATTGGTGGGCGGTCTTTCTTGCCACAAGGTCCTTGCCCGGGGTCCTGCTTCATAATCTAGGGCGTGAGACCTGCCTTTCCCCTGTTGTGTGGGATAAGGGTTGGTTTTATATCAAAAAACCAGAATTGGGCAACCCCGGCAGGCAGTGGAAAATGGAAAAGTTGCTTCTTCCCCAAAAATCCGGTTCACCTTTTGTAGATCAATGGTTACATATCCGCATCCCTGAGGAGACCGCGATTCAAAATGATCCTCAGGGCCGTTGGTTGCAACTGACAGGCAAAGGGGTGGGGTTGTCCGATGCGTTGGGTGCTCCTGCCTTTTGTGGATGGAGGCAAAGCGAGCACCGTTGCAGGTTTTTCGCAAGGGTTGACAAGTTTGAGGTTCCTTCCTGTTTTGGACTGAGCGCGTATTATAACAATCAATACCACTACAGCATATGTGTCACTGCCAGCGGGCAAGGGATGAAAATATCCTTGGTGCATGTGCTGCATGGAATCACCTATCTGGTATCCGTCAAGGAAGTGCCCTGCATTGCAAAGGGTCTTGCTTTGAAGATTGAGGCGGATGATGCATGGTATCGGTTCTTGTACTGTCTTGAAGGAAAAGGATGGGAGGAGATTGGGAGGGGAAGGGTGGCGGGCCTTTGCTCCGAGGGAACTCTCTCCATGACATTTACCGGCACCCTGCTAGGAGTTTATTCAGAGAGAGGCGTGGTCCGTTTCTCCACTCTCTTGTATGCATCGTTTGCCTGAGCAAGAATCCTAGAGGGTTCTCAATATTTCCCGCACTGCTTTCTCATGCTCGGGGAGCATCTCAAGGCATGTATTGCATGCGGCTTCGAGTGATAGCTCATCGCCCTCGGCGTATGGTTTACGGACGAGATTTTCAAAGGTATTCTCCAATTCCCTTGCCATGCTGGCTACCTTTTCCTTTGCTTGCGGTGAGGCTGCCTTGATTTGCTCTGTCAGGACAATATGTTGTTTAGAGAAGGCATATGACTGACCGATATCCGCAAACGGGCTTGAGGCAAAGGCCTTGTTTGAGAGAGTGAAAGGGATAAAGGGATGGTAGATGGGCAAGGGTGAGCCGGTGAGCCATACCAAGGAGGATTTTCCTTGGTTCTCGACAATCATCGAGGAAGTGGTTTGCGAACGTACCAAGCCTTTTGCATCAAGGCAGATAGACTGCATTGAATGTTCAAGATTGCCCGCTGTCCCCCTGTTGGAAATGAGGATGTCCCTAAGGGCGGTCCATGTTGCCTTTGCTTGCATGAGCTTGGAAGTGGTAAAATGTTGGCGCTGGTTTCCCTTGGTAAACAGGAGATGCAAGGGACTTGCATGTCTACGGGAGAAATCCGGATGTGATTTTCCTGTTTTTTCATCTGCATTCTGGTACTCGGTTCCGATGGTATACCCATTGGAAATGGATGCAAAGGAATCCACTTTCTTAAGAGCCCACTTCTGTGCGGCAGTCTCCAGGATATAGGCTTCTTTTCCATCTTGGATCAAAAAGGAATTATGATAGCTCAGATGGCCTGAATAGCTGGCATTCCCTCCTTGCCCGTATTGGGTGATGAGGTGAGTGATGACTGAGACCGCATCCTTGGCGGTGGCGCTGTTATGGAGGGCAAGACGGAGGATATCCATACCCAGCAAGCCATTTTTATCAACCGGGGAGGTGGAGAATACGGCCTCGTTTCCTATGGCTACTCCCTGTTCATTGACACCCATCTCGGCACCCCATATCCAGGAGGGGTTGCTGATGAGCGCCCTATAAGGAAAGGAGTATTCCCGTGCTGCCTTTTGAAGAAAGCCATACTGTCCCTTGTCATAGGAAGCCCTATGCTCAGGATGGACCGGCTTGGTAAGACCTTCCGTCCCTTCGCAGTACAGTAATAGTTGAGGTTCTCCAGGATCCCGGTCCGAGTTTTTTGCAAAGAAACGCTTGTTTCCTTCTGCTTTTACCATTGTGTCGCACATACTTGCCTCGTAGTAGCCACAATTCATACTAATGTAGGAGTGCTCGGGCTGCAAGCAGATTCACCCTTATTTGAAAGGAAGCAAGGGAAATCATAACGGGAGGACATGGCTTATTTGTTCTGTTGCCTATGAATACTCGTATAGGGATTGTTTTATGAGTATTGTGATAGGGTGCGGAAGCTACACTGTGAAGACCTCCTTGGCATAGAATTACTTGGGGAATAGAGGATTCCCTTTAAGGACCCTGCCCACACAGGGGATGCATAGGTTGTGGCTTTATCCTGGACGGCAATGATTTCACAGTTTCTGAAAAGAAACAGGGACTTGGCAAAGACATTGTGGTTGCTGCGTCCCTATCAGCAAGAATAATCGTTTGTGGACAAATTGCCAGATTCGATAAAAGACACGAAAAGAATAGTATTGTATGATTACTCTCATGTATGACGTAATTATCATCGGAAGTGGCGCAAGCGGGTTGTTCCTTGCAGCGAATCTTCCGGGTATGAAGGTTCTGGTGCTGGAGAAGAATGAGAGGCCGGGCAAGAAGATTCTCCTTACCGGGGGTGGTATGTGCAACCTTACCAACTGCGATGATATCCCTACGTTCCTGTCTCATTTCAAGGATAAAAGACAAAGCAATTTTCTTAAGCCGGCTTTGATGAATTTCTCGACCGAGCAGGCAAGGAGATGGTTTGAGGCGCATGGCCTTGCCCTGTTGGTCAGGGATGACGGGAAAGTCTTTCCCGAATCACTCCATGCCCAATCAGTGATAGACACCCTGCTGTCCCAGGCAAGGGATTCAGGTGTTGTTTTCCTTTATTCCCAAAAAGTAACTTTTCTGGCAAAGGATTCCGGTTGCTTTTCCGTCTCGACTGACAAGGAGACCTACCATGCGGTTGCGGTAGTCCTGGCGACGGGAGGAATGAGCTATCCCGCCACCGGTTCAACCGGAGATGGGTATGTCCTTGCCAAAGGGCTGGGGCATTCTCTTGTTCCTCCAACACCGGCGCTTGTCGGGGTATCCGTTCAGGATTATCCATTTGCAGGGCTTGCAGGAAACTCAATTCGTCAGTCACTTGTCGATTTTTCTCATAAGGACGAATCCAAACGGTATCTCAAGGCCAAAGGGGACCTTCTTTTTACCCACGACGGGCTTTCCGGGCCGGTTGTGTTGAACAATGCACGATATATCAAGAAAGGAGATGTCCTCTCTGTCTCGCTGGTTTCCACCGAGAACAAAGAGACTGCCAGGCAGGAGATCCTTTCCTTGTTTCAGGACAGTCCGAAGAAGAGGGCCTATACCCTTATCAAGGGGCTCGGGCTATTCTCAAACCTTGCAGAGAGAATTCTTGCAGGGCAGGCAATCAGCAAGGAAGAGACCTGTGCGAACCTGAGCAAGGAACAAAGGAAAAACCTTGTCTCAGCTCTTTTGGACTACCATTTTGTTGTCTCGGAAAAGAAATCCTTTTCCTCTGCGATGGTAACAGCGGGAGGCCTTTTTCTGGATCAGTTCGACCGTAAGACCCTGGAGTCCCGTCTGGTTCCCGGTTTCTTCGCCACAGGGGAGGTATTGGATGTAGATGGTGATACAGGAGGTTACAACCTGCAATCTGCGTTCTCAACGGCCATGCTTGTTGCAAGGGCGTTGCTAAGCAAAAGGGCATAGAGACAGGAATTTTCTCCATAATGAGAATTCATTGATTGAATTCTTGGTCGAAACCTTAGTAAACAAGTCCATGCATACTGACTTATTGGCAGATATACCGATTCGAGTATTCAGCGATAAGATTAAGTTTAAGAATCATGATGTTTCCCCTGACCAGCAACTCAACAAATGAAGAAAAATGCTTCAATTTCGAGAAATCAGATTATGGATTTGACAGAATAAGGGTTAAAAAACTATTTTCAAGGTTTATAAGCGAGAACCCCAAAAAAACTAAGAGAGAACTGGTTGCGCAAATCTTGGCATTAGCACATTGAAACACTGAAAAGTAATGGATTGCTACTCGAAAGGATTACTTGTACCAAAGGACACTGGGAGGTGTTGGATGATTTATTTGTATTATTTGCTTATTAGTATAGTCTTATATCCTACCAATCACTTCTTCTCTACAGTCGAAAACCTCTTTCTGTCTAGATAGAAGTCTAGTGCATAAGCATTATGCAGGTATTTTACTTGAAGATAATGCTATATAGAAGAATATTCTGTTAACTTCCTTTTTCTTTGATCTGTACATTTATTTCTCATATTATGAGTTATAATATTGTTGGTGAGTAAACGGCTTCTGCTAAAAATACTCAGGATTGTCTCTGGAGGAAGTATTGAACACCGTGAGAATATTGATTGTTGATGATAATGAAAAGTTTCGAGAAAGCCTTTCGAGAAGCTTGCACATGCGGAAATACGAATGTTTTACCGCTTCGTGTTCTTCACAAGCATTAACCGTGTTGAATGATAATTTGGTACAAGTAATTCTTCTTGATCTTCGGTTAGGACAAGAGGATGGTATCCAGGTTTCGAAAAGACTGATGGAAATTAAACCTAAGATTCCTATTATCATGCTTACTGGATACGCTACAATCGAATCTGCTGTAGAAGTGATGAAAAACGGGGTTGTTGATTACATCCAAAAACCCATTGATATGCAGAAACTTATCAAGACAATCAACAATGTAATCACTGTATCAGAAAATAGCAGAGATGATCTTGCATGTTCTTCCTTGGATACCTGTTTTCTTGAAACTTACAATGAGAAGATGAGACGTTGTCTTCATCTTGCAAGACAACTTGCAGATTCAAAAATTCCCATCCTTATTCAAGGTGAAAGTGGGACAGGAAAAGAGGTCATTGCGGAATATATTCATCAGAATTCCAAGCGGAATACATTGGTGATGCAGAAATCGAACTGTGCTGCATTCACTGAGTCTTTATTGGATAATGAACTTTTTGGACATGAAAAGGGTGCTTATACAGGGGCGACTGAGCAGTACAAGGGTGTTTTTGTCCGTTCAGATAAGAGTTCTCTTTTTCTTGACGAAATAGGTGATATGCCTTTGGCTTTGCAAGCAAAAATTCTTCGAGCGATTCAGAATCAGGAAATTCAACCGATTGGAAGTGAAAAAACCATTCATGTTGACGTGAGGTTTTTATCTGCAACAAACAAAAACCTCAGTACAATGATTGAAGAAGGAAAATTCCGTAAGGATCTCTATTACCGGTTAAATGCAGGTTCTATTGAACTTCCTCCACTCAGGGAGAGGAAAGAAGATATTCTTCCCATGGTTTCCTTCTTTATTCAGAGATTTTCAAAAAAGGTAGGAGAAAAGCAAATACTGTCAAAAAATGTTGAAGACTTGTTCCTTAAGTATCCATGGCCGGGAAATATCCGTGAATTGATGAATGTCATTCAATATGCTTGCTTGGTCGCCACCGGCAACGAGATTTTTCTGGTTGATTTGCCTTCCTCCTTTATTAATAATCTTCAAAAGAATGGGATTGTTGATGAGGAAGCATCTGAAAGGGAAGTTCAGTCACTGGAAGAGGGAGAAGCCAATCTTATTAGGAATACGTTAAAACGGTTCAATAATAACAAAAAAGAAGCTGCAGAGGTATTAAGAATCAGTCGTTCGACTCTATACAGTAAAATTAAAAAATTTTCTTTAGATGAAGGACTCGAACAAGATGAATAGCCTCATTGAACTGAATGATGTTTCCGTTACCTTTGGAAACTTGACTGCGGTAAAGCATGTCAGCTTTTCCATGAAAGAGGGGGAGATTAGGGCCCTAACAGGAGAAAGCGGTTCAGGAAAATCAACCCTTGCCAAAATTCTTGCTGGTTTGATCAATGTGCAAGAGGGGCAGGTATTCATTCATGGGAAAAAAGTATTTGCCAACCCAAAGATGTTTGTAAAGGAACATGTGGAATATGTACCCCGAAAAGGTGTTCTTGTAAACCATTTTTCAATTGCAAAGAATTTTTATCTATTCAGTCAGACTATTAGAAATGGATTTTTTTATGACAAGACTAAGGAAAGAAAGAAAATACAAGATTTTTTTGATTATTGGAATATTGATTTAGATTCCCGTGAGCGGATAGGGAATTTATATCTTTCTGATCAAGTGTTGGTGAGTATATTGCAACGCATTTACCGTAATCCTGAACTTCTTATTCTCGATGAATCATTAGACAGTCTTTCCCAGTCTTCTTTTGAGAAGGTTTTGCGAATCATTAATGCGAAGCATGCTTTGGGAATGGCTTGCCTGATTATCAGTCACGATATAGAAAACACGAGGAACATCGCGGAAACAATCTCCATAATGAGGAAAGGAGAGATTCTCTTTACCGAAAGTGTTAAGGATATTGATACCTTCAATATCATTAAACTGACCTATGCGAATTTTCGGCTGAATGAGGAGAAGTCCAACGCTCGAGACTTCTATCAATTATTGAGATATAATGAGGCTATCTTGGAGTCTCTTCCTGTCAATGTTCTTATTTTGGACAAAGATAGAAAGGTTAAGTTGATTAACAACTCTGCGGTTGATTTTTTTCATGTTGATAAAGAAACCATGATAGGCTCTGATTTTTCGTTTCTTTTGTCGTCTCGGAATGAGGTGGTGATTGATACTATTTCTGACGCTTTGATGAAAGAGGAAAAATTGAACATCCTCAACCAGATACTCCATATTGGTGACTCAATCAGGAATGTGAATGTGACATTATATCCAATTAAAGAAGGTGGCTTGGTCATTGGAGAAATGGTAATTTTCTTTGATACCACCGAAACCGCTCAATTGAGAGAGAAGATTTCTTATATTGATAAGATGTCTTCTATTAACATATTATCTGCTGGAGTTGCCCATGAAATAAACAACCCATTGGGGATCATCAATAATTGCTTGGATTACCTCTCCTCAGAATTGAAAGATAAAGACCAAAAAGAAATTATTCAGGAAGTTGAGGATGAAATACTTTCAATTTCCCGAATTATTTCCAGTTTAATTTCCTATTCTTCCCCAAACGTCAATACCAGCATTCGGTTCGATGTAGGAACGATCATTGAAGAAGTATGTATTTTCTTCAAGTATTATGGCAAAGAAAAAGGAGTGAAAATTAACTTGGAAGAAGTTCCAAAAAAAGTATTTGCTTTTGCCAAAGTGAGTGAGATTAAACAGATTCTTCTGAATATATTGAAGAATGCGGTTGAAGCGATGAAGAACGGAGGGAACATTTGGCTTAAATTGGAGATTTCTGCAGATAAAAAGAACGTCATTATTAGAATTCGTGATGATGGACCTGGATTGATGCTTGAACATGTCAATGATGTTTTCTTGCCCTTTTATTCAACAAAAGCAGGAGAGAATATCGGATTGGGATTGTATATCTGCCACAACTTAGCAAAAAGTAATCATGGGGACATACAAGTTGAGAATGTGCTTCCTCACGGATGTCTTTTCTCATTGCAAATCCCTAGGGATACTGCTTAGCATGGCAAGCCGAGATTTACTGTTGAGAGATATAAATCGAGATACTTCAATGTTAATGGTTTATAGAGCTTACTAACATCGCTTTCTGGTTTAATTGTTACTTGTTTTTCTTTTAGTTCTTTTACTCCGGGAAGGGTAAGAATCGTATCAAGAGGATATTGGGAAAGCATCGATATCAGGCCGTCTCCAAACGAGGCATCAACACTTGAATTGCAACGCAGGATTTTTCCTGTGATGTTTGCGATGACCTGCATTACCGAACTATTATTGGACAGTCCACCACTGCAACTAATCACCTCTATTTTTTCTCCTGCCTGTTCGATTAATGTGTCAAGAAGAAAAATTTCATATCCTAACGCCTCACGGGAAGCAAGAAAGAATGTATCTCTTGTAGTTTCGCCATTGATACCCCAGATTACTCCTACCGCATTAGGATTATCAAAAGGAGTCCTTGCACCATCAATATAGGGTTGCATGAGCAGTTTAGAAGGCAACGGACTTACTCCTTTTGTATCCAGGTAACCCTTAAAATCAAAGTAGGAATCGATTTTGGCAAGAAAACGAACTCCTGAAGAGGTCGCAGCCCCTAGACGATATGTATTTTCCAACAATGAATAACCGGAAATAAATCCCTTAACCTTTTTGAGAGAGTCCATAGTATGGAGTAAACTGATTGTTGAACCAAAAACACAAATAGTATCACCCGGGAAGATACTTCCTACCGACATGGCCTCCGCATTCACATCACAGGCGCCGGTAAAGACTGTTGTTCCTTGAGTCAGGCCCGTTTCATTCGCTCCCTGTTCTGTGATTGATCCCAGTTTTTCCAATGGCCATTTCAAGCAAGGGATCTTAGCGGAATCTATTTGGAACTTGGTACAAATGTCTAGGGGTATTGATTTAGTCTGAGAATCCACCAACCTTGTCGCAGCGGCTGAAGGAAAATCCCATGCACGAACGCCCGTAAGTTTTGCCGTAAGAAAGTTATTGCTTTCCACAAATGAAGTAGTTTGTGCGTAAACATTGGGAAGGTTTTCCTTTAGCCAAAGAATTTTGGGAAGAACTGAATGCGTAGTAAACTGTCCGCCTAGTCTATCAATTAGTTCATTTTCATCATAACTGATGTTCATACGTTTTATTTGATTGACGGCACGAGTATCAATTCCATAAAGAATGGCATTGTAAGTGGGATTCAAACAATCATCGACAGGGACAAAAGAACCACAGATGGAACTGATACATACCGATTGTACCCAGGGAAGAAATTGCTTGAATTCTTGACAGATTTGTAAAAAACCTTTCCACCAACTCTCGATGGGATCAACCTCAAAGAATCCTTCGGCAGGATTGATTAGTATATTTTTTACCATAGCTTTCTGGATAATGAATCCTTGTTCATCCAGGATGGTCGCTTTCGTTGAACTTGTCCCAACATCTATGCCAAGATAATATTTTTTCATTGTTCTTTTTCCAACAGAAAGCTTCCTTGTTACAGGAAGCTTTCTAATATTTGTTAATTTACAAGTGTCGTTTTTGTCTCCAGCGGAGCATCCACATACAAGATATGTGAACCTGCCGCATCTTCAGGGGAGACACCGGAAGCGATTTTTTCAATAATCTCACTAGCGGTATTTGCCATTTCTTCGAAAGGTTGGGCAACGGTTGCGGCCATCGTTCCATTCTCAATCCTGCGGAAGGTTTCCTCATTACCATCGACACCTACAACCAGTGCTTTTTTGTAACCTTGGGCCTGGAGAACATCAGCACAAGAATAGGCAAGCTGATCAAAAGCGCACCATACGCCATCGATTTTATCACCATACTTGGTTGCAAAAGTCTCCATTGCAGAAGTTGTGTCATCCATGAATCGAGCAGTGGCTGCTACGGAATATTCGTCCAATAATTTGATTTCTGGGTATTCAGGAAGAATAGCGTCAAATACTTCCCCACGTTTTCTGCATCCAGCATTCTTCACGAATTTTATTGCAACGATATTTCCTTTCCCTCCAAGAGAGTCAAAAAGATATGAGGTTACTTTTGCACCCATCACGAAGTCATTTGCGGTAATATCAGTGAGCACGCCATCAACATAACCTGAAGCAATGGTAATTACAGGAATCCCTGCTTTATTGGCTGCAGAGATTGAGGGTTTAATTTCAGATGGATGTCCCATGGCCAAGACAATAGCATCTACTTTCATCTGTACTAAATTGTCCATTTGTGTCGCTTGGGTTTCAATAGAGCCCTGGGAATTCAGGATTGTAAGGTTCCATCCCTTTTCTTTGCCAATTTTTTCAAATTGCTTAGATACTCTTGCCTGGCTCTCTGCAGAGAGATTTGTGGCGATGAACCCGACTTTTAATGTTTTCTGAGCAGGTTCACTGGTTTTTGTTTGTTCAATGGCTTTCACTTCCGTGGTTGCCGGTGCATTTGCTACTGTTTTCGTGTTGCTTTTTGATTTTCCATCGTCGACTGTACAAGACAGCAACAATGCAAAACAAGCAAGAAGCACAAAACCCATTCGTAATTCTTTTTTCATTTTACACCTCCAAGTGTTTTGTTTTATTCAATATCAGTTTTTTGCAAGTTTCTTTGCCTGACTTGAGGCGATGGAAACAGAAAGAATGATAATGATTCCTTTGATTATGTCTTGCATGAAATATTGAGCACCTGCGAGAGTCATCCCGTTGTTTAGTACTCCAATCATCAATGCTCCGATAAACGTTCCGATAGGGCTTGCCAAACCAATGCTCAATACTGTGGTACCTAAAAGGGAAGCGGCAAAGGTATCCATCATGTAGCCCGAAGCTGCCTCGGGGTTTGCCGCCCCAAGTTTGGATGTGAGCAGTATTCCGGTGAAACTTGCAGCCACGCCACAAATGATTAAGGCGAGAATCTTGTACGCATCGGTGTTTACACCAGAGAGTTTTGTTGCTTCCTGATTTGCTCCTGTAGCCTGAAGATAGATTCCCGTTTTTGTCTTATTGATAAGAATATGAGCTACAACCACGGTGATAATCATTATAAGAATCAAAGAGGGAATACCTAGAAAATATCCTCTTCCTAACATAAGGAAAGATGCAGGCATCTCTCCATAGAAGGAGACTCCTCCAGTAATCCAGTACGTTAATCCTGTAGCAAGAATACTCATAGCCAATGTGGTGATTAAGGAAGAGATTCCCACTTTTGTTACCAATAATCCGCTGGCCAACCCAAAAGCAAAACCTACCAGCAAAGGTACAATTATGGCAACTATGGTCGGTTTGCCGGCAAGAATCAATCCTCCAGAAATGATTCCTGACAAACAGGCGATATTTGCAAATGAAAGATCCAGTTCGTCAACAATCAAGCACATGGTGAATCCCTCTGCGATGACTGTCAGAAGAGCAATTTGCTTGAGGATATTTGCAAGATTTTTGAGTGCTACAAAGCCATCAATAAATAGGGAAAAACCAATGATAATCAATCCCAAGGTTATCATTGTTCCATATTTAGTGATAACTTTTGTAAATTTCTGTTTATTCATTTTTCAACTCCAATCATTTTAGTCAGGATGTCATTCGCAACAAACGGAGATTTAAATTCGCTCGTTATTTTATGTTCACACATTACATAGATTCTGTCTGCGATTTCAGTCAATTCTCTTAAATCAGAACTGATGAATATAACCCCGGCACCATTTTTTGCGAAGTTTCCCAACATCTTGTAGATTTCAGATTTTGTTTCAACATCGATGCCTTGTGTTGGCTCATCGAAAATCCAAACCTTTGCTCCAGCTCCCAGCCACTTTCCGATGGCAACTTTCTGTTGATTCCCTCCAGAGAGAGTCCTCACCAGTTGTTCATTGGAAGAAGCGATAATAGAAAGTCTGGAGACTATGTCTTGAGAGAACCTGTCAATTTTCTTCTTATTGACAAATCCTCTTGTTGAGAGGGTGTTCATGTTGGGGAGAATTATATTCTCCTTAATGCTCATGCCTATAATGACACCTTGGCCTCTTCGATCCTCTGGAATCATTACGAGCCCTTTCTT
>Ga0172378_10004762_pt1 | contig 12692 bp, 10 predicted proteins | sample GrowelOW332metaG_FD_119755 | JGI IMG/M metagenome (GOLD analysis project Ga0172378, IMG submission 119755) | Groundwater microbial communities from an aquifer near a municipal landfill in Southern Ontario, Canada - Pumphouse #3_1 metaG | ecosystem: Environmental > Aquatic > Deep subsurface >...
ACCGGGGGGAGCCAGTCGAGAGCCTCGACACGCATTTCGCGTACGAGGCTCTTTTTTTGTTTGGCTCTTTGTCAATAGTTGGGGTAAAATCCGAAAAACAAATATTTGCAGGTGGTGGCGATTAAGCTGCTACCTGTTTTTGTATATCAAATTTTTGATGGGAAAACATATGTAAAATTCGGTTTCTGAAGCGATAGTTATATTTGTGACCATAAGCATTTTTTTAAGAACTTTAATTTTGTTACAGGATTATTAAGTTTACTCTGAAAACTCAAGTTAGAGGTAGTTAGATAGCAAAAAACATTTTACTTTGCAATTAGGAGTCAAATTAATAGTTGTAATTTATAATTAAACAGAGTATGGGGCTTTTAAATCCTCCGTCAGACTGCGGTCTGCCACCTCCCTTGAAAAGGGAGGTTTATGCATCTTTAGGCTTCTTTTGCAAAGGAGCTACCACCTTCAGGTGACTGAGGATTTTTTCGTAGGTGACTGAGAATTTCTCCCGTAGGTGGTTGAGGGTTTTTATCTAGTTGTCTGATGGATTTGTTCACGCAAGCTGTCTGTTATCCAAAGACTCGTGTCTATGACATTTGTTGAAAGATCATTTGTCATTCTGTGGTATTTGGGCAAAAAAATTATTTTCAATAAATTTTTTTTTTGCTTTCTTGCATATTTGTGACAATTATATCTTGAAGTCCGAGCAGTCTTTGGATAAAATGATATAGAGTTTATTTTTATTTCCGTTCATGGCTGATGATTGTTTTCATTTTAACGGATTTCGGCAAAATATGCTCTGCTTTTTTGGACTTTTATTTTGCAGGCTCTATTTGTTTGCTTCAAATTTATTGTATAGCCCTTTATTATTATGTTGAATTATGATAAAATAACAACAACATATAATATAATACTAATTTCAACTAAAACCCCTTTGGCTTTTACGGCCTTTTGTCTGCATGGTTTCGTTGTCGTTCTTGGTGAGCAATAACCCACCATCGTCCTCTGCCTTGTCATACTAACAAAATTCTCGTAAAACTTTGGATGCCTTTTAATCGGAATTAATATAAGTGAAGGGCACCTCTAAAAATTTGACGAGTGTCAGATTGATGGAAATTTTTCACCAATCAAGCCGATTTTTTGCAGGAATACTTCTGTATTTCAAGAAAAATCGACGTAGAGTGGGAGAAAAACATGCGCCAAGATGGTGGGCGGACGGTTTTTAGAGATGCACTAAAGATATTGTATAGGTTTAGATGGAATAAATTCAGCATAAAATGTTTTGGCTTTTGCTTAGGAGGCACAAAGTATGCGTGAAAAATATGACGTATTAATTGTTGGAGCCGGTGTCGGTGGACTTTATACCGCATTAAATTTAAATGAAAACATTAATGCACTTGTTGTTTGCAAGCGTAAATTAAAGTTGTGCAATTCATCATTGGCTCAGGGTGGCGTTGCCGCAGTTTTGGACACGGTTAATGACAGCTTTGATTTGCACGTCAAGGATACTCTCATTGCAGGTGGGTATCTTAATAATGTTGAAGCAGTAAAAGCCCTTGTAAGTGAGGGACCCTCAGACGTCAGAAAAATCGTGGAAATTGGCGCGGACTTCGATCGTGTTGGCGGAGAGCTCAACAAGACTCTTGAGGGCGGACATTGCCGCCGTAGAATAGTGCATCACAAAGATTCGACAGGCGAGGAAATGATGAGGACACTTATTGAAGCTGTTAAATCTCATAAAAATATTGAAGTTGTTGAGGACACAGCCCTTTGCTTTTTGGACGAGACATCCGGGGGATATTTTGCCACATTCCTTGGGGCAGATGGTTTTAAAACTGTCGGTGCTTCATTTGTGGTTTTGGCAACGGGTGGTATCGGGCGAGTTTATCAATATACCACCAACTCGGCAATTGCAACTGGTGATGGGATTGCAATTGCGGCTGATCTTGGTGCAAGCATTAAAAATCTTCATTATATTCAGTTTCATCCTACTGTTTTTGCGGCAGCAAAAGGACGTGAAAGGTTTTTGATAAGTGAAGCGGTCAGGGGCGAGGGTGCTGTTCTTTTGAACAATGAGGGCAAAAGGTTTATGGATCGCTATGATGAGCGACTGGAGCTTGCACCTCGCGATGTGGTTTCAAGGGCAATAATCCTTGAATCTCGCCGAACAGGAAGTGAAAACTTCTTCTTGGATATTACACACAAAGATAGTGAGTTTATTAAAAATCGTTTCCCAATGATATATGAGCGGTGTTTGAACGAGGGTGTGGATATTACTACAAGTCCTATACCTGTGTTCCCGTGCCATCATTATCTCATGGGCGGAATTGACGTTGATCTTAATAGCAGAACTCGAATCAACAGGTTGTATGCTGTTGGCGAATGTTCTCATACAGGAGTGCATGGCAATAATCGTTTGGCATCCAATTCGCTTTTAGAAGCGCTTGTTTTCGGGCGGCGTTCAGCTGAAGATATTAACAAAAGCAGCTCTACTGCAGGCTATCTTACAGGAAAACCGATTATTCACACAACAGAAGGTGCACCAATGCCATCAGGAATGCGTACGGCAATTCGCAATATGCTGCAAAAATCTTATTTTGTTATTCCTGATATTGACATGGCTCTAAAATACAGCCCAGAAATTGAAAATATAAAGAATAGACTGTATCGTGGCAAATTCCAAATTACTACGGATTATTTGGAAGCAAGAAGCCTTGCAAGAGTTGCAAGCATTATTATTGGGGAGGTAGTTAATCAATGATGAAGTTTTATGTTGACGACCTTATCAAAAGAGCACTTTTAGAAGATGTTAATTATATTGATATGGCGGCTGATTATTTGCTTGAGGATGGAAAGATTGCAAAAGCAAAATTTCTTGCAAAGGCAGATGGCGTGCTGTGCGGACTTGATGTTGCTCTAAGAGTATTTGAACTCCTTGGAGATTTCAAGTTCGAGCGTTTTATCAAAGATGGTGACAGGGTTCATAATGGTGATATTATTGCCACTGTTGAGGGACCGGTTAAAGAACTTTTAGAAGGGGAAAGAACATCACTCAATCTTATTCAACACATGTCAGGTATTGCAACGGCTACAGCAGAAGCGGTGAAACTTGTACATGGCACTGGGGCATCCATTGCCGACACAAGAAAAACTATTCCTGGAATGAGGGCTTTGCAGAAGTATGCGGTTGTTTGTGGCGGTGGAAAAAACCATCGTTTCAATTTGTCGGATGCGGCAATGCTCAAAGACAATCATATAGATGCAAGCGGCGGTATTACAAAAGCTGTGGAAAAGCTTAAGTCCAAGGTTGGTCACACTGTTAAGATTGAGGTCGAAACACGCAATCTTGAAGAAGTAAAGGAAGCATTGGCAGCACAGGCAGATATTATTATGCTTGATAATATGGACTGCAAGACCATGAAAGAGGCAGTACAACTGTGCAGCGGCAAAGTGCCGTTAGAGGCATCGGGTGGAATCACAACGGATATGTTGAGAGCAGTTGCCGAAACGGGAGTGAACATTATTTCCATTGGTGCTCTGACCCATTCTGTCAAGGCATTTGATATTTCACTTAAAATAATGAAATGATCAATTTAATTCGGAGTAATTGGACAAGCCAAGATTTTGTTGATTTTGTTGATTGTTTGAAATCCGAGGCGGAGTGCACTTATCAGCAGTTTTCTTCTTCACTTGTGCCTGATAGTTCAGATATGCTGGGAATTAGAATTCCTAATTTGCGGCTGATGGCAAAGGAAATTGCCCTTGGAAACCCACGCGAATTTCTGGATTGCTGTGATGACAGATATTTTGAATGTACTATGGTTGCCGGATTCGTTATTGGCTTGCTGAAGTGTGATTTTGATGAAACCCTTTTGAGAATTGAGGGATTTTCCCAAAGGATTACAAATTGGTCTGTTTGTGACAGTGTTTGTGTCTCTCTAAAATGTTTCAGGAAAAACCGTGAGCAAGGACTCAGGTATTTAAGAAAATTTTATGATGGCAGTGATTTTCAAAAGCGATTTGCAATAGTTATGTTGTTGGATCATTATATGACAGCAGAGTATCTACCTGAGATATTTTATGCAGTCACAAATGTTCGGGGCGGTTATTATGTGAAAATGGCTGTAGCATGGATTTTGTCCACTTGTTATGTGCATTTCACAGATGAGACAAATGCTTTTTTTGATAGCTGCGCTCTTGATAAATTTACTTTTAATAAAGCACTACAAAAGTGTTATGAATCAAGAAGAATAAGCAATGATAACAAGAAAAAGCTGATTTTGCTTAAGAAGAATTAATTGATGACACAGAAGTGCACCCGATTTTTTGACTAATAGTTCCCAAACTCAGAAACTTCTGCTTTTTTATTTGATGTCATGTGTTTGATAAATCGACGTTTGCTGCAATGCTTTTGAAAGAGTTGAGAAATAGCACATTGAATTAGAATTTTGCAAAAGTTAAATTTCAAACAAATCTGGTAATTCCATAATATTCACCTCATTTAACGTTTTGCTCTTGTTGGTTGAGAAATACAAAATAATGTGTTACAATATCTCGGTAAACTATCGAAAGGCAGGCAAGATGATGAAGAACAAAATTTTTAGATTATCTATTACCATTTCAACTGTCATTGTTGTTCTGTTTAACATAACCTTTTTTGTTATAGATTCTTTTTTTTATAATATAGATAATCTTCCCGTTGGTGAATTTTTATTTTCTTCAATGTCTCCTACAGGAGACTATACATTAAAGATGTATTCTGTTTATGGCGGAGAGACATTGGGAAATGCTATTCGCGGGGAAATTGTTTCAATAGAAAACGGGAAAGTCAGGAATGTTTATTGGCAGTCTGATGAAAAAACTGCTGTCGTTTCATGGCTTAGTGATTCAATTGTAAACATAAACAACAATAATGTTGATGTTGCTAATAATATAAATTACGATTGGCGTGATAAGTTCGGTCCTTCAGAATTGCCGGTGAACAATAACTTTTAAAGTAAAGATTTTTATCATCATTTCTTTAGTTTTACAATATTCGATTTAAATTAGTGCTATTATAATTTCATGCGTTTAAAATACATATGAGATGCGATTTATTTTAAACAGCAAAATTAATTATTTGCCGCATCAAACGGCAAAATGGAGATAATAATGAAAAAAATTATTGGCAAGCGCGAATATGAAACTGACACATCAACTGTTGTAAAGAAAATAACGATTGGAAATTTTGGAGATATTGATGGATACGAAGAAAATTTGTATCAAACCAAAAGTGGGTCTTATTTTCTATACGTAATAGGTGGGGAAGCTTCGCCATATCCCAAGGAAAATATTAAAAGCATTTCTAAAGCAAAAGCTGAAGAGTGGCTCCAACAGCATAAATAGTTTTAAAGGGCGATGATATTACATCGTCCTTTTTGTTGCTATAAATATAGCTTTCTGATATAATTACCATATATATGTGGTTATTATATGAAAGGAATCGTGTAACAAATATATACATTTGTTATTTGCAGAAGGGAATGTAAAAATGACCATTCTTATAAAAAACGCAAAAATTGTCGATCCTGCCAATAAATTGGAGATTAACGGTGACATATTGATTGTAAACGGTTTAATTGAAAAAGTCGGTGCCGGTATTCATTTCCAGGCGGACAGTGTTATCAATGCGAATGGACTGACAGCTATTCCCGGACTTGTGGATATGCATGTGCATTTGAGAGATCCTGGGCAGGAATATAAAGAAGATATTATAACCGGATGTGATGCTGCCGTCTCGGGTGGGGTCACCTGCCTTGCAGCAATGCCAAACACTACACCAACAGCTGATAATACACAGATTGTTGAATATATTATAAACAAGGCAAAGTCTGCGAAAGCCAGAGTATATCCTGTTGCGGCAATCACAATTGGCTTAAAAGGCGAAGAGTTGACAGACTTTGTTGAGCTAAAAAAAAGCGGAGTAATCGCCTTTACGGATGACGGCAGACCTGTTGAAAGCGCAAGAGTCATGAGAAATGCATTGTTTTTGGCAAAAAAAGTTGGCAGTCATATATTAAGCCATAGCGAGGAGCTAACCTTGGCAGGAGGCATAATGAATGAGGGCACAGTGTCACAAAAAATGAGAGTTAAAGCAACGCCTAATGCGGCAGAAGATGTTGCTATAGCTCGTGAGGTTGCACTGAGTGCCACTACTGATTGCCCAATACACATTTGTCATGTTAGCAGCAAAAATGCTTTAAAGCTTATTAGGGCGGCTAAAAAGGACGGAGTGCTCGTCACGTGTGAGACTGCTCCGCATTATTTTACTTTTACGGATGAGCAGATGTATAAAAAGGATGCAGATTTCCGCATGAATCCTCCGCTAAGGTCAGAGGAGGACAGGCAAGAACTTCTCAAATCAATTGTGGACGGCACAATTGACGCTATTGCAACTGACCATGCACCACATTCACGCGAGGATAAAGCAGACTTCCTAAAGGCTCCAAACGGTGTTGTCGGTATGCAAACATCTTTGAGTGCGTCATATACAGAATTGGTTAAAAGCCAACTGATTTCAATGGACAGGCTTGTTGAATTAATGTGTCTTAACCCAGCAAAAATATTGGGATTGCCTTACGGCACGCTTTCAGTGGGAGCGCCTGCTGATGTGGTGCTGTTTGATGAAAATGCTGAGTGGGTAGTCGAGGCGGATAAGCTTGAAGGAAAATCGCACAATACACCATTTAAAAACAGAAAGCTTTGCGGCAAAGTGGTTGCAACTGTCTGTCGTGGCGAAATTGTGTTCGATAGGTTAATTTAAATTTTTTTGCCAATATATAATTGGCGGAATGGAGTTTATTATGTCATTTGATCGCTTAATAAAAAAAATTGTTGATACGCAGAATCCAACCGTAGCCGGGCTTGATCCGAAATTGGATTTTATCCCGAAATATATTGTTGATGAATGTTTTGCAGAATATGGTGAAACATTGGAAGGTGCATCACAGGCACTTTATCAGTTCAATGTCGGGCTTATCGATGCTTTATGCGACATTGTTCCTGCCGTTAAACCGCAGTGTGCATATTACGAAATGTATGGCTGGCAGGGAATGCGCGCGTTGAAAGATACTATTGACTATGCTAAACAAAAGGGTATGTTTGTTATAACAGACGGAAAACGTAATGACATCGGAACAACCATGGAGGCATATGCTTTGGCACACCTTGGCAGCATCAAAGTCGGAATTAACCAATATGAACCGTTTGGGGCCGATGCGCTGACAGTAAACGGATATTTGGGTTCAGATGGAATAATTCCTTTATTGCATATTTGCAAGGAAACGGACAAGGGAATATTTGTGCTTACCAAAACCTCTAATAAATCATCAGGGGAGCTTCAGGATCGTCTTTGCCCAGACAAATCTGTGTATTCGGTAATGGCAGCTTATTGTGAAAATTGGGGCAAGCAAGACTTAGGAGAGCATGGATATTCGGGTGTTGGCGCAGTTGTTGGCGCAACATATCCGGAACAGCTGACACAACTTAGAAAAGCTGTTCCGCACACAATGTTTTTGGTGCCGGGATATGGTGCACAAGGCGGAGGTGCTGAGGATGTTGCGGGAGCATTTGACCAAAACGGATTAGGCGCGATTATCAATTCATCAAGAGCTATCATGTGTGCTTATAAAAAAGGTAATTACACGGAAAAAGATTTTGCAAAAGCGGCACGTAACGAAGCAATAAGAATGCGCGACGAAATTGTTTCATATATTGGAAAAATAAGAATATAGCAAAAAGGTGCTCTTTACCACATGGCGGAGGGCACCTTTTTGTTCCCAAAAATTTAACAGTTTCACGAATTGGCATTAATGTGGCTTTTGGGCAGGAATATTTGAATCAAATCGATTATTAAGTTTTTGGAGTGCTTTTTTTTCGATGCGTGATACATACGATCTTGAAATATCGAGCATTCCGGCAACTTCACGCTGAGTCATTTCTGTTCGCCCGCCGATTCCGTAACGAAGTTCTATTATAATTCGTTCTCTTTCTGTTAGCGTTTCAACAATGTATTTTTGCAGTTTTTCAAGCTTTATTTTCAAATCAATATCATCTGCAATGCAACTGTCATCTGCTATCACATCAAGCAGAGTCAGGGAATTTCCCTCTTTGTCAGTGTCAATTGGGTCACTAATAAAAACATCCTGCGCCGATTTTTTGAGGTTACGGAAATACATTAAGACTTCGTTTTCAATGCAGCGTGCGGAGTATGTTGCAAGGCGAATTCCTTTGCTTGGATTGAATGTTGAAACTGCTTTAATCAGTCCTATGGTGCCGATTGAAATAAGGTCATCCTGCTCGACGGAACTATTGTAGTATTTTTTTATGATGTGAGCAACCAGTCTTAAATTGTGCTCAATCAACTGCTTTCTTGCTTCATCGTCACCATGTTGCATCTTATTTAAAAGATCCTGCTCTTCTTCTGCAGTTAGCGGCTTTGGAAAAGATCCTGTATTTGTTACATGAAGTGCAAAATAAATTAGATTAGAAAATATAGAACCTAATAATGTTAAAAACATGTCATTCACCCCACTTTACTTACAATAATATATTATGTAAATTGGGGCTTGTTTAATTCTTTGTAAACCTATAAATAAATATTATGAGGGAATATTGCATTAGTAAGGGATACAAAAACAACAATCAAAAGCACAGATGGTTAATACAAGTAAGCAAAGAGCTTAAAACGTTCATTTAATTCATTTTTTTTAAAAAAGCAATATAATAGCGAAATTTAAAGCTTAAATGAATATGATTTTACAGGTTAATATCGGTTCAAACCGATATTAACCTGTTTTTGTTTAAGATTACCAGTTGTGGTTATTTACATTTATAGCGTTAATATAGTATAATAATTCTAAATAGCATTTGCTTGATCCAGAAAGAGGGCATTTAAAATGAAAATCAGTGATATTTACGATCATAAAAAGCCGGTTATTTCTTTTGAAGTGTTTCCACCTAAAAAGGAAGCTGATGTTCAGGGAATTTATGATACGTTGGAACAACTGGGTAATCTTAATCCGGATTTTATGAGTGTTACATACAGTGCAGGAGGAAGTGGCGGAAGTGAAGTCACTTTGGATATTGCGTCCCTAATCAAAGAAAAATATGGCACTGAATGTTTGCCTCATTTAACATGTATTAATTCAACTGCTGGCGAGGTCAATAAAATCCTCAGAGATATACGAACGCGTGGAATTGAAAATGTAATGGCACTGCGAGGCGATCTTTTAGGCGACAACACCGGTGCTGGAAATTTCAAATATGCTAAGGAACTTATCAGCAAAATTAGAAACGATTATCCTGAAATATGCATTGGTGCTGCGGCATATTCAGAGGGTCATGTTGATTGCGAAAACCTTGATTTAAGTGTTGAATACTTAAAGCAAAAAGTCGATGCAGGAGCAAACTTTTTGGTGACACAATTATTTTTTGATAACAGATTTTTTTATGAGTTTTATGAAAAGGCAATAAAATCCGGAATTAATGTTCCGATTTCAGCTGGTATCATGCCTATTTTGTCTAAGGGACAAGTTCAGAAAATGATATTTATGTGTGGTGTGTCTCTCCCTGCCGAAATTGTAAAACTGCTTTATAAATATGAAAACAATATTGATGACTTAAAAAAAGCGGCAATGGATTATTCGAGTAGACAGATAAACGATTTGATTTCGCACGGGGTAGACGGTGTGCACATCTACACAATGAACAAGCCGGAAATTGCCCGTGAAAATATTTTGAGGATGAAAAAATAAAATGGAGCAAACATTTAAAGTGGATAAGGCAGAAGCGTTGAGATATCTTGGGTTTAAGGGACAAGATATTTCCGATGATGTTAAGAATACAATTGATGAAATGGTTGAAAGATGCGAGAAAATCACAACTCCAAGTTTTCGAACCGTCCAATTTACACTGAAAAGAACCAACGGTGGAATCTTGCTTGTTGGTACTAATGTCACGCTTGACGGAGTTGACATTGCAGCGCATTTGGCCGGGTGCAATTCAGCGGTGCTTTTGGCTGCAACATTGGGACAGGCCTTTGACCGTGAAATGCGTGTGTTGGAAGCATCCGACATGGTTAAAGCTTTTATTTTTGACAGTTGTGCCAGTTCGTTGATAGAATCTGTTTGCGATTATGCGCAATCTGAAGTAGAAAAAAGCGCAGCAAAAAGCGGACTGTTTATAACAGATAGATATAGCCCCGGTTATGGTGATTTGCCGTTGGAAATTCAGCCGGCATTCCTGAAAATTCTTGATACACAAAGAAAAATCGGGCTTTATTGCACAGATACATGCTTGATGATGCCTACAAAATCCGTTACGGCTATTATAGGGTTAAAACTGACAAAGCCCGAACTTCTGCGTCGTAGCTGTGAAAATTGCAAATTAAAAAAATCTTGTGAGTTCAGAAAGAATGGTGTTAGCTGTGAATCTAAAGCAAAAAATTAATGAAGGATTTTTGTTGTTTGATGGGGCAATGGGCACAATGTTGCAAATACACGGTCTGCTATTGTCCGGTGAGTTGCCTGATGTTCTTAATATTACAAATCCGCAGGCAATTACTGATATTCACAAAGGGTATGTTAATGCAGGCAGTAATGTTGCTACAACAAACACATTCGGAGCTAATGCCCATAAGCTTAAAGGTAGTGGCTACACGGTTGAAGAAGTAGTTTCGGCCGCAGTTGGTTGTGCAAAAAAATCAGGTGCGGAATTTTGTGCACTTGGTATCGGACCAACTGGTGAGATGCTTGAGCCAATGGGCACACTCAGTTTTGAGGCAGCATATGAGCTTTTTGCTGAACAAGTCAGAGCGGGAGTCAAAAGTGGAGCTGACCTGATTATTTGCGAAACCTTTTCGGATTTGTTGGAGATTCGTGCTGCAGTTTTGGCGGCAAAGGAAAACAGCAATTTGCCTATTGTTGCAACCATGACATTTGCAGACGGAGCGCGCACCTTTGTTGGAGTGAATGCGATGACGGCGGCTGTAACGCTTTCGGCACTTGGAGTTGACGCACTTGGTGTCAACTGTTCAATGGGACCTGCCGAATTGATGCCGATTGTTCGTACAATGCTCGAATATTCAAAAGTTCCTGTTGCGGTTCAGGCAAATGCAGGTTTGCCTTGTGAATGTGAAGGTCAAGTTCATTATGATGTAACTCCCGAAGATTATGCAGCAACTGTTGCAGAAATGTTGGATAGCGGTGTTAAAATTGTGGGCGGTTGCTGTGGCACTACCCCCAAATATATAAAGCTTTTGCGCGGTCTCATAGACAGCAAAACACCTGTAACTCCTATTGTAGAAAATAAAACGATTTGTTGCAGTGGCACGGAATACCGTGTGCTTGACGGCAAAATTACAGTAATTGGAGAGCGCATCAATCCAACCGGTAAAAAGCACATGAAAGAAGCACTGCGTGAAAACCGAATGGATTATATTATCGGAGAAGCAATTGACCAAACAAACTCAGGTGCAGACGTGTTGGACATCAATGTTGGACTGCCAGAAATTGACGAGGTCAAAAAAATTTGCGAAGTTGTTCGTGCGGTGTCTGCCGTCAGCTCATTGCCCTTGCAAATTGACAGTACAGACACAAAAGCGGTTGAAGCAGCTGTTAGAATTTACAACGGTGTGCCGATTATAAACTCTGTTAATGGCAAACAAGAATCAATGGACACCATTTTACCAATTGTAAAAAAATATGGAACGTTGGTGGTTGCACTTACTCTTGATGAAAATGGAATACCCGAAACTGCCGAAAAGCGTTTTACTGTTGCTCAAAAAATAGTTGATGAAGCTGCAAAATACGGCATACCTAAAGAAAATATTTTGGTGGATTGTTTGGTGCTCACAGCATCGGCACAGCAAGATCAAGTTATAGTTACGCTCGATGCAATTAAACTTGTCAAATCAAGACTTGGTTGCAAAACGGTGCTGGGCATCAGCAATGTATCATTTGGTCTTCCTAATCGTCCCTTGTTTAACAGTATGTTTTTGTCAGCAGCTTTTGGCGCCGGACTGGATGCGCCAATAATAAACCCTATGGCAGAGGGCGTTATGCAGGCAGTTAATTGTTTTTGCGTTTGCAACAATCAGGACAAGTCGTCAAAGGAATACATTGAAAAATATGCGGTTGTAGAGGAAACTCAAAATGCGACTCTGTCTGCTGCTTCTGAAACAGATTTATATAAATGTATTGTTGAGGGCAGAAAGTTTGAAGCGGCAAAAGTCACAAAACAAATGCTTCTTACAAACAATGCCGCTGAAATTATTTACGGAAGTTTTGTTCCCGCTTTGGATTATGTGGGGAACCGTTTTGAACAGGGTAAATTGTTTTTGCCACAGCTCATGCAGTCGGCAGCGGCTGTGCAAAAGGCTTTCGAGGTTATAAAGGCAAACTCGGATAAAAATGGATTAGTCACAGAGACCAAAGGTAAAATAATTTTGGCTACGGTTAAGGGTGATATCCACGATATCGGTAAAAATATTGTTAAGATGATGCTTGCTAATTATGGCTATGATTGTTTTGATTTGGGCAGAGATGTTGATTCTCAAGTCGTTGTCGACACCGCTGTTGGGCAAAACATTAAGTTAGTTGGACTTAGTGCGCTTATGACCACAACGGTTGTGAATATGAAGGACACCATCACAGCGCTTA